>SXGR01118516.1_pt1 | contig 27316 bp, 22 predicted proteins | sample 3174711 | NCBI WGS metagenome assembly SXGR01 (sample SAMN11356860, study PRJNA531348) | freshwater metagenome | isolation source: freshwater sample F1-60 | place: China: Fuxian Lake, Yuxi | collected 2017-12-25
CGCTACCGGGCGCCCGCGCGCTACGACGATCTCGTCACCGTGCACTGCGAGCTCGTGTCGAGCGGACCCGTCAAGATCGAGCACCGGTACCGCGTCGTCCGCGACGACACGCTCCTGGTCGAAGGCGCAACGACGCTCGCATGCATCGACCGATCCGGAAGACTCCTGCCTGTCCCGGGCGATCTCGCCTGGGGTGGCTGCTGATCCGGACTTACGACCGAGTTGGCGACAGCCCAATCATCAAGCCCTGCCGCCTGATCAGCCGCAGGGGCCCCACGACACCAGAATGATGCCGAGGTCGGCACCATCGATCGTGCCATCACCGTTCAGGTCAGCAGACCCAGAGGAGCCACCCCAGTTCACCAGGATGATCCCGAGGTCAGCGCCATCGACCTCGCCATTGCCACTCAGGTCGGCACGACATCCTTGGCACTGGTCCGGGATCCCGTCGCCGTTGCCATCGGTGCCTTGGCCGCTCGCAAGATCGCACGCGTCGGGCACCTGGTTGCGGTTGCAGTCGAATGGCAGCACCCCGTCGAAGCCATTGGCCCGCAGCAGCGTGTTCGCCTGCGTGAGGTAGCCGTAGATCGGCGCGGCAGAGAGGTTGTTGACATCGACCGTGTCGATTCCCCCCAACGCGATCCAGCTCCGGCTCAGCGAGCCGCTGAGATCCGCGGGGATCACGGCCTGGTTCCCGTAGGGATCCCGGTAGCGCACCCCGGCAAAGAACCGCGTGCCGACCGGGCCGATGTACGTGGGGTCGATGAGAGCATCGTTGAAGGTGCTTGTGTTGCCATCGCGCACTCGTGCAGGGGCACGGGTCAGGACCTGCGCATCCGCTGGAATGCCATCGCCATTGGGATCGCTCCAGACCAGCACTTCGTAGGGGCTGCCCGCAAACCCATTGCCGATCACCACCGATACGCTGCCGATCCACTCGCCTCCGGGTTCGACGGTGAAGGCATTCAGCCAGACCATGTCGGACTGGCCTGAGACGCCGTAGTTGCCCTCGCGGGTTCCATCATCCACGAGATACTGCACGGCAGCGGGCGGGGTCCCGAGCTGGCACTCGTCCGGGATGCCGTCAGGCTGGCAATCGGGGCTGAATCCGGTGGCAATGTCGGCACTGTCAAGGGTGCCGTTGCGGTTGCAATCCTCGCACTCGTCTGGGATCCCTGAGCCATCGAGGTCGGGGCTCGTCGCTTGGGCGACATCACAGGAGTCGAGCACAGCATTGGTGTTGCAGTCATTGCCATCGAGCTGGCAGGCGTCTGGCACCAAGTCCTGGTTGCAATCCTCGCCGAGCCCATCCGCTTGGCACTCATCGGGCACAAGGTCCTCCTGGCAGTCGAGGCTCACGCCGGATGAAATGTCGATTGAATCGAGCGTGCCGTTGGAGTTGCAGTCCTCGCACTCATCCGGCCGACCCGATTGGTCAGCGTCACTGCTCGTACCGGCCGTGATGTCGCATCCATCGAGCACCTGGTTGTCGTTGCAATCGCCGTTGCGTGCGACGGCAATCGCACCAAGCAGCCACTTGCCAGGGAACGGCAGTGACACCTCAATCGTGCTGAACTCGACGGCGTTCGCCGAGAGGTTGTTCGGATCGATCGGCGAGTTGCTGCCCACGATCCAGGAGCGACGGTTGAGCGCGTTTCCACTGCTGTCGAGCGGAGCCGGAAAGAGCGTGGAGACGGCATTGGTCGTGACGATGGCACCAACGAAGAACGAGGTACCGTCGGCTCCCACCTCAGTGTCCGGAATGTCGAAGCGGCGCAACAGGCTGAGCGGCGCGGCGACACCGTCGACCGATGCGAGGAGCTGGGCGTCGCTTGGTTCGCCGTCGTTGTTCGGATCAGACCACAGGCACACCTTGACCGGATGGTCATCGGGAAGGAAGACGAACATGGCCTCCACGGCCTCGATGAGGCCCGCCCCGCCGACGACCCGATGGCTCGTCAGCCAGGCCATGTGGTTGCCAAGGGCGCGGATGCCGAACTCGGGGAAGGAGTCACTCGTGCGATACACGGTCTCTTCCTCGATCTGGCAGATGTCAGGCGTACCGCTGGCGTCGCAGTCGATCGATGGGTCGCTCGCCACTTCGCACACATCGAGCTCGCCGTTGTCGTCGCAGTCACCCTGGGCCAGCTGGCATGAATCGAGCACGCCATCACCGTCACAGTCGTTGCCGGCGATCTGGCAGGAGTCGAGCAGGCCGTCCGCGTTGCAGTCGGCTGCCCCGTTGGCAATGTCGCAGACATCGGCAAGTCCATTGCGATCACAGTCGAACTGACAGTCGTCGGGCACCCCGTTCTCGTCGCAGTCGACGGCTCCCTGCTGGATGTCGCAGCTGTCCGGCTGGCCGGACGAATTGCAATCGCTGGTGCCGGCTCGCTGCAGCAACGCCGCAACCGGCACCGTGCCGCTGCAGATGCGGAGCTCATCGATGCTGCCGCGCAGGCGCTGGTTGAACTGACCCGTGGTGTTGGTGTGCGCACCGATGACGAGCGGTGCACCGACGATGACCCGGCCAAGGCTGCGGAAGGTCACCTCGTCGATCCGCTGGTCAACGATGAACGTCACCACGCTGCGGTCGGTGTCGACGATCGCAGCGACATAGTGCCACTGGTTGTCGCTGATCGCGAGATCGCTCGTGACGGTCCAGAAGCTGGCGCTGGCAGTGCCGCCATTGCCGAACAGCATGGTGATGTTCCGACTGCCGCTGGTGCCAAAGTTCTGGATGCCCTGCTGGGGGTAGTCCCCTGCCTGCACGCAGAAGATGAAGTCGGCTGATCGATCGCCGAGATTGGTCGGCTTGCGCTGCACGAGCACCTGTCGTTCCTCAGCCGTGGCCCCGTTGGCAAGCGAATCGAGCTTGACCCACGCCTCGACCGTGAAACTCTCTCCCGAGGACGCCAAGCGCCCTTGCGGATCCTGTACCACTGCTTGTCCTGTCGAACCTGACGGAGGAGCGATCAGCGTGCTCCGAAGATTCGCTTGCGCCGTCGCAGGCACGACATCGACCGCGACCGCGGCGCCCCGAGCCAGTGCAGTTCCCGTGCCCGAGAGATCGAACGGACCGCTGTCCATGATTGCCTGACCATCCTCCTCAAATCGCCAGTAGCCCGACACCGCCGCCACCTCCGGCTCACAGTCGTCCACGAGACAGTTTGCGTTGCAGTCGAACGCAGTTCCGGCCTCGAGTTCGGTGCCGTCGGAGATGCCGTCGCCATCACAGTCACGCGCAAGGTCAGGCACTCCGTCGATGTCGAGGTCGGTCATCGCACTCAACACCGAGGTCGGCACGACGGCACGGGGCAGGCCGCTCGGCTGCCACTCGAGGAACGCCTTCGCCTGACCTCCACCCTCGAAGTAGTCGACGCGGAAGGCATAGCGTTGTCCCGCGACGAGGTTGGCGGTTCCCGAGTACCAGACCGTCCCACTTTGGGGGACCCACGCATCGATGATGGGCATGCCATCGATCCAGAGCCGGAACCCGTCATCACTGCGCGAGTAGAAGGTGCAAGGACCGGTGGACGGTGCAGTCATCGTGCCGGTCCAACGGACGGAAAAAGTGTCCTGCGGCAGCGAGGGGTCGGGAGCCCCGTTGCCCCAGTCGAAGTTCACGTTGGGATCGATGCGTACGAGGACGCGCTGCCGAAAGGTGCCCGAGCCGGCAACCTGATCGACCCAGTACTGGCCGATCAGGCCAGCACCCTGCTCGAGCGAGTCCGGCATGCCATTGCCATCACCGTCGGTGCAGTCCTGGCACTCGTCGGGTACCCCGTCGTTGCCGGCATCGGTTGAGGTGGCGGATGCGATGTCCTGCCAGTCAGGGACGCCATTGGCGTTGCAGTCGGGGGGCGTGAGGGCAACGACGACGGTCAAGATCGATGTCAGCATCATGGGTGGGCTACGGGGAGTGTCCACCCCGCCGTGGGACTATGCCCGAAAGTCCGGCGTTCGTGAACCGGTTTTCCGGAAATCAGCCAACTTCACGCGGTGGACCGTGGCTCACTCGGCCTGCGGCATCTGCACCACGAGTGTGCTCGGCACCGGCGGGAAGCTCACCTTGGCCTTGAACCAGAGCAGGTCGCCGCGGGGCCAGCCAAGCGCGGACAGCTGGTCGTCAACCCACCCATCCAAGTTGGGTACCCCCGCGACGCGGAGTTTCAGCCGAGGAGCAATCTGTTCGACGCTCACGCTGCATTGAAGTCGGTCACCAAGGTGGTATGGCACACGGCGCTCCGGTGCCCCGTAGAGGTCGCCGTAGACGACCGCATCCGGCTGCACGCCAACCGGTACCAGGCTCCGGTGCACACCGACCACGAACTCTTGCGACTCACTGGGGGTGCGGAGCCGGAACACCTGGAAGAATCCTGAGTAATCCTTGCTCGACCCGCGCGGCTGCACGCCGCGAACGATCGCGGCTTGGACGACCGTGCTGGCGCTGGCCCGTCCAACTTCACCAGCAGCGAGGTGGAGGGCGTGATCCCCGGCGACTCGATCAAGGGTCGGCATGGTCTCGCTGCATAGCGCCGGTACGAGGAACGGAGATCGTGCCCCCTTCACGCCCTTCGGTGCCTCCACGATCGATCGAGAGCTCGAACGGCCACGATCGTCGTACACCACGGGGCCATCGAGCCGCCAGGCAGCATCCAATCGAAGGCGCTCGAGATCCACGAATCCACGGACCGTCAGGCAATCAATCACGCGCCCCTTGGTGGCTGGATGCAGGATGTCGACGCGGAAGGCGTTGGACGCACGCATGCCCCAGACATGCATGCCGCCGTTGAACAGTTCTCTGCGTCGATCCGACGCGAATCGCCCGTCAGCCGTGGTGGCCAGGTTGGCGCTCAGGAGGGCGAAGGCGCGTTTGCTGCCGGCCCATGCCGTCCCCAGTTCCTGCACAGTCGCGAGGGCCTTGAGCATGGCGGCGATCCTGGCCGGAGGCACACCCCGCTGCCGAGCAGCCTTCGCGACGATCGATCCAGCGATGTCACCCGGCAGATGCCGAACGGCATCGAACGGATCACCGGCATGCGCAACATGCGACACCTTCCAGGCGAGCTTCAGATCGATCCCGAGCGCGCTCTGGACGTCAACCGGTCGGAATCCCGGTAGACCGGGGACCCCGCTCAGCAACTCCTGCATCGCGCACTTGAGGTCAAGCAGCGCGATCCTGACCGATGCTGCACCGGAGGCCTCATGCGCAACGCGGGGGCGGCTCATGGCGGGATCGTATCGTCAAGCATCGAGCCTCGGTCGCTCACGGACACGAACCCCACGACGTGAGCATGACGCCGAGGTCAGCACCGTCGACCGTGCCGCTCGCATCGAGGTCCGCACTGCACGACGACGCGCACCCCCACTGCGTGAGCAGCGAACCAAGGTCCGCGCCGTCGATCACGCCATCGGAGTTGAGGTCTGCCGGGCAGGCTGGGCCTGCGGTGCAGGGCACAGGGATGCCGAACCCGGGATCCGGCAGCGAACCCGATGCGATGTCGCAATCGTCGAGGATGCCGTTGGCATTGCAGTCCGGCGTGGCCACGCGCAGCGCTGTCGAAGGAACTGCGGTGAAGACGGGGGCGCCACTCGCCGATGGCGGCGACCACCCCAGGACGCAGTACTGCCCCCCGATGCCGTCGTGGTACTCGAGCTTGAGGTCGTAGGTCACGCCCGCCTGCAAGGTGATGGATCCGGTTCGGATGCCGGAGTCGCCCAGCCAGCCATCGATCACGGTCGTTCCGTCGATGGTCAAGCGCGCTCCATCATCGGAGTCCGTGCGGAACGACCAGACACCGGACTCCGGGCCAGCGGTGATCGAGCCCGTCCATACGACGATGAACTCGTCATAGGGGACGCCTGCGGGCATCCAGAAGGAGTTGGAGAATGCGACGTTGGAATCCCGGCGCGCCGCCAACAGCTGGCCAGGCTGGTACGGATTCGCGGGATTGCTCGAACCGAGTCGGACGAAGTAGCGGCCAAACAGACCGCTGACCGAGGCTTCGCATGCATCGGGGACGAGATTGTCGTTGCAATCGGGTGCACCCGAGGCGACCTCGCACGCATCGAGCGTGCCATCACCATCGCAGTCGTTGACCAGCCCGAGCGAGAGCTCGAGGCCGTCAGGCATCTGGTTTCCGTTGCAATCTCCGGACTCGCAGGCGTCGTTGAGGCCGTCGGCGTTGCCGTCGTACCGGGGGATGAAGGCACTTCCGGGAATCGGTTGCCAGCTCGACTGCCCCGAGACGCGCCATCGAACCCGCACGCGCTGGTCGCCACCGAACTCACGGAAGGACACCGTGATGAAGTGCTGCCCGGCCGAGAGGAAGAACGGCCCACGCTCCTCGGTGCTGTTGTTGGTCGCCACGATCGGAGCCCCATCGATGACCAGTTCGCCGACATCGTCCGAGCGAAGCTCGAAGTCGTACTGGCCCGACGCTGGAACGATCAGGCTGCCGACCCATCGGGCCGAGAAGTTGTCCGTGGGAATGCCTGCAGGCTGCCAATCGTTGAAGCCTTCCTGGGTGACGTTGAAGTCGAGCCCGAGTGGGCCCATCGCATCACGACGACGCACCGAGACCGGCCCCGTGAAGTCCGGCGTCGCGAAGTAGAAGCCCGCCAGGCCGCCGCCAGTGGTCTCGCACGACTCGGGAATGCCGTTGCCATCGCAGTCGTTTGACGGGTCCTCGCAGGTATCCAGCGTTCCGTTGCCGTTGCAGTCGATCGACGGCGCGTTGGCGATGTCGACCGAGTCAGGCACGAAGTTCGCGTTGCAGTCGCCGAACTGGCACACGTCCAGCGTTCCATTGGCATCCCGGTCAGCCCCTGCGAGGAAATTGCTGTTGCTGATGACGTTCCATGTGGTGGAGGTGGACTGCTTTCGTTCGAGTCGCATCCTCTGTTCGCCGAAGTCCTCTCGAAGCTCAAGCCTCAAGTAATGGACACCCGCGGTGACGTTGATCGGAACTGCCGGGACCACCTGGTTCCCGATGTTGCCCTCCGACGCCCCAATGAGCACGCCATCGAGGTAGAGGCGGTAACCGTCATCAGAGGACACCCGGAACTGGAAGAGACCCGTCGTGCTGAAGTTGATCGATCCCGTCCATCGCACACTGAAGAGGTCCTGCGGCACACCGGCTGGCAGGGGCCAGTTGAAGAGATCAAAGCCACCCGAGCCCGTGAGATCAATCTGCACGGCCGCCGGGGGACCGCTCCACGTGCGGTTGGCGAAGTACTGCGCGGTCAGGCCCTGCACGCCGATCTGCTGCGACTCAGGAAGCCCGTCGCCGTTGCAATCCTGGGCGATGGCGGTTGGAACCAGCGCGAAGAGGGCGACACACAGGACGGCAAGGCAGGTACGAAGCATGTCTGGGGGTTCCTTTCGATGCGGGAGCGGCCGTGAGAGTGTTGCCTCAGCCTCGGCAGCCGCAAGTGAAATTTCCGGAAATCAGGTCGTCGACAGCCGAAATGCCATCGGAACCTCCATCACCTTGGGGTGATGGAAGCCGTGCTCCCAGACGCCGTCCTCGCCCCAGACATCGCCGTGGTCCCCGCACACCATGATGTTGGCGGCAGAGAAGGCCTGCAGCAGCGGGCCGAGCGTGCGATCGACGAACGCCAGGCATTCGCCCTGCCGACGAGCGCTCTCCTCGCGGTCGTTCGTTTCCGCGAAGGCACGGCACGGCACCCTCGTGCGATCCCACGGCGCACCCTCATGCCAATACGGCACGTGCGTCTCTCCGACATTGAGGAAACAGAAGACCGGTTGGCGCGCCCCGCCCACCTTGTCGGCGAGGAACTCGAGTTGCCGACCGAGGGACCAGCAGTTGCCCGCGTATCGGTAGTGCTGGAAGTCGCGCACGAGGGTGGTTCCAGCCGGCGAGCTGTCATCGAACCACTTGACGGCACCCGTGCCCGCGGTGATGTACCCGCGACGATTGAAGCCATCGATGATCGAGCGACCCTCGAGCACGAACCGATCCCGGCCTAGCGACCGCGTCCCACCCCCGTCGAGTCGGACGAGCTTGCCGTACTTCGGATTCACGATCGGTTCCGAACGCAGCCCATCGCCGGGCGTGAAGCCGACGAACATGGCTGCGTGCGATGCGAACGTGAAGTAGGACGGTGCCATGACGCGGTGTGGCGTGCCCACCGCATCGATGTTGGGGGTCGGCACACGATCGAAGGTGTCCCATCGGCACGAATCGAGCGTGACCAGCAGCAGCGACTCGGGGTGTTGGCTCCCGGGAACCCACGGGCCGGGAATGCGACGATTCCCAAAGCTGCGACGTTCCATGCGCAGGAAGCGACTGAACTCGCGGAAGTGACGCTTGAACGCTATGGCCATGGGAGTCAGAAGCCTACCGCCGCCCGCGCAGCATGCCGAGCAAGCGGCCCATGAGGGCGACGTGGTCGAGTTCAGACTCGGCAATCTCGCGTGACCGTGTGCCGAACAAGTGTCGCAGGAGCGGATCCGCCATGCGCTCCATCGCGACTGCGAGTGCTGCCGGATCGCGCTCCGCCACGATCAGCCCATTGACCCCGTCACGCACGATCTCGGGAATCCCGCTGTGGTCCGTGCCGATGACGGGAAGGCCGCACGCCATCGCTTCCATCACGACGACCGGCATGCCCTCGACGTCGCCATCCTCCGCCGTCTCGCTCGGCGCGATCAGGGCGTCGGAGGCCCCCAACTCCGCCAACACCGCGTCGCGTGACAGCCAACCCGCAAAGCGCACGCGTTCAGCGACGCCGAGCGCAGTGGCGAGCGCTCGCAACTCGGGGCCGAGGGGACCATCGCCGATGAGCGTGAGCGATGGCGCGGATGGACCCGCGAGTGCGAGGGCGTGCAGCAGCGTCCCGAAGCCCTTCTTGGGCACGAAGCGCCCGATCGCGGTGGCGTGCCAAGGACCTGCCCCTGCTGATCGATCACCAGCGGGTCGAAAACGCGATGTCACGACACCGAGTCGGTGCACGATGACCTTGTGCGCGGGCGCGCCTGCGGCCTTGAGCGTCGACGCCAGGAACTCCGAGTTCGGAAGGAGCACGTCTGCATCCTCAAAGAGCTCGCTGTAGAGACCCGGTCCCGACTGCATGATGGCTCGGGTCGCGTCGTAGCCGTAGAACGCACAGGACAGCGGACCGGTGATGCACCCGGCGCGCCGGAGTTTCGCTGCCACCACGCCGCTTGGGCCGAACTCTGCGTGAATGCGGTCGAACGCATGCGGGCACCCGCGCGCACCCAGCGCCGATGCCGCCTTGAGCAGCACGCCAGAGGGACCTCTCCACCCTTGCGATGGCGAGCACAACCGACAGGCAATCGCTGGCGACCGACAGGCGTGTGCGCCCCAGCGCCAAGGAAGCCCGATGATTCGTTGCAGGAGCGGTGAATCGATCCGAGCACGCCTGATGCGACTCGCGACACCGAGGCGCTCCTCGTCAGCGACCCACGTCGAGTCGTCGCTCGCATGCAGCGAGAGGATGGTGAGGTCGACGCCGGCCTCGAGCAGCCCGGTGACATGATCACGGATGAACGTCTCGCTGCGCAGCGGGAATCCACCGGTCACCAGCAACATCCGCAACGCCGTCATGGAGTCGCTCCAGGGCGGGGCATCGAGCGACCGAGCGAGCCAGGCTCGACGCGCGAGACTGGATTGATCCCAAGGAACAACTCCATGCGACGCAGCACGTAGCCGACGCTGCGCAGCAGGTAGTACGCCGCCAGCGCCGGGATCGCAGCGATCAAGCCACCGGGAGACTTGCCCTTGTTGGCGATCTCGTTCCAGGCAACCGCAGCGCAACCGGCTGCGAACGGTGCAAGCGCGCAGAGCAGCAGCCACCACCGCCAGGGGGCATCGATGCAGGCTGCGACCGATGTCGTGATGACCAGCAGCAGTGCTGCGAGCACGAACGGCGCGACATCGAGACGATCGTGCAGACGGAATTTCCAGACCAACTCCGCCGCCGCTCGGCCACCATGCCACGCCTGCCGACGGAAGCTGCGCCAACCGTACGGGTGCTCGTGATCCAGCATGGCCGAGGGCTCGGCCACGACGGTCCACCCCGCTGCCCTGATCGCCAGATACAGCCCCTCTTCATCGCAACGCCCTGAAAACGTGGTGTCCGGGCGCCGGCTGGCGCGGGTGGCATCGGAGAAGTCTTCCTCCCACCGATGGGCCGTGAGGAGGCATCGACGGACCATCAGGTTGCACGACGTGAAGCGCCGGACCGGCCCCCGTCGGGGCAAACGATGGGTGCCGGCAAAGGCCCGCTCCCACGTCGTTGATCGACAGGTGTCCTCGACGAGCCCGGACGCGGCACCAACCGAGGGATCCGCGAACGGTTCACGGAGGCGCTCGATCCACTGCGCATCGGCGACGCAGTCGGAGTCGAGGAAGGCCACGACCGAACCCGCGGCAACGCGGATGCCGACGTTGCGGCTCGCGTTGGCCCCTAGGTTGCGTTCGTTGCAGATCACCCGGAGGTTCGTCAGACCGGCGTCAGGCGACAACGCGCGGATGGCCTCGGCACTGCCATCGGTCGAACCATCGTCGACCACGATGATCTCGCGCGGCGGCGAGGTCTGCTTCAGGAGGGAGCGCACGCACCGCACGATCTGCTCACGGCGGTTGCAGGTGGGCACGACGACGGAGACTCCCCCGGCGGAGGTGTCCGGTGCGTCGATGGCCGTGTCCCGCGTCGGCATGCACTTGAGCGTACGGTGCTTCGACCTCCGGAGCGAGACACCGACCGCTAGACTCGTCGTCGCCACATGCGATTCGCCGTCGCTGTCACCACAAGACGCAGGCCTGACGGGCTCGCGCGACTCTTCGCGTCGCTCGACCGCCTCGTCACGACTGGAGGCGATGCCACGATCGCGCTCTCCATCATCGTGGTCGAAAACGATGACAGCCGTTCGCCCCTGCCGGCGAGCCGATGGTCGTGCACCCATGTGCTCGAGCCACAGGTGGGCATTCCCCTCGCCCGCAACCGCGCGCTCGATGAAGCTCGAAGGCTCGAACCCCGCCCGGACTGGATCGCCTTCGTCGACGATGACGAGACCGTCGATCCCTCATGGCTCAGCGCCCTCGCGCACTCGGCCGCCCGTGGTGACGCCGACGTCCTGACGGGCCCTGCGCGACCCGTGCTGCCAGAACCCGTCCCCGCGTGGGCGCTCCAGACCGGTTGCTACGAACAGCCCGATCATCCCGACGGGACGAGGTTGCAGGAGGCCTACACCAACAACGTGGCGCTGCGTCATGGCGTGGTCACGGATCCGGCGTGCCGGTTCGACGACCGCCTGCTCAAGACCGGCGGCAGTGATACGCACCTCTTTCGAAGGCTCGCGCGCGATGGCCATCGCATCCGTTGGTGTGCCCAGGCGATCACGTTCGAGCACTATCCACGGTCTCGGATGACGCGCCGGTGGGCCGTACGGCGTGCCTACCGCATCGGCGCGACGAACGCATGGATCATGCTCGACCTGCACGCAGCATCACGACTCGAATGCATCGGCATGGCGCTGCGCTACCTGGCGCGAGGCGTGGCCCGTGCCGTCATGAGCACGCTGCGAGGGCACGTCGCCGCGGCGACGATGCACCCGGCGCTCGACGCGGCCAAGGCCGTCGGCCTTGTGTCCGGCGCGCTCGGCATTGACCGCTTCGAGGAGTATGCAACCCACCATGGCACCTGACGCGCGAACGATCGCCTGCTGCGTGTCGACGCTCCACCGGGCAGCCGGGCTCGAGGCCACGCTGCGCAGCCTCGCAGAGCAGCGCTCGACATTGCCGGCGGGGGTCAGTGTGGTCGCCATCGTCGTGAGCAACGATCCTGCCGATCCCGCCCCTGCCGAGGTCGTCGCGCGCGTGCGTCGCGACACCGGGATCGACGTGATCCTCGAGGCCGAGCCGCAACGAGGCGTGGCGTTCCCTCGCAATCGAGCCCTCGGACTTGCGCGGCAGGCTGTTGGATCAACGGGACTGATCGCGTTCATCGATGACGACGAAACCGCTGGAGGCGGCTGGCTGGCAGCACTGCTCGCCGCGCGCGATCGATTCGGACCGGGCATCGTGACTGGCCCAGTCGATCCGTCGTTCGACGAGCCTCCCGCACCATGGGTGATTGATGGGGGGTTCTTCGCGGCAGCCGTGCACTCGACCGGGGAGCGCAGGCCGTGGGCGTTCACCAACAACGTGCTCTTCGATGCGGCGCTGGTGGACGATGCGGGACCTCGATTCGCGACCGGGTTCCTGCGCGCCGGGGAGGACCGCCACTTCTTCCAGCGGCTGGCGCACGGCGGCGTGCCCATCCGATGGGTCGACGAGGCGCGGGTCGTGGAGTCGATCCCTCCCTCACGGGCGACCGAGGACTGGCTCGTACGGCGCCAACGAAGCGTTGGACGCTGCGTCGCACCCATCGAACGTGATCTGCGGGGGCGCGCCTCGGCGTTGGCGCTCTGCTCGGTGAAAGGCATCGCGTGGATCGTGATCGGCTCGGCGCGGCACGTCGCTGCACGACGCACGGAGCATTCGGTCCGCGCCCGCATGCAGCGTGCGTGGGGCATCGGCTTGCTCGAAGGCGCGTGGATTCCTTCGACCGCCGGGCGGCCCGTCGCGGCGCAGGACTAGTGCGCGTCGCGACGCCGCCACACGATGCGCAGGTGCGGTCGATCCCACCGCACACCCGCCGGATTCGTGTCGACGCGCTCGATCGAGCGCTGCTCCAGCCACGGCTCAAGCGCGTGCGTCACGTCTGCGGGATCGCCGGCACGGGCGGCCAGCCAGAGGCGCCCGCGATCCTCCCAGAAATCCCACTGGTGCAGCCCTCCGTACCCGCCGTGCTGGCCCTCGCGCTCACCCACCTGCACGAGCACGGTGCCTCCAACGCGGACGACGAGTGCCATCTCTCGGAGCACGTCGATCGGCGAAGCCGCGTGGTCGACGGCATTGTTGGAGAGCGCGAGATCGAAGCATGCGTTGCCATAGCGCTGCACCAGCGCTTCACCGGCGACGTCATCGATCGCGTGGACCGGCGTGATGCCGTGCTTGGCGAGCAGCGCGTGGTACACCGATGCGAGGGAATCGCAACAGGTCAGGTCGAGACGACCGGCCGGCGCGACACGTCCGACCACCGAGAGTGGCCCCGATCCGACATCGAGCACTCGGTGGATCGGCCTGGTCGGGTCGAGGTGGCACCAGAGCCATGGCTGCAGTTGGCTGGTTGGGTCCGTTCGGAATGCGAATCCGGCATGCTCCCGTCGCGCGAGCCAGCCATCCCAGAAGGCCGTCTCGCTGTCGAGCTGGTCACGCCGCGAGGGAGCACGAGGCGGCGCTCCTGCGCCACGGACGAGCGACCGCAGCAACGACGCCAACGACCTCATGCCACCACGCCCCACGGTGGCGCAGTCCCGTTCCAGTGGAGGAGGTTGCCCTCGGGGACGAGGTCCCGCAGACGAGCGAGCGTGCCATCATCCCAGCCGACGTCGATGCCCTTGGCGCGCGTGTTGCGGATGCAGAGGTTCCACGCATTCGTGCGCACCACCCGATGCTCGAGCCCGCACGACTGCACCGCCCAGATCAGGGATCCCTGGTCCCACCAGGAGATGGCGTTCGCGATCCGCGGATCGGCGCACGCCGCGCGCACGGCATGGCAGTAGGCGCCGAGCAGTGCACGATCCTCGGCGCGAGCATGATCCCAGCCGGAGATGCCCGCGTTCAATCGCGGCTCGAGCGGATCGAACCGGCGCGCGATGGGCAGCAGCCGATAGAGCTCCGGCTTGTTGGGCGTGACGGCCGGTGCGAAGTTCTCCGGCGTGAGCACCGGTCCGTCGTCGAGCAACGAGACCAGCCCTGCAAGGTGCCGCAGCACGACGATGTCGGCATCGATCCAGAAGGTCCGCGCGAATGGGCTGGCCGCGATCAGGAACGGACACGCCCAGATCGGCCAGACGCGCTTGCCGGGCTTCGCAAGAGGACCCGCTGACTCGAACGCGCGCCGCACGGCCAAGAGATCGGCGCTCTCTGGCATCGGCAGCACGCGCAACGAAGGGTGATTCGTGCAGAGCCGCTGGATCACCGACGCACCCAGACCGAGGTCGAAGCAGGCGACCGGCAGATCGAGGCTTTCGCGGACGGACCGGCACAGCATGTCGACGCCGGGGGCGTAGCGCGCATCGGCGAGCGTCACGATCCCGCAGTCGGACACTCGCGCCAGCGCTGCGTCAGGCACGCCCGTTCTCCGTAAGCCCGCTGGCATCGAGGCGCAGCACACGCTCGCACCGTGCGACGGTCGCCTCACGATGGGCGACCACGATCATGGTCACGGTGCCCTGCAGCGCGTGGATGGCCTCGAGCAGCTCAGCCTCGGTCGTGGGATCGAGTGCGCTCGTCGCCTCGTCGAGGATGAGCACGGCGGGCCGTGCGTAGAGCGCCCGTGCAATGCCGATGCGCTGTCGCTGTCCCCCGCTCAACCGGACGCCACGTTCGCCCACGACCGTGGACAGGCCGTGGGGCAGCGATGCCACGAAGTCATCGAGTTGCGCCAGGTGTATCGCGCGGAGGACGGCTGCCTCGTCAATGCCATCCTCGGGAAGACCGAAGGCGACGTTGCGGCGGATGGAGTCATCCATCAGGTAGATCGCCTGAGGCACGTAGCCGACCTGCGCTTGCCACCAGCGGGTGCAGTCTGCCAGATCCAACCGGCCGATCATGATCCGTCCGGCGGAGGGGCGAAGCAGCCCAAGAGCGAGGTCCACGACCGTGGACTTGCCCGAGCCGCTCGCGCCGATCAATCCCACCGATTCACCGCGACCCACACGAGCATCGAGAAGACCGACTACGGCCGGGCGATCATCGGTGTAGCGGAAGGAGACCCCCTGGAAGTCGATCGAGGTCCATTCACCGTCACCGGCCGAACCTGTGGATGCAGGCGCAGCCTGCGCCAGTTCATCGGCGACGGCGCGCAGGCTCGGAGCCGCGAGAACCATCAACTGCACACTCGACATGAGCCGCGTGCCGCTTGGCACGAGGCGGAAGATCGCGATGGCGAAGATCCCAACAATCCCGAGCACCGACACAGGGTCGCGATCACGCAACTCCATCGTGATGACGAGGGTCGCCAACCCGAGCACCGCGAGGACCTCGATCCAGCTCCGCGGCATGTCCTTGAGTGACTGCACCTGAGCACCCATCGCACCACTTCGGGACGAGGCGTCATCCACCAGTTGGGTGAAACCACGCTCACGGCCAAGCGCTCGGATCTCCTTGACCCCTTCCAAGGCCTGGCGAATCAGTCGGAATCGTGAGCGGTCGAGTTCGCGCCGTCGCTGACCGAGTGCCGCAGCCCGAGCCTCGGTGTTGCGGTGGAACCACCAGCCCGACGCACTGACAAGCCCCAAGCACACCATGCCGCCAAGCGGCTCGATGGCCAGCAGCAGACTCGCCACCCCCGCGATCACCAGGAGTTCGCTCGCCGCTGACAGGGCCGGAACGACCACGCCGAATGCCACTTGGTCGACATCATGGGTCACTCCGTGCAGCAGCCCGGTCGTGTTCCGGCCAAGATGGAACGCCCACGGCCGTGAGATGACGCGCCCAAACAGGCGGGTGGAGAGTTCGCGCTGCAACCCGAAGCCGAACCGATTGACCTGCTGCACCAGCATCCAGCGGAACATGCCCTTCGTGGCGTAGATGACGACGAGGCCACCCATGCACAGCACGATGAGCCGGGCGCGGGGCATCGAGCTGATGGACTGTGCCACGGCGTCGGGCGCATGACGCAGCATCGATGCGTCATCCGACAGGAGCGCGAGCACCGGGAACACGAGCCCGAGCCCGACGCACTCAAGCGCCGCCGACACGAGCATCGCTGCACAGAGCATCGCCGCCACACGACGGTCTCGCGGCCCGAGAAGAGCCCATGCACGGCCGAAGGCTTCGTTCACGCCGCGCCCGCCTCGTCCTGCATGATTTCGCTCAATGCCCGGCGGAGCCGCTCATCACGAACGAGGCGGCCGGAGGCAACCTGCGCCGCGTGCTCCATGGCCACGGGATTCTGCCGGTCGTACTCACGGCGGAGCGACCCTTCGAGCAGTCGCTGGTGCAGGTCTCGCCACGTCTTGCCGATCGAGGGCTTGAGGTTCGTGTTGCGCGCGTACGCCGCGCCACCGAGTTGGATCTTGCGCTCGAACTGGGGCCAGGATCGACACGGCAGATGCAGGATCTCGATCGGGGCCGGAACCGGCACCAACCGGAGACCGCGCTGGCGCACGAAGTGGTTGCCCTGCTCGACCTCGATGGAGCGATCACCGCGGTGCGCCACCTTCGGAATGAGCGGACCGCCCATCGGGTTGCGTGACTGTGTGTCGCGCCAGACCAGCCGATCCCAGAATGGACCGGCACCATCGAGAGCGGGAAAGTTCGTGCGCTCGACCACGGTGGCCTGGGCGGAGGCCGGCAGCGATGCAAACGCTTCCTTGAGGGTGCCGCACGCGGGCCACCAGAATTCGTCAGCGTCGTTGTTGATCACCCAGTCGGCACCGTAGTCCGTAGCTGCCATCCGCGCCATGCGCGTCACCCACGCATGCTGCGCATAGTCGTCCTGGCGTTCTTCGATGACCGTCACAAGCCCCCGGTCACGCCATCGCGCCAGGATGGCGGGGGTGCGATCGGTCGACAGATTGTCGGTGACGATGAAGTGGTCCACGCCCCGGCTTCGGTGGAACGCGAGGTTCGCCTCGAGGATGTCCTCCTCGTCGCGCACGAGCAGCGTCATCACGAGGATCACGGCTCGTACCCCAGGATCCTGAAGTCATCGCCATACCGCTCGATGGCGCGCGCGCGCAGCTCGGCGGGCCACTCGATGCCGTGGCGCGCGCGGAGCGGTGGATTGCGGTGCTCGAGGCTCCGGTCAACGCCGACTGACGACAGCAGCGAGCGAGCGTCTTCCTCGAAGCGCTCGTAGCGGCCGAGCGCATCGACGGCGATGCGGCCGGCGGCATCGCCGACGTACTCGACCTGCGGCCGGACATGCGGATGATCCAGCCGCAGCACACCCTCGATGAACCGCGCGAACCCCACGCCATCGAGCCGGATGCCCTGCCAGAGCGCTTCTTCGACAAGATCGCGGTCGGGCCGGGACCACGCCGATTCAAGGCGCGTCAGCGGGTGGCGCACCATCGCGAACGAGCGGTACCCACGCCGCTCGTGCTCGGGAACGACCCGCCGCAATTCATCCAACGTCAGATGCTGCAGGAATCGGGAGCGGCATCGCATGGCCAGAAGATCACTTGATGTCATGCGGCCAAACATCCGCTCGCGATCCTCGTGGCGCCAGTCGCCGAGCACGCCAAGGGCAGCCTCGATGCTCGTTCCGCCGCACTTTGGTACGTGGATGAAGATGCAGCGATGGACGTGTGAGATCGGCATGCGTGGTCAGCGCCTCTGCGATGTCGGTCGGACGAGGTAGCGCATCCAGAGCCAGGCCTTGCGCCGCGTGCCTGGGTTGCGCCGTGGCATGGGTGGCACATTGCGCAACCATGCTAGGGTGACTCCTGCCAGGTGCAGCGCTTGCGACGCGACCGCTGCCGGGAGACCGAGCGTCTGCACCGCGAGGCGGCGATGGCTCTCAATAAGCAGCGACGGATCATGTCCGTGGAACGCGTGCGAGTCATCGAGGTGCGACGTGCTTGCCGCGCGGATGTGCGTGACGACCGCGCCGGGCTCAAACCACCCCCGCCAGCCGGCGCTATGCATGCGCCAGCACCACTCGATCTCCTCGGCATAGAGGAAATAGCGTTCGTCGTACCCCCCGACCTGCTCGATGATCGATCGGCGCGTCAAGATCGCCGCACCGGTGAGCCAGTCGACCTCGAAGGGCGTGTCGTATCCGTGCAGGTGGTGGAGCGCGAGGCAATGCGGCGAGCGCGGGTTGCGGCGATCGAGACCCAGCATCGACCAACTCACGAATCCCGAGAGCACCGTGTGGAAGCGATACGCACTGAGCTGGTGGGTTCCATCGGCGTTCAGCAGCTTCGGGCCGACGTAGCCGAGCGTCGGATCGCCGTCGAGGAGCCTCACAAGCGCTGCAAGCGATCCAGGATGGCTCACGGTGTCGGGGTTGAGGCAATAGACGAGCCGGCCGCGGGCGATCCTGAATGCCGCGTTGTTTCCGCCCGCAAAGCCGAGGTTGCGCTCCGCCCGAACCAGCCGAACGCCGGGAAACTCCCGCTCGACCATGTCGGCGCTGCCATCCCGCGACAGATTGTCGACGACGATCGTCTCGTGCGTGAAGGGCTCGACCGACCGTGGGATCGATCGCAGGCAGTCCCGCAAGAGGTCGACCGTGTTGTAGCTCACGATCACGATCGAGACATCGGGCTCATGCTCGTTCACCGATGAAGCCCTCCCATGCCATGCTGGCCAGATGGCTGGCCCTCGTCACCTTCGTCAGCCGGACCCGCCGCGGGGGCGGACCAGCGTCCGGCCTGCTTGAGTTCGTGCTGTGCTCCAGCATGCGCCGGGTCCAGGACCAATGCACGCCGATACGCGGACTCCGCTTCCGCCAAGCGGCCCTGCCGTCGCAGCGCATTGCCACGGTTGAAGGTTGCGGATGCCGCGATGCTGGGATCCCCGGCAGCAATGGCGATCACTTCGACAGACGCAAATCGCGCGAGTGCCTCCGAGGGGCGACCGAGAGCTTCGGCGCAGTTGCCAAGCATGAGTTCGGTCATCGGCTCCCTCGGATCGCGTCGCTGGGCCTCGAGATAGCACTGTTCCGCCAAATCCACGCGACCGAGTTGCCACTGCGCGTTGCCCAGCGCGTTCCACCCTCGCCACGACTGCGGCCGCTCGTCGACCAGTGCCTCGAGCGCCGGCTCCGCATGGTCAGCGCATCCACGCAGCACCTTGCGCATGGCATCCGACACCTCGCGCTCCCACACCTTGCCCGGATCCGGGGCATCCAAGAGCTCGATCACTCGATGTCCCTCGCCTTCAGCTGTCTCGGCTGCCCAATACTCGGTCCATGCAGGTGCGCGACCGGCGAGCAGCACGTGACTGACTCCGTAGTGCCTGAACAGCTCCGCTCGGCGAGCGTCGTCAGTCCGGTCATCGAGCATCTCGATCACGTGACGGGTGCGCGTGGCGCCAGCAGGGACACCAGTGGAACTTCGCTCGCTGCACACGAGCGCCGGTCCACGAAGCATGGCGACCCATGTCCCGGTCAGCCGACCGCAAGCAAGCACAGCCCCATCGGGAATCGCTCGGTCCATCCAATCGCGATTCTTGACGAGGCCGTCGAAGGCAGCACCGCATCGATCGTGAGACGAGGCCATCGCTCGATGCCACCACTGATCCATCCGTGCAGGTGCATCACGACCCGCATTTGCGACGCCGACCCATGCGGCGAGCAGCATCATGCCCAGCCCCCCCATGATCGACCATGCCCGACAAGCGCCGGTCGCACGCTCGAGGCTTGCCGCCATGGCCGGCAGTGCAAGCATGCACCAAAGGACCGTGGCGAGCGCCTCGAACCTGAGCACCATCCACTGCGCACCAAGGAACCCGATCGCCGCCGTGCACAGCGTCGGGATGGACATGACGCCCACGACGACAAGGATCGCCCCCACCGCCACGGCTGCCTGCGGCCTGCCGAGCAGGGAGAGCGCGAGGACGGTTGCTGCGATTGCGGACCAAAGACGCCATGCACGCACGCCGCCGAGTCCACCCGTGAAGCCTCGGCCCCAATCCCTCGCGATGAACCGGCGGCCGTCAGACTGGCTCATCGTGAAGCCGTCCTGGCGGTAGATCGCCGTCGACCGCGTGCGGCCGAGGGCATCCGGCGTGCCGCTGCCGGCCTGCGACTCGCTTCCTGCGGTCCCATCGAGCTTCCATTGCGTTCGCTCCCAGGCCGATGCAGGTGCAACATCACCGGCGCGTCCCGGATTGGCAGTCATGGCCTTCACGGCCACCAACATCGGGACCGAGGCGATCACCAGACCGGCAGCACATGCCCATGGTGTGGTTGGCTTCCCGATGCCACGCAGCCAGCGCCACAGCATCGAGCATCCAAGCGCAGGCAGGAGCATCACCAGCACAAAGCCCGCATAGAGCGGGTGCACCATGGCCACGACCAGCGTCAGGCCCGCGCACGCAAGCGCGGCGTGCCAGGCACGGCCGTCCCGCGCCAGCACGAGTGCAACGCCACCCACCGCGATCGGAACGGCGAACCACGGCGCAAGCTGATTGGGATAGAGCGTGTAGTTGCAGTCGACGCGTGACAGCACCACGAGCACCGCTGCGATCCATGGTGCCCAGCGGCCACCAACGATGACCCACGCGGTCCACGCGGCGGCACCGGCGATCATCAGGCGTGACGCTCCAAGTGAGCCGAACCAGACATCGAGTGGGTCGAGTCCCGTCAGCCAGGCCACGATCGCGTGCACGGCATGCAGGATGTTGGTGTGGTAGAGCGGATAGGGATACTGGCCAGGAGTCCGTACGAACGGATCCACGTTGGAGAAGCCCTGGTCGAGGAGGAAGCGGATCCTCGCGACGTGGACGCGTGCATCATTGTCGAGGATCGCCCCGATGCGTTCCGCAAGCACCGCATCGACGATGACGACGCATGCCCCGAGGATGGCGACGACCGTGACGCTGCCGCGAAGATCGCGCCACACGCGCTGCCGGACGAGTTCGATCGCTCCCCACCCCACGAACCCGGCGGCAACCACCGCCACCACACCCGTCGGCAGCCGCAGCAGATATCCCGCCACGACAACGGGTGCAAGCGCGATGAGCGACGCCATCCAACCGATGCCGAGCCATGCCAAGGGGCCGCCACCCCACGCCGCCGGCACTCGACGCCGTACGAGTGCCACACCAGGCAGTGCAAGCAGCAGCCAACACAGCATCGGAAGCAGACTCATCGAACTCCTCCGGGCAGGCGACGACCTCGCAGGCGATCGGCAAGACCTTGGCAGAGCCCGACACAACGCGCGACGCTGCGTGCAACGCCGAGCGGCACGAAGGCCACCATCGACGGACCGGCCCGGGCAACCATCGCAGCGGCCATCGGCACCTGCAGGAGCGCGAGGAGCGCCACTGGTACCGCAACGCTCCACCACGGTGCACCCCACCATGGTGCTGCGGCAGCGACTGGGAGCGTCAGCGGGATGAATGGCTGCAGATGATCGAGTGCCGAGCTGTAGGAGTTGCGAGTGCTGCGTCCCCGGTGTTCCAGGTGCAGGGCCACGCGCCATCGCCCCTGCCCGCACTGCACCCGCAGGTACCTCGCCAGTCGATCGGCGTGGAAGTGCTGCACGACCGACGCACGTTCGAACCGCAGGCGCCGGCCCGAATCAATCACCCGGAACGCAAACTCCGCGTCCTGCGCCTTGAGGTATCGCTCGTCGAAGCCGCCAAGCCGATCCAGCACGCTGCGCCGGTAGAGCACGTCGAAGGTCGCGAGAAAGTCAACCTCCTCGGGCATGCGTGCATGGCGCACCATGATCTCCTCATGGATCAGGCGCTCCAGGAGCGACGCACCCGGCGCGATCCCGTATGTCCCGCCAACGCCGGCGACACCATCGTCCTCCAGCGCCGGCAGAAGCCGCTCGAGCGCATCCGGCGCAGCGACGCAATCCGCATCGACGAACCACACGAGGTCCGTGGTCGCCTGCCGCCAGCCGAGGTTGCGTGCCGCAGCGGGTCCCTGCCCCGTCCCAGGCACCACGTCGATCCCGCGGCGCTCTGCCTCGACTGCTGTGCCATCGCGCGAACCGTCGTCAACGAGCACGATGCGCGCGAGTCGTGATGCGGCCCGTGCGCGGACGGTGAGCGCAGCATCGAGACATGGTCCGATCGTCCGCGCCGCATCCCGGGCAGGAATGATCAGGGTCACGTCGTGGTCCCTCGCGATCATGGTGCCGTGGCTCCACTGCCGGCATCGCCCGGGAACTCCTTCAGCCACGCTCGCGCGCGCTCCATCACGGCGGGATCGCGCGCGTCAGCGGCGAGGCGCTCGAGCACCATCGATGCCGCCTCCATGTTGCCGCTCTCCGCACGCGAAAGTCCGAGGAGCAACGCCAGTCGTTCGGAGGATGGTGATCGTCGCGAGGCTTTCTCATACGCCTCGGCAGCTTCGGCATAGCGACCGAGCGCCCGCAGCGCATCGCCCTTGGCGCCACGAACGCTTGCTGTCTTGGTGCCGAGCGACTCGGCTCGGAGCAACCAGTCAAGCGCCTCCTCTGGATGCCCGGCGCGCACCTCGAGCACCCCGAGCATCGCGGCAGCCGAGCCATCGGAGGGACGCGCATCGAACGCAGCCGCCGCATCGAGACGCGCACCATCGTCGTCGCCCGCAGCAAGACGGCTCAGTGACCGATTCATCAGGGCGGTGGCATCGTCGGGACGCATCGCGATGACCGGGTCCCACAGTCGACTCGGCGAGCACCACGCCTCGTTGCGGTTGATGGTGGTGACGACAGCCGTCACGATCGCGGCAATGACCACGAGGCTCCCCAGGCGCCTCCACCCGCTTCCAGCCCGGGATGTCGGCACCGCGGCGAGCGCAACGAACGCCAGCACCGGACCGAGCAGCGCGAGGTAGAGCCTGTGGTCCGCGACCGGATCTCGCAGCGGGACGATGCTCGACGTCGGGAGCAACATGATCAACGGCAGCGCGCCGAGGATCCACCACCATGCTCCTTGAGCAAGGCCGACGACCAGCGTTGCCAGCATGGACAGCACGGCCGCCGCACCGACGATTCTCGGCCAAGGTGCAGTCTCGATGACGGTCCACCCATGATCGATGCTCATCAGCGCTGGCAGGATCAGTTCGCCTGCATAGATCCCAAAGGCCCCGAGTTCGGCCCACGCATACGTCAACGGATGCACGCCCGGCACGCTGAATCCAGCGGACCGAGCGACACCGCCGTCGTCGAGCAGCGAATCGATCACCCCGAGCGGCAGCAGCAGAAGCAGCGACACCCAGCAGGCCGCGTGCATCATCCACCGCTCTCGAAGGCTCGCCGCCAACGATCCCGTGCAGATCGCCGCGTCCACGGCAAGCACAAGGGCGGGCACGGTGACTGCGGATGGCTTGGAGAGGATCGCCGCGGCGCATCCAACAACAGCGAGCGCCTGCCACCGTACCGAAGCCCCTGCGCGGGAGGCTCGCACGAGGCCCCACACCGCCAAGAGCGCACCAATCCCCACGAGCAGCTCCGCTCGTTGGATCACGTAGCTGACCGAGGCCGTCTGGACAGGGTGAACCGCCCACAACGCGGATGCCGCCATGCACACGGCGAAGATCCAGGTCGGTTGCGCGGCCAACACTCCTCGCTCCAGGAGCCTGCACGCAGCCGTCCAAAGGACGACCATGCACAGCGCGGCTGCCACGCCGTGGAGCGCGATGTTCAGTGCGTGATATCCGCGCGAATCCAGGCCGCCGAGATGATGGTTGACCCCGAGCGTCAGTTGCACGAGCGGCCGCTGGCCCGCCGAAAGGGCCGACCAACTCCGCCACGGGGCATCGACCTGCTGCTCCCGATCGACGATCTGCACGAGGTCATCGTGAACGAACGGCGCATCCACCACCGGACGCCACACGAGGATCACCAAGACCCAAAGCATGGAGGCCGCGAGCATGACGGGCCGAGTGGTCAGGGCCAGCGGAGTCGATGTCATGCTCGGTGGTTCCTTGCGACCGACATGACCGATGGTACCTTCGAACCGTGCAATCCCTGAGCGCGCCGAGCAACCTCACTGACGAGCAGATCCTTGCGGGGACGTGGGTCGTGGTTCCGGTCTTCAACGAATGCACCGCCGTGGAATCGGTGCTGCGCGCGCTCCGCCGCGTGTTTCCCAACGTCGTTGCTGTGGATGACGGCTCGTCCGACGGATCGTGGAAGACGCTGCAGGCGCATGCGACCTATGCGCTGCGCCACGCGGTGAATCGCGGTCAAGGCGCCGCACTCCAGACCGGCACTGACTTTGCGCTCGACAAGGGTGCGCACCGGATCGCGCACTTCGACGCTGACGGCCAGCACCGCGTGGAGGATCTGGTCCGCATGGCCTGCGCCGTGGCGCGTGATGAGTGCGACATCGCCCTCGGCGATCGGTTCAGGGGTGCCTCGCGCATTCCAGCGATCCGGGCGGCTCTCATCCGGCTTGCTGCGGTCATGCATCGACTGACCAGCGGCATCGTGCTGAACGATGTCCACAACGGACTCCGCGTGCTCAGCGCCGAGGCCGCTCGACGCTGCGAACTCCGCTCCGATCGCATGGCGCATGCGAGCGAACTCATCGACCTGATCGCTGTTTCGGGCATGCGTGTGGGGCAATTCCCCACCACGATCGAGTACACCGAGTACTCGATCGCCAAGGGGCAGCGGGCTTCGGCCCGCGCGCGCATCCTGGTCCACTATGCCGTGGGGAAGGTTTTCCGATGACTGTTTTCCAGATCGCGCTGTTGGCGGCCATCGCAACCACCGTGACTGCGACCCTGGTGTTGGGACGCAGGGGCAGCCTCCCCAGAGGCATTGCGGCGATCCTCGTGGCCGGGTGTTCCGTGGGCGCGGTCTTCGTGATCGAGCCCGACTGGGCGACCGCCCTGGCGCGGCTTTTGGGCATCGGCCGAGGTGCCGACCTCGTGCTCTACCTGCTGGTCTTGGCCACGTCATGGGGATTCCTGAGCATGTACATGCGCCTGCGCGCGGTCCGACGCGACATGACCGTGCTGGTCCGCCGGATGGCCCTCGACGACGCGGACCGGGACCAGCGCCCCCCGAACACATGACGTATCGAACCGGGCTGGCGAAATTCCGGAAATTTCCAAGCTACGATTTGCCGGAATGGGACCGGGGAGTAGAGTCGAGTCGCCATGACGCATGCAATCGCTTCCGTTCTTCTCTGCTCCTTCGGTCTCGCCGCCTTGATCCCGGCTGCCCTTCCGGCACCGCGCGACCGAGGCGACAACGGACTGCAGGCCCCCAAGAACGATGACTTTTCCAGTGGTCACAAGTTGATGGGATCGGGTTCTGGCTCCGGCGCCCCGCCGTGCCCGGCTGACCTCGACAACAACGGTACCGTCGACGGCGGCGACCTCGGGCTGATGCTCTCCGCGTGGGGAACCTCGGGCGGCGATGCCTCCGGCAACGGCAGCACGGACGGCAAGGACCTCGGCATCTTGCTGAGCGCGTGGGGCCCCTGCGCGCAGTGATCACCCGCCTCGCTGGCAGCGAGGCCGCGTTCGAATGTCCGTGCCCATACGCTCCCTGCTGTGGCAAGTCTGGTCACTGGTGGTGCAGGTTTCATCGGCAGCGCGTTCGTGCACGCGTGGTGCGCCCAGTCGCCCGAGCCGATCGTCACGCTTGATCTGCTGACCTACGCGGGCAACCTCGACAACCTTGCAACGCTGCCAGAAGCCGCGCCGCACCGATTTGTGCGCGGCGATGTGCGCGATCCCGGGACGTTGCGGCGGCTGCTGGACGAGGTCCAGCCGAGGGCAATCGTGCACTTCGCCGCGGAGACGCACGTCGATCGATCCATCAAGGGTGCCGACGCATTCGTGTCCACCAACGTCGGCGGCACCGCGTGCCTGCTGCAGGCATGCACCGACCATCTGGGTGAGCGAAGCCATGCCGAACGCAGTGGATTCCGTTTCATCCACGTGTCAACTGACGAGGTCTTCGGATCGCTCAGCCCCGACGAACCCGCGTTTCACCGCGCCAGCCACTATCGCCCCAACAGCCCGTACGCCGCAAGCAAGGCCGCAGCTGACCATCTCGTTCGGGCGTGGCATGTCACCCACGGGCTCCCCACGATCACGACACACTGCTCCAACAACTACGGCCCGCGCCAGTTCCCCGAGAAGCTCATCCCCTTGTGCATCGCGCGCGCCACCGCCGGCGAGAGCATCCCGATCTACGGGGATGGACGACAGGTCCGCGACTGGCTGCATGTGGATGATCACTGCGCGGCCTTGCGAGCGGTGCTCGAACAGGGCGTGCCAGGATCGACCTATCTCATCGGCGGTCACGGGGAGTGCGCCAACATCGATCTCGTGCGGTCGCTGTGCGGTGCACTCGACGAGGCGCGCCCCACCAGCGCGCCGCACGCGAGCCTCATCCGGTTCGTCACGGATCGCCCCGGACACGACCGTCGGTATGCCATCGATGCCTCCTCCACGCGCGACGAACTCGGCTGGGCGCCACGACATTCCCTCACGGACGGCCTGCGCGAAACGGTCCGCTGGTACCTGACGAACGAGGTGTGGCTTGAACGCATCCGCTCGGGTGCCTATGCGTCGTGGGTGCGGGAGCAGTACGGCCCATGAAGGTGCTGCTGCTTGGGGCACGCGGGCAACTCGGCGCAGCGATCAGCCGCGTCGCGCCGACAGCCTGGGGCCTGACGGCTGCCGACCGGACGGTGGCAGACCTTGCGTCCCCGGGGCAGGTTGCTGACCTGATCGTGCGGATCAGGCCCGCGGTCGTGATCAACGCCGCCGCCTGGACCGATGTCGATGGCGCTGAGTCATCTGAAGCCCTCGCCACCCGAATCAACGGCGACGCCGTCGCCGAGGCGGCGCAGGCATGCGGCCGGGTCGGCTCGCAACTGGTGCAAGTCTCGACGGATTACGTTTTCGACGGGAGCGGCGATCTCCCCTGGACGGAGGCGAGCGAACCCGCGCCACTGAATGCCTACGGACGGAGCAAACTCGTGGGAGAGCGAGCATGCCTCGAGGCAGGTCATGCCATGATCGTGCGGACCAGCTGGCTTCATGGGGGCTCTGGTCGCAACTTCGTGCGCAGCATTCTCGGCGCCGCTGCGGAGCATGACACGCTACGGGTCGTCAGCGATCAGGTCGGCGCACCGACCGAGGCCGCTTGGCTGGCCGCCACCATCGTCGATCTGGCTGATCGGCTCGCTCGGGGTGGCGACGTGCCCCCGATCGTGCACGCCGTACCGTCGGGGCACGCGTCGTGGCACGAGGTTGCCTGCCACGCGCTGCGCACGGCATCCGTGCTGGGGGCAAACCTCCGCTGCACCGCCGATGGCATCACGCCGGTGTCATCAGCCGATTACCCTCTGAAGGCCATGCGACCCATGAACTCGCGACTCGACGGCCGTCGGCTCGATGCACTCGTCGCGTCAGCGCGCCCGTCGTGGACCGTGGGTGTGGACGCGACGGTGCGCTCGCTCGTCCGAGGTGGTTCGTGACCCGTCGCGGCATCCTGCTCGCCGGGGGTGCGGGAACGCGACTCCACCCAGCCACGCTGGTCGTGAGCAAGCAGCTGCTGCCGGTCTATGAC
>SXGR01233943.1_pt1 | contig 27307 bp, 27 predicted proteins | sample 3174711 | NCBI WGS metagenome assembly SXGR01 (sample SAMN11356860, study PRJNA531348) | freshwater metagenome | isolation source: freshwater sample F1-60 | place: China: Fuxian Lake, Yuxi | collected 2017-12-25
GCATGGTGCAGCTCGATCACATGTCAGGAGGGCGTGCGATCTTTGGTAGTGGTCCCGGCGCATTGCCCTCGGATGCTTACATGCTGGGTATCGATCCCCTGGTGCAACGTGATCGCCAGGACGAAGCGCTCGGCGTGATCCGCCGTCTGCTCGCCGGTGAACCTCGATTCACCTATGAGTGTCAGTGGTTTACGTTGAAAGATGCAGCGCTGCAGCTGCTGCCATTGCAAGAAGAGTTGCCTTGTGTGGTGGCGTCCATGGTGAGTCCGTCCGGTATGACGATGGCCGGCAAACACGGCATCGGTAGTCTCTCCATCGGTTCCATGTCCACCGCAGGATTGCAGGCGCTGCCGACCCAATGGAGCTTTGCAGAGGAAGCCGCGGCGAAACATGGCCGTACCGTTGATCGACGCAACTGGCGTGTCCTGTTGTCGTTCCATGTGGCCGAGAGCCGCGAAGAGGCCGCACGAGAAGCCAAGAACGGTCTCTTCCGCTGGCACAACGAATACACCGTCGGCACGTTGATGCGACCCGGCGCCGAAGCCTTTAAAACACCGGACGATGCCGTACGTCAGACGGCCATGGTCGAAGGCTCCGCTGCGGTGATCGGCACACCGGATGATCTGATTGCCACCATTCGCCAGTTGATCGAAGTGACCGGCGGTTTTGGCACGGTGATCGGCTTTGTGCATGACTGGGCTAACCCTGAGGCCACGCGGAGGAGCTGGGATCTCGTCGCACGTCATGTCATTCCCGAGATCAATGGTTATCTCAATGCCTATCGCGACTCACAACGTTATGTGATTGAACACCGTGAGAGTTTTGAACGTGCGGGACAAGCGGTGATGAACAAGATCATGGAGAACGAGCGGGCGGTGAAAGCCTTTCGCGAAGGTGCCAACGCGCCAGCTGCCATTCCCTCGCACCACGCACCGGATCTGCGTCGTTGACCGAGCGAGCGCGACGTATCGCGGAGGCTGACGACTTCGCGCAAACGCTGGGAACGCGAGCGGAAGAAATCAAACAAGATCTGGTGGTCGTGCGAATGCCCTACCACTCGCGACTTGGGACGGGTCGTGTGCATGGGGGGGCGATCAGCGGCCTCGTTGATATCGCCGCGACGGCGGTGTTCTGGTCGCGTCCTGAGCTCACCGACCAGGATCGAGGTGCCACTGTCGGTTTTGATATCCACTTTCTAAAGTTGGCGGTCGCAACCGATCTCATCGCCACCGCTACGGTTCGGCGGCGAGGCGGAAGTATCCTCATCGGCGAGGTGATCGTGCGTGATCCTTCAGGCGCGGAGATTGCGATAGCCACTGTGACCTACAAACTGAGCAGAGCATCGTGAGCATCGTAAACAACGAGCATAGGAATCTAAAGATCTGGATTTGGGTTCTACCGCTGATCTTTCTCCTTGGTGGATGTGGAACTGCCGATGAAGCCGGTGATGACAAGCCTGAGAACGCTGGGTCAACGCAGGAACAGTCAACATTATCGGCGGTAACTGTCGAGTTGCGAGAAGGGACCAACCTGTCCTTCGCTGTAGATCCAAACAAGTCGCTTCTGGTGCTCGCGTTACAGGGCCAGCTCTTTCGTATGCCGATTGAAGGTGGTGATGCAGTGCCGCTCTTTGAGACGTATGACGATGCGCGTGAACCCACCATCGACCCCTCGACAGGGGATGTGGTCTTCCAGTCGTATCGCTCCGGTACGTGGGACTTGTGGCGTGTTCCCGCAGAAGGTGGTGAGCCTGCGCCGATTACCGCCGATTTGTTCGACGACCGAGAACCGCACGTCAACCTGCGCGGTGATGTGGTGTTCTCATCGGACCGAGAGAATGGTTACAACCTGTGGGTTGTACGATCTTCCGACTCGAAACAGACGCCCGTTCAGCTGACGAAAGAGGAGGGGAATGCCCATTCTCCAGCGTGGTCACCCGATGGCATGCGCATCGCCTATGTAGTGGATGGGGCGGTGGGTGGGGTCGTGGGTGGTGCCAGCAACGGAGCGGGTGGACTGCTTCGGATCCTGGATCTCGATGACGGTGAACGACGTACGCTTATCTCGGAGACGGGAACCGTTTCAGGTATTGCCTGGTCCCCTGATGGACTTGTGCTCAGTTACCAGCTGTTGGCGCGAGATGCATCCGGCGCTGCTGTGACCGAGCTCAAGAGGATCGACTTTGTTGGTGGCACATCCACCACGTTGTCGCAACCTGGTGCGGATGTGTTTCCGTTTCGTGCAGCGTGGTTGCCGGATGGTGGCATTCTGCACGCTGCAGATGGCCGGCTGATCCAGGTAAATGCCGAAGGCGGTGATCTCAAAGAGATCCCTTTCCTTGCGAAGGTTGAATTGCGACGGCAACCCTACACGTTCAAACGCCGGGACCATAACGACGCGTCTACGCGGCAGGCGCTGGGTATCGTCGCACCGGTGCTGTCGCCAGATGGCTCACAGATCGCGTTTACAGCGCTCGGTGACTTGTGGCTCTGGAATCCGGACAGCAAAGAACTTCATCGCTTGACGGAAGACGAAGCGGCCGAACAGTTCCCGGCGTTTTTTCCGGTTGGAGGTTCGTTGGCCTATGTGACTGATCGTGATGGGCCGCAGAAAATAATCGTCAGAGACCTCGCTTCAGGTTCTGAGACACCTGTTGAAATCCCTGGCGCGAACAGTCTTTCCTATCCCGCGGTATCTCCCGACGGCAATCGTATCGCGCTGTTTCGAAATGTCTCTGGCAGTCCGTTTGCCGCACAGCTGGTGGTTGTGGAACTTCAAACCGGGGTCGCCACTGACGTCGGCAAGCCCATTCCGCCGCAGCTGGTGTCGTTTTCCCGAGATGGTTCGCACATTCTCACCTCGCGGCTCAAAACCTATTCATCTCGTTACCGCGAAGGCGTGCAGGAGCTGGTTTTTCACGACCTTGAGAATGGGTCTGAGCGAACACTTGTCCCGAAATCTCACCACTCATTGCTGGATGCGGCGTTGGCGCGCGATGGTCGCTCGGTCACCTTCGTGCAGGATGCGTTGTTGTGGCGGCTTGAACTCGATGCGGCTGGAAATCCCGCTGAACAGGCGACGCAGCTGACGAATGAACTCACGGACCAACCCTCATTTAGTGCCAATGGTGGACGACTGGTCTTTAGCTCCGGAGGCGCACTCAAACGACTGGACGTCAAGAGCGGTGCGGTTGTTGATGTAACGCCACCATTGCCGTGGGCGCCTGCGATCGCCGAAGAGCGTTGGGTGTTACGTGCCGGGCGAGTGTATGACGGTCGTCTTGACAGCTATCGCACCGCGATCGATATCGTCATTCACGGACAACGCATCGAGAGCTTGGAGCCAGCGCGCGCGGATCGAACGGAGCGCGTAGTGGATGCGTCAGATAAGACGGTTATTCCAGGTCTCTTCGAGATGCACGCGCACATGGGCAATACAAGTGGTCGGCAGGGTCGCGTGTGGCTCGCCTATGGCATCACGTCGGTGCGCGATCCCGGCGCGCACCCTTATGTCGCGCGTGAACGCAAAGAATCCTGGGACAGCGGCCAGCGACCAGGGCCTCGTACGTACACCACGGGTTATCTCACCGACGGTAATCGGGTGTTTTATGCCATGGCCGAGGGCATTACCGGTGTTGAACATCTCGAACGCTCTTTAAGTCGTGCCAAGGCGCTGGAATACGACTTCATCAAGACTTACGTGCGCCTGCCGGATGCCTTGCAGGCGCGGGTGATCGACTTCGCGCATGGTGAAGGTATCCCAGTTTCTTCTCACGAGCTCTATCCAGCGACGGCCATTGGGATGGACCATGTCGAACACTTTGGCGGTACCAGCCGACGGGGTTATCAACCCAAGGTGAGTGCGTTGGGTCATAGCTACGCGGACGTTGAAGAACTGTTGGTGAAGAGCGGCATGGGCGTTACGCCGACGTTGGTGTTGCCTGGATTCGCGGTGATCGCTGCGACGGAACCGGATCTCTTCACAACGTCGCAGTTCAAGGCGTTTTATGGTGAGTCGATGGCGACAGCCGCCCGCAGCGCCATGCCGGCGAGTGCCGGGGGAGCAGAGGCCGTTGCGGCAGCCAACGGCGATCTTCTGCGGCGCTTGGTGCAGCGTGATGCGCTAGTGGTTACGGGGACGGATTCACCCTTCGTTCCTTATGCGGCCGGGCTGCACGCTGAGCTTCGACTCTACGCACGCGCCGGTCTCCGGCCTGCACAAATTCTGCATGCGGCAACGTGGAAGTCTGCGATCGCTGCCCGTGTTGAACACGACCTCGGCAGCATCGAGGTAGGTAAGCTGGCCGATCTCGTCGTGATCGATGGCGACCCGCTAACGCGCATCGCGGATGCCGACAATGTGGTCATGACGGTCAAGGGTGGGCGTATCTACTCACTTGAAGATCTCGGTGTCGTCACTCCGCGAGTAAATGCCGACGTGGTTCGGGCTGAGGTGTCTGCCGCCGACGTGTCTGCCGCCGACCTGACACAGGATGAATCGACCGCACCACAAGCGGTCGAAACGACAGAAGAACAGGCAGCGCCTTGATCGAAGCCGATGTCATCGTCATCGGTGGCGGCGTGTGTGGCCTAGGCGCGGCCTACTTCCTCTCGCAAACTCGGCGTGTGGTGGTACTCGAGCAGGAATCACAACCTGCTTACCACTCGTCGGGTCGTTCAGCGGCGCTGTACATCATTGGGTATGAAAGCCCCGAGGTGAGTGCATTGACCGCTGCCGGTCGAAGTTTTTTTGATGATCCTCCGGGTGAATTCGACGCCCGACCGCTTTTGAGTCCCCGTGGTGGACTGACCATTGCTGAGCCGGGTTCCGAGGATCAACTCGGACAATTCCTCGCACGCTGGCAACCCCATTGTCCCAATCTGAGCGCCATCTCATCGGCGGAGGCCGGGGAGCGGGTTCCAATCCTGCGACCGGAACGAATCGCGGCGGCGGCGTTCGATCCGGACTGGTACTCCATCGACGTGCACGCGCTTGTTATGGGCTATCGACGAGGAGTGATGCGCCAAGGTTCCTCCATCACATGCAATGCCCGGGTGACGACCATGAGTCGCACCGGTGATCGTTGGTGGGTTGAGGCAGGAGAAACGTACTCCGCACCAATTCTGATTAACGCTGCTGGTGCGTGGGCGAGCAACATTGGTGACCTCGCAGGTTTACACGGCGTCCCGCTTCAGCCGTTACGTCGCACTGCGGTCTTGTTGCCGCTGCCCAAGGGTGGAGCGACCTGGCCGTCCGTGCACACGCTCAATGAAGATCTGTATTTTAAGCCGGAAGGTAACGGGCTCATGTTGTCACCGGAAGACGAAACTTCCTCAGCGCCATGTGACGCCGCGCCAGACGAGGTTGATGTGGCGCGGGCCATCGATCATTTCGAACGATTGACGAATGAGCCGGTGGTTAAGCTCCAGAGTAAGTGGGCGGGTCTGCGAACCTTCGCGCCGGACCGCCGTCCGGTGATTGGTCCGGATCCACGGGAGCCTGCGTTTATCTGGTATGCAGGGTTGGGTGGGTTTGGTGTGCAGACTTCCCCCGCTCTTGCACGATACGTCGCGAGGTGTGTGACCCAGAGCGGTGGACAAGATGAAGAAGTGGATGCAGCCATTGCCGCATCGCGGCTGATTGCGGCGGCTGAATAACCCCGCAATCAGCCTTCGGGATCTCGAATGCGAACTTACTCCAGACCCATCAACATGCATGGAGATAGGTCGAGTGCATTGACGATGTTATTGAAGAAGCTGATCTCGTGGTCGCTGATGCGCTCATCGGAGTGCACAACTTCTTTCAAAGCCGTCGCGATTTCCATACGTGCCCGTGCATCTAGCTTACGGGCTACAGACGAAACGTAACGGTCCAGCGGCGCGCGTTCATACAACGAGGTGGTTGCAGCTACACGCACTTCAGCGCTCGTGAAATCGTGACCAGTATGGGCCTTGAGAACACGGCAGACCGTGTCAACCTCGACCTGTTTGATGTTCGTATCCGCAGCTGTGGCGCGGGCCAGGACCATCAACATCACTTCTTTTGCGAGGTCATCCTTGTCTGCGGCGGTCAGCTCACTGCCGCTGAAAATCTTCAGGACTTTCCCCAAATCCGCCCACGCCATCAAGTTCTCCCATTGGTGTCTGGATGAGGAGAATACCAGAGCGCGACGAGGGCAACGACCACGTCAGGCTTTACCCGCTTCGTGTCCACAGCCAGGCGCGCTTTCGCTCAGGTGGTGAGCCAAGACGTCCGCAGTGAGTTGATGGCCATGAACGGAAAAGTGCCCGCCGTCTTCGCGAGGTCTAAACAGTTGGGTTCCTGGGTGCTGTGCCAGGTGAGCCTGAAACGCTTCGAATAGGGAGACGGTGGTTAAGCCGAGGCCACAGGCGAAGGGGATCACACGCTCCTGCAACTCTGCTTCAGTGCTGCCTGTGAAATCCTCCAGGCGAGTGGGAATGAGCAGCAGGACAGGTCTATCACCATGAGCGATCACGGACTTCGCGAATCGGTCCAGCAGACCCGCAAACAGTTGCCAGGCGGGAGAATCCTCGTCGCGAAAGGCACGACGTAGCTGCCACCGTTGCCACGCGGAAGTGCTTGCCATCCACAGCATCGAGCCCGCTGGTGCCCCGATCGAACGCTTACCCTGAACGTATTGGTCATAGAGGCTCTGCGGTGTTAGCACGGGTTGCCCGATAAGCTCGAGTATCCCGTTCTCGAGATTTCGGGTGAAACGGGGCTTTGCATAATAGGTAAAGCCGGATAACGCGCGCTCGAATCCACCGAGGTAGAGTCCCAGCACGACAGTGTCCGCGTGTAGCACGACACCGGTTACTTCATAAAGCAGCAACATCTGGTCGAGGCCGTAACCGCTGACGCCAAGGTTCAGAGACCGCCCATGGGGCTGATGAACTTCACCAAAGCGGTAGGCGAACGCCTGGTGTGGTTCAACGTAAAGGCCGGCGGTGAAGCTGTCGCCCAGGAAGAGCGTGCGCTCGATGCCGTCGTCTTCAAAGGGGACTGGTGGGGGATTCCACGATTTGCGTTCAAGCCACTCCTCAAGTTCACCGGGTTCGCGCCAGCCCAGCATCGCGTCGTAGCCGGCAAGACCGTTAACGATGGGCTCACCCGCTGCAATATGCTCCGCGGCCCACTTCCTCTCATCACGCAGGCCAGGGTCAGGATAGGGTGGGAGGCGATCATCCATCGCGTAGTAGATGCGTACCAAACCTTCAAGCAGGAGCAGTGTGAATAACAGCGAAAGCAAGGTGGCGATGCCGTTCTTCAACATAGCGTGTCTTTGCCTCCGTTTTCGTCTCCGTCTCCGTCTCCGTGGACGGCGCAGGATGATCGACCTACCCCTGGCGCAACGTCTTGTTGTACATCGATCATGAAGCGCTTAACTTCGCTTTCCTCCGGGTTTTGAAAGGCCATCCACATGAGTTATCTGTTGGAAGACATCACCGTCATCGACGCGGCGACGTATCTTGCAGGGCCAGGTTCGGCGACGATTCTCGCCGACTTTGGTGCCGATGTGATCAAGATTGAACCCCCAGGTGGTGATGGTTACCGCACGTTGGTGGGCCCCTACCCAGTGCCTTATCACTGGCAGCTCACTTCGCGCAACAAACGCAGTCTATGTCTCGATTTGTCACAGGCCGATGCGCGCAAAGTGATGCATCAGCTGATCGAACGGGCCGATGTGTTGACAACCAATTTCCTCGAACCCGCGCTCAAGCGTTATGAAATGACGTGGGAAGAACTGCGGGCCATCAATCCACGCCTCATCTTCGCGCACATTACTGGCTATGGCACCGAAGGCCCTGAGGTGGAGCGTCGCGCTTTTGACGTTACCGCCTGGTGGGGGCGCAGTGGTCACATGGAGTTTATTCGTGCCCAACAGGGTTCGCCGCAAAATCCGTCCCCGGGCATGGGTGACCATTCCACCGCCACAGCGTTGTTTGGTGCCATCATGACAGGACTCTATCGACGCGAGCGAACCGGTGAAGGCAGCTATGTAGCGACGTCGTTGCTCGCTAATGGTGTGTGGGCCAATGGCATGGCACTTCAAGGTGTGATTGCAGGCAACGATCTTGGTAAACACAAACAGGAGAAGGGCTGGCACAACCCGTTCACCGGCATCTATCGCACCCGTGATGATCGTTACATCGTGCTCGCCGCGCTGAATCCGGCGAAGGAGTGGCCGAAGATCTGTAGTGCGTTGTCGCGAGAGGACTGGCAGAAAGATCCACGTTTCCTCGATCTGCGTTCCGCGATGCGCAATCGCATGGCGCTGATCGATCTCCTTAACGAAGCCGTTGGCAGCTTCACGCTTGAAGACGTCTGCCGTCGGTTTGATGGTGCGGACGTGACCTACGGAAAAGCGAATCCCATGGGTGAAGTGATCAACGATCCGCAGGTGCTCGCCAACGGCTATGTCGTGCCGACAGGTGATGCCGGTGATGACTATCGCTTTACGGTCAACAGCCCGATTTTTGTTGGCGGTGAAGCCAAGAAACCGCCGAAGCGAGCGCCGGAAGTCGGCGCGCATACGGGTGAAGTGCTGCGTGAGTTTGGCATCGATGGAGCACAAATACAGGCGCTCGCGGCCAGCGGCGCCGTCATGGGAAAACTGTAGAGATTCACGTTACACCAGGAGTAATCGGCAATGATCAGCGACAACAAGGCCTTTGATGACTTCATCACTGCACATCGGTGGGCGGTGCTCACGACGCTTCGCAAGAGCGGCAGCCCCGTGAGCGCCGTGATCGCCTATGCGCGGGAAGGTGACGAACTGGTAGTGAGCACGACGCGCGATCGGTTCCGGATCAGTAGCATTCGCAAGAACCCCATGGTGAATCTTTGCATTGTCACCAACAGTGAACCCTTCAACTTCGTTGCCATTGAAGGTTTGGCGACGATTCAGGAAGTTGACGTGCTTGCGGCAACCAAGGCGGTGTTCCAGAACATCCGCGATACCGGCTACAAAGAACCTGCAGACCTCGCTGCGTGGATCGAACAACAAGGTCGCGTGATCATCCGCATCGAGGCGCAGCGGGTGAGTGGTGTCATTCGCTGAGTTCTATCTGCGCGCCTCATGCCTACTCAGCCGAGGACTCGCTCTTTGTTGTAGAGGCGAATCGCGAACCAGGTCAGGAGCACGGCCAACAGTGCAGTGCTGACCATGGACAGTGTGATATCTGTCCATGCCACCGCATCGTTTGTCATCAAACTCGTCATGAGCAGTGATTGGGCTAGACTGGGTATCAGCATCATCCAAGGCGTGGATTCAACACCGAACAGCTGTGTGAACATGATGGGCAACGTCGGCACCATGATCAGGAACGAAAGATAGGTCTGGGCTTCCTTGTAGGTTTTGGCCAGTGACGCCACGACGGTAAGTAACGCTGCGGAAAACCACGTCAGCGGCAACATCAGCACGAAGATGCCGATGAAATTCATCAAGGTGAAGTCGAGTGCGAGGCCGATGCGGTCGAGGGGGACCAGCGGCAAGCCGATGTAAAATCCAACGAGCATCAAGACCAGACTGACCGCGGTGTAGGTGCACGTCGCCGCGATCTTGCCGAGTACCAGGGCGGTACGGGACACCGGCTGTGACAACAACGGCTCGAGCGAGCCTTGTTCACGCTCTCCGGCAGTGGTGTCAATGGCGAGGTAAAAACCACCCATGAATGCGCCGAGCAAGATGAAGTACGGCGCCATGCCCAAAAGTTTCAGGGCCTGCTCGGCGTTTGAGGCGACATCCACCCGATCTACCAAAAGCGGTTGTATCAACGTCGGATCGATGCCGCGCAATTGCAGGCGCAATACCCCGATGGTGCGACCATAGGTTTCGAGCATCCTCTCGACACGACGGGCACGTTGAGGGGCGCTGCCGAGTTCGGAGGTATCGTAAACCAACGTAGGTGTGGTCATTTGTCCAGCGCGCAGGCGCATGCCGAAGTCCGCAGGTATAACGAGCACGAGATCGTGCTCGCCGGACTTCACAAGGTTACGGGCAGCACCACCAGACAGCGCCTCGATGGCGTCAACCTCAGTGTTGTGGCTCTCCAGATAACGGATCAACTCGGGTGCGTTCGCCGAACCGGCGATGCTGATGCGCACCGCATCGTCCTGATCTTCAATTGCTTCACTGAGTACCAGACTCATGATGCCGATAAAGAAGATCGGACCGAGCAGGGCGAGTGACAGCGACGACAATAACGTGCGGCGGTCACGCAGGTTATCAATACACTCCTTGGACCAGACGACCCAGAAGGCACTCATACGCCCGCCTCATGGAGTCCGGCGATCTGGACGAAGGCTTCCTCGAGGTCGTCGTTGCTAGCGGCCTGTCGAAGTTCAGCGAGGCTCCCGGAAAAACGAACCTGCCCGCCGGCAATGATGATCACGTCATCACAGAGGTTTTCTACCTCCTGCATGATGTGACTGGAGAAGAGCATACAACATCCAGCGTTACGCAATCCAAGGATGATCTCGCGCAGCGCACGAGTGGCCATCACATCGAGCCCATTGGTCGGTTCATCAAGAATGACATGGCGCGGGTTGTGCACGAGTGCCCGTGCGAGTGCGACCTTCACGCGCTGGCCTTGAGAGAACCCCTTGGTACGCCGATCCGCGAAGAGACGCATTTCGAGTTGATCGATCAGCGATTCGATCCTCGCTTCTAAGGTTTCTCCTCCGAGCCCCTGCAGCCGACCGAAATAGCGGACGTTTTCACGGGCGGTCAGGCGAGCGTAGACCCCGGAGTTGTGTGGCAAAACACCAATGCTTGAGCGCACGAGATCAGGATGCGTGTGCACTTCGTGGCCATTCACTTCGGCCGTACCGGAATCTGCACGCAGAACGGCAGCGAGAATACGCAGCGTGGTAGATTTGCCTGCGCCGTTGGGGCCGACCAACGCGGTAACGCATTGATCCCTGGCTTCAAAACTGACGCTGTCGATGGCCGTGACTTTGCCGAAGCGCTTACCGAGTGAATTCACGACGATCATGGCGCTGGCCCCAACATATCGATAAAGGGGGGAAGGCGGGGTGAATACGCTAAGCAGTCTTCAAGAAGCGCCTTGGGTTGTAGTGTATCCAGGAACTCGGTGGTGAGCCGCACCACACAACCACGGGCAAGTACGCTGTGGCCTTGGCCATCCACCACGAGTGTGCGTGCATTCGTTAAGCCTTCTTGTGCCTGGTGGGCGTAGTAAGGTGGGGTGATTGGGTCGAGCTCGCCGGCCATTAACAATGTAGGGATGGCACTCTTCAACGGTTCATGGAGTTGATCGTCCATGGGACCGAGTGGCCACACCGCACACACCGCTTTCAGCGAGTCGATCATCGCCGCACCGAGATAGGTTTGATCGAGCACCTCACGGGCGTCTTCAGCAGCGCCAAAAAAGGGTACGTCTTCGGTGCAGACCACGCTGTTGTGCATCGCCCCTGAGAGGGAGTCCGAGAGTCGGCTGAGCAATAGGTTCCCTTGGGCAGCGGTTGGCAGGAAGTTGCCACGCCCCGCTTCGTGCACGATCAGCGGAATGATGGCAGCAGTTTCCGGAGCGTACAAAAGCAGACGAATGACAGCCGCGAGATGCTCATAAGTGACCTCGACGGGCTCGGGTTTCCCCGTCACTGGGTCGGGTAGCTCCACGACGACCGCCTCAGTCCATTCCGATTTCAATCGCTTGAGGATTGCCAATACAGAGCCGAATGTGTTCTTGCAGGCAGGATCTTCGAGGCAGCGTGCGTCGAGGGCCTCAAGGGCCTCTTGGCTGTTGGTCACGACATTGGCGCCGAGGATAAGTGTCGGTGGGACAACACTGTCCAGGATCAACGAACGTGTGGATGTCGGATACTGCCGAGCGAAATACGCCGCGACACGAGTGCCGTAAGAGACGCCGTAGACGTTCCATTGCCTGATCCCAAGAGCGATACGCAGCGCTTCAAAATCGGTGACTGCCACGCTAGTGGTAAAGAAGCGCGGGTCGTGAGGCAGAGTAGCGATGCACTTGCGAGCTTCTTCTGCGATGGCCTCCGGGGAATGTATGTCCAGCGCTGCCGCCGAGTCGCAGCGCAGAGGACTCGAGGCACCCGTGCCGCGTTGATCCATCACGATGATATCGCGGTCAGCGGCCAGCGCCTGAAAGGCTGGCCAGAGGTCAACCAGCATATCTCGCGAAGCACCGCCGGGACCGCCGTTGATCGCCAGAACGGCGTCGTCAGGCCGCTTCGGAGACTCGCCTCGAATTCGTGCGACAGCGAGCGTAATGGTGCCGGGTATTTCTCCGGATGGATCAAGGGGACGTTCGAGGGTTGTGCATTCCGCATAACGAACGACGCCACCATCACTTCCGGAGAGCGGACAGGGCTGCCATTCGAGCTCTTCAGCAGCCTCCGAGGAAGCCACTGAGAAAGAGAACAATAAGCCGAAGAGCAATACCGCTATTGGCAGGCAGCGTTCATGCAGGCGGATGGGGACCCACAAATCCTTGTAGCGGATCATGCTGATAGCGGTTCCTTCGAATAGATCTGCGTCAATAGAGGCGCCGAGTACAGAACCGTGTCAATTCGGCCATCGCCTCACGGGCCGCTGTGGGCAGCAGTCCCGCCAGAGCTTGTAGCGCGAGATTCGATTCCACCAAAGCTGCATCCTTCGCATAAACCAAGGAGCCGGTTGCGGTTAACACATCCAGAACTTCTGGCAAGGCTGAAACGTCGCCGCGTTTGAGGGCATTGATGAGCAGCGCCTTGTCTTCAGGATTGGAGCGGCTGAGCGCATGGATGATGGGCAGGGTCAGTTTGCCTTCGGCGAGGTCGTCGCCGACGTTTTTCCCCATGGTCGCGGCATCACCGAGGTAGTCCATGCAGTCATCTACGAGCTGATACGCCAGACCGAAGTGCAGACCAAAACGTCGCAGCGCTTCGGTCATCGCTGGATCGGTACTGATCAATTCACCGGCCGTATGGGTGGCTGCTTCGAACAGCAGGGCGGTTTTGCAGCGAATTGTTTCCCGGTACTCCGCTTCACTGAGTTCAAAGTTGCCGATGTTGGCGAGCTGGTGTACTTCGCCTTCAGCGATGGTGTTTGTGGCATCCGACAAGATCGCCAGAATTTGCATGCGCCCGAGTTCCACCATCAGTTGGAAGGCGCGGCTGTACAAGAAGTCTCCGACCAGGACACTCGATGCGTTACCCCAGAGTGCATTGGCGGTCGCACGACCGCGGCGCAGAGCGGAATGATCGACGACGTCGTCGTGCAGCAGGGTGGCGGTATGCAGGAATTCGATGACAGCCGCGAGTTTGATGTGGTCCGAACCGTCGTCTTTAACAGCGCCGTGGTTGAGTGCCTTCGCGGACAGAAGAACGAGCAGGGGTCGTAACCGCTTGCCCCCACTTTCGACGATGTAGGTGCCAATTTTTTCGACGAGATCGACATCGGATGTCAGGCGATTCGGAATGAGCGCATTGACTGCTGCGAAATCCTCACGCACGAGGTCAAAGATACGTTCGAGACCACCCTTGTCCGCGCCATCCCCGGTGCTCGCTGCACCGCTGTCTATCGGACGAGCTCCTAGGTCGGCAACTACAGGTGCCGGGGCTGGCCGCTTCAAAGGACGGGCTGTCATGGTGTCCAAAAGGCTCCTGCTTCGTTGTAATCGCTGGATGAGGACCGTAGAATGCCGGCCTTTCGCGCGCGGGACCTCCGCACTCATCCAGCGTCCAGACAGTTATCGATCCAGTTATTCGCCGCAATCACCTCTCTGAACAGAGCAAAGCGCTGCGTTCAACGTCATCGAGAGGCCTTGCGGTACCGTTGTCTGGTTGTCCGGGTCGGGAGGATTGTAATACACCTTGATTTGCCAGCGTCGAGGCATTTACCGGAAGGGGATATCCGGTTGGCTTAAGAATTGGTGCGGTCGGGGACTTGCTTGGAGAAGAGATAGTGACCTTTGCGGTAATCGAAAGTGGTGGCAAACAGCATCGGGTAACCGAAGGTGAAGTCCTGCGCCTGGAAAAACTGGATGCAGCACCCGGCAGTGAAGTGGTGTTTGACAAGGTCCTCATGGTGGCCGAAGGCGACCGCGTTGAAGTCGGCAAGCCCTATGTTGCGGGTGGTACGGTTAAAGCCGAGGTGCTCGAACACGACCGTGCCAAGAAAGTCACGATCATCAAGTTCCGGCGTCGTCAGGATTACCGGAAGAAACAAGGTCATCGGCAGTGGTTCACCGCAGTGCGAATCACCGGCATCAGCGGTTGATGGAGCAGAACTGAAATGGCACATAAAAAAGCAGGTGGTAGCACCCGTAACGGCCGTGATTCCGAATCGAAACGGCTGGGTCTGAAGAAATTCGGTGGCGAGTTTGTTCGCGCCGGCAACATCATTATTCGTCAGCGCGGCACCCAGTATCACCCCGGTGAAAATGTGAAGTGCGGGCGTGACCATACGCTCTTCGCCACGTCGGACGGATTCGTCGAGTTTGCGGTGCGTGGCCGGCTCAATCGACGCGTGGTCTCGGTTTCTGCTCCTGTGGTAGAGGCTGTGGTTGCAGAGGCGCCAGCCGCGTAGTAGAAACTGGCGTAGCAGGATCGTTAAAAAACCCCGCCCTGTGCGGGGTTTTTTATCACTCCAAAGATCGCCGACTAGACCGGATAGAAAGACCGGATAGAAAGGCCAGATAGAAAGAAACGAAGTATGCAGTTCATCGACGAAGCGACCATCTGGGTACAGGCCGGCAAAGGCGGCAACGGTGCGCTTTCGTTCCGGCGCGAGAAGTACATTCCTGAAGGTGGTCCGGATGGAGGTGACGGCGGCGAGGGCGGCAGCATCTTTCTGGAAGCCGATGCGCAGCTCAATACACTAGTCGACTTCCGCTACCAACCGCGTTACCGCGCCAAAAATGGTGAAGGCGGTGGGGGTCGCAACAAGACTGGTGCACGCGGTGAAGATTGCATCGTCAGAGTCCCGGTCGGTACCGTCGTAGTGGATGAGTCGACCCTGGAAACCCTCGGTGATCTCACGGTTGTTGGGGAACGACTGCTGGTCGCGCGGGGTGGCCGGCACGGCATGGGCAATACGCGTTTCAAGACCAGCACGAATCGTGCACCACGTAAAACCTATCCGGGTGGTCCCGGCGAGCTTCGCCAGTTGCGGTTGCAGCTGAAACTTCTGGCAGATGTTGGCCTGATCGGACTTCCCAATGCGGGCAAGTCGACGTTGATTGGCCAGATCTCCTCCGCCAATCCCAAGGTCGCCGACTACCCTTTTACGACACTCGTTCCAAATCTCGGTGTGGTGCGAGCGGGTACCGACTCCAGTTTTGTAGTCGCTGATATACCCGGATTGATCGAGGGTGCCGCACAAGGTGCCGGACTCGGAGCGCAGTTTCTGCGGCACATCGCCCGCACCCGAGTGTTGCTGCACCTGGTAGACGTGGCGCCACCCGATGGTGTGTCTGTGCCTGATGCCATCGAGATCATCGAAAACGAACTCGAGGCGTATTCGCCGTCGTTGCTCGAGAAGGACATCTGGATCGTCTTGTCCAAAGTGGATCACCTCGATAAAAAAACACTGGCGACCCTCGAGCGCAAAGTCAGAAGGGCGTGGCCCGAACGTCGCGTGATGGCCGTGTCGGCACTCGCGGATCAAGGCTTGCCAGAGCTCATCAACTCGCTCATGCAAGCGGTGACCGGGTTCCGAATCCGCTACACGGAAGACGCTGAATTCCGTGAAGCACACGATGCCTACGAAGCGAAGCTTGCTCAAGAAGTCACCGAAGCCGCGCTGACGGCACGACCTGTAAGGCAGATCGCTGCCTCCGGCGTCGAAGTGTTTGGCAGTGATCCTGATGCAGATGCATCGGGCGACGATGATCCCTTCGATGACGATGGGGTTGAAGTGGCCTACGTTCGGGAGTGACGGTGGCAGACGCCCTCACAGTTCACCAGCAGCGCGAACAGCGGGAACAAGAAGTACGCGCGGGTTTTGCGCGTGCGCGACGAGTCGTGATCAAACTTGGCAGCGCCTTGGTGACCAACCCACAAACGGGCCTCGAACGCGAGCGCATTGCCGCGCTGGTAGATCAAGTCCATCGGCTGCTGGACCGTGGGGTCGAGGTGATTCTGGTGTCATCAGGTGCTGTCGCGGAAGGTTGTGTGCGCCTCGGATTGCGTGAGCGACCGGATTCGCTTGCCGGGCTGCAAGCGGCCGCTGCCGTCGGCCAGGTCGGACTCATGGCCGTTTACGAACAGTTGTTCCAGGCCCGTAATCGGCACGCAGCGATGGTGCTCCTGACTCACGACGACTTTGCCCATCGCGAACGTTACCTCAACGCGCGCTCCACCCTGAACCGCTTGCTCGAACTGGGCGTTACACCGGTCATCAACGAAAACGATACCGTCGCCACAGAGGAAATCCGTTTTGGCGATAACGATACCCTCGGTGGGCTGGTAACGACGTTGATCGAGGCGGAAGTGCTCGTGCTCCTCACCGATGCGGAAGGGTTGTACGAATCAGACCCGCGTGTGAAGGCCGATGCAGCGATGGTGCACTTCGCCGCTGCTCACGATCGTAGTCTCGATGCGATGGCCGGGCCGGGTGGTCCTTTCAGTCGCGGGGGTATGGTCACGAAGCTCGTCGGCGCTCGCCTCGCAGCAGATTCTGGGGCACACACGCTGATCGCACCCGGTCGTATGCCTGATGCCATCGTGCGGCTTTTGTCGGGTGAGCGGCTGGGTACAGTTTTGGCTGCAGAGATCGCCCCACGGGATGCCCGTAAACGCTGGATCGCAGGTCAACTCAAGGCACGAGGCGCGGTGATTCTGGATGGTGGTGCCGTAAAGGCAGTCACGCAGGGCGGCGGCAGTGTCTTATGTGTTGGCGTAAGCCGCGTCGACGGGCAGTTTCAGAGGGGCGAAGTGGTTCGTATTGAGGATGAAGCAGGCCACGCCATTGGTCAGGGCATCATCAATTATTCGAGTGTGGAAGCGAGCAGGCTCGCCGGCGCATCAACCCGAGAGATTGAAGGCCGAATCGGTTACGTCAACGAACCGGAATTGATTCATCGCGACAATCTGGCGCTGTACCGCTGAAGCACCCCAGCTGAGCGGGGCGCTTCGGATAGATCGATCCAGATGCCTGCGACGACTGCGTATGCGCTCAGGCGGCGGCGAGGGCTTTGATGTGCGCGTTCAACCGCGACTTGTGGCGGGCAGCTTTGTTCTTATGAATCATGCCTTTGTTCACCATGCTATCCAGCACGGGAATGGCGCGAACAAGGGCAGCGCGAGCGGCGTCAGCGTCTTTGGCTTCGATGGCGGACACGACCCGCTTCACTGCAGTACGCGTCATCGAGCGCTGGCTGGCATTGTGCCGGCGGCGTTTTTCCGACTGGCGTACACGTTTACGGGCTTGTGCTGTATTGGCCAAGTGAAGCTCCGAAGAGGTAGGGAAAACAGGCGCGGCAATATGCCAACCGGGATTTTTGATGTCAACTCAGGACGATAACACAACCGTGGGGAAGAACCTGCCAGAGGATCATTCCACGTCGACTCAAGCGGAGGGTAATCGACCTGAGGGACCTGGGATGCTGCGTCAAGGCAGCATCGTTTCGGCGATGACCTTGCTCTCACGTGTGCTCGGGTTTGTGCGTGATGTCGTGCTTGCCGGGTTCATTGGTGCGACGGGTCTCGCGGATGCATTTTTTGTGGCGTTCCGTATTCCGAATTTCTTCCGGCGGCTGTTTGCAGAAGGGGCCTTCAGCCAGGCGTTCGTCCCGGTTCTCATGCGCTATCGCGATCAGGGCGGAGATGAGCTGCGCCGTTTCGTCGCCGTGATGGGTGGTAATCTGACCGTCGCGTTGTTCCTGCTGGTACTCTTCGGCGTACTGTTCGCGCCCGCAGTCACGGCGCTGTTTGCGCCGGGCTTTCGCGATGATCCTCGTTTTGATGTAGCCGCAGATCTGCTGCGTATCACGTTCCCCTATATCGGCTTCATCTCCCTGGTTGCGTTCTCAGCGGCGATTCTCAATGCCCATCAACGTTACGCTGCGGCGGCCTTTACACCGGTCTTGTTAAACGTCGTGATGATCGGCTCGGTGCTGATCAGCACCCAGTATCTGGGTGGCACGATCGAGGCCTTGGCGTGGGGCGTGTTCATCGCCGGTGTGGTGCAGTGGCTGTTCTTGCTGCCATCGCTTCGCTCGGTGCATCTGCTGGTCGTGCCGACGCCGTCCCTGGCTCACCCAGGGGCACGCCAGGTGGGTAAGCTCCTGGTGCCTGCGGTCCTTGCGGCCTCGGTTGGACAGATCAACGCACTCATCGACAGTGTGCTCGCGTCGATGATCGAAACCGGGAGCGTGTCCTGGCTCTACTACGCAGACAGACTGCTCGAACTTCCTATCGGGTTGGTAGCTGTTGCACTCGGAACAGTGCTCCTTCCGAACCTTTCCCGTTTGGATGCACGTGGGCAACGGGATGCGTTCGCTCGACTGGTTGACTGGGGCTTAGGGCTTGGCGTCCTGCTGGCGTTGCCCGCTGCGATTGCGTTGTATGTCCTTGCGGTCCCGTTGCTCGCGACACTGTTCTTGCACGGGGAAATGCGGGAGTACGACATTCGCATGACGGCGCTTGCGCTGCAGGCGTTTTCGGTCGGTCTGGTGCCCATGGTGCTCGCGAAAGTGCTGGCGCCGGCGTTTTTCGCACAACAAGACACCCGGACGCCGTTTCGAATCGCCATGGTTGCCGTGGGTACGAACATCGCTGTGAACTTGTTGGTCTTCCGCTGGTTCGGGCATGTGGGGCTCGCGTTCGGTACGACGCTTTCTGCATTCGTGAACGCGGGACTCTTGTGGCACATGTTGGTTCGTCGCGGCATCTGGGAGCCGGCACACGTTTTCCGGCGACTGAGTGGGCGTGCGTTGATTGCCGCGTCAGTGATGGCATCGATGCTCGTTTTTTTAAGTCCCGGGGATGCACGCTGGTTAGAGGTCGATATCCCGACGCGCGTGCTGTGGATCTCCGCTGTGTGTGGTGGAGGGCTCGCGGTCTATGTGTTGATCCTGAGGCTTGCTGGTATTCGTCCCAGGGACCTCGTGCACCCCGCCGCCTGAGACCGCATCTGATCAGCACCACGCACAATCGGTCCCGTATACTTCCAGCCATGGAAGTTATTCGTGGATACGCCAACATCCGGCCGCGGCATCGTGGCTGCGCCGTCACTATTGGTAATTTTGATGGTGTTCACCATGGTCATCGCTTGCTGATATCTCATCTCGTGGCCAAGGGCCGTGAGCTGGGTGTGCCAACGATGCTGATCACTTTCGAGCCCACTCCCAGAGAGTTTTTTCGCGGTAATGCTGTGCCTGCTCGGCTCACGAGATTTCGTGAGAAAGCAGTGCTTTTGCAAGAAACGGGTATCGACTATTTGCTGTGTTTCCCTTTTAACCAAAGGACTCGTCATCAGGCTGCGGAGTGGCTGTGCGAGCATTTTCTGCGCGAGCTGTTGGCCGTGAGATACATCGTTGTAGGGGATGACTTTCGTTTTGGGGAAGGTCGCAAAGGCGACTACGCGATGCTCAAGGCAGCAGGTGATCGACTCGGTTATGGGGTGAGTCATCTCGGGACGTTGACGTTTGACCTCGAGCGAGTAAGCAGTAGTCGTATCCGACAGGCCCTTGCGGACGGGAATCTTCGTCAAGCGGAACAACTCCTGGGTCGGCCTTATTCAATTTCCGGGCATGTGGTCTATGGACGGCAGTTGGGTCGGCAGCTCGGTGCGCCAACCGCGAACATCCGGCTGCAGCGCTATCGCGCGGCTTTGGTCGGTGTTTATGCCGTCACCGTGCATGGCCTCGATCAACCGTTCAACGGCGTTGCCAACATCGGTGTGCGTCCCACTGTGGATGGCAAAGTGCCGCTGCTCGAAGCGCATCTGTTCGATTTCAGTGGTGACATCTATGGTCGGCTGCTAACCGTCACGTTCCGCCGCAAGCTGCGTGAAGAACGTGCCTTTGCATCGATCGCTGAGCTTCAAGTGCAGATCAAGAAAGACCTCGAAGAAGCTAGAAGCTGGTTTGCAGCGGGGGCGCCGGATGACGCGTAAGGCGCTCCTCATCGCCGGCGTATGCCTCATGCTCGATCACGTGACGAAGTTCTGGGTCACCAGCAGCATGGAATACGGTGATCGGATTCCGGTGTGGGCAATTTTTGATCTGGTTCGATGGCATAACGAAGGCGCCGCGTTTTCGATCCTCGCTTCGGCAGGTGGCTGGCAGCGTTGGTTCTTTGTGGTGCTCGGTATCGGGTTCTCGCTCTACATTCTTTATGAGTTGCGTCGCCTCCCGCGCGAAGAGAAGTCGATGGTGTGGGTTTACGCCCTCATTCTCGGCGGTGCTCTTGGGAATCTGGCTGATCGCATCATTCAGGGATATGTCGTCGACTTCCTGTTGTTTTATTACGACGAATGGTACTTCCCGGCTTTTAATCTGGCGGATTCGTTCCTGTTCTGCGGTGCGGCGCTGTGGATCATCCTGATGATCCTCGAAGCCCGTCGAGGCAAGGCCGAAAACCTGCGCACCAGCGACACCCGAGGTCCGTGATATGTCCCGGATCATTGCCAAGGAACCTTTCGCGCGAAAGACCATCGCTCCCGGCATGCGGGTCACCTTGCACTTTTCCTTATTGCTCGACGATGGTCGGGAAATCGACACGACACGACGTGGCAAGCCGGCGACCTTTGTCCTCGGCGACGGCAATCTGCCTGAGTCGTTCGAGGTGCGCCTGATTGGGCTGCAGCCGGCGGATGACCGGCAGTTCGATATCCCGGCGGAAGAAGGGTTCGGAGTCTGGCGAGCTGAGAATCTGCGTAAGTTGCCTCGCGATCGGTTTGCCAGACTCCCAGCAGATGAGCCCCTGGAGCCTGGACTGGTGATGTCCTTCCGCGAGCCCGGTGGGGAAACACCTGGCGTAGTCCGTCGCCTACTGGGGGACATGGTGGAAGTTGATTTCAACCATCCCTTGGCCGGCCGCAATCTGATCTTCGATGTCTCGATCATCGCCGTCGGCGACCACTCGTCGGGTGATGACTACCGTCTGGAGCCCTTGCCCTCGTAACGTCCCGGTAAACCGCTAGCGTGGCAACCTGGCCAAACCCGGGAATCCCCATGTGTGCGCGCAGGTTCAGAAGTGAGGCGGTTATCGCCAAACACCCGTTGTCTGGATTCACGCTGATCGAACTGCTCATTGCCCTCGCAATCCTTGCCATTGTGGCCGGTATCGCCATGCCGATCTATAGCACCTACACCGATCGTGCCAATCGAGGCGAAGCTCAAGGCGACCTCATGCTTTGTGCCCAGGGTATGGAGCGTTGGGCGAGGAGTCGCTGCGCAGATTGATTGGCAGTGCGAACCACATTTTTTTCGTCGACGACGACAATTCCGGTCTGCATACGCTGAATGACGAGTTGGTTGATGCGCTCGAGATCAGCTAGTTCGGCGGCTTGGGACAGATTGCGTAACTCGTTCTGACGAAGTCGGCCAGAGACGTTTTGGATCACCATCGTCGAAGCAAAGAACAGGGTACCAAGCACCCCCGCTTGGAAAAAACCACTCGGTTCCGCTGGCGCTGCGAGCGTTGTATAGAGCTCCTGATACAACACTGCGAATGTTGCCAACGCTGCAGTTAGAAGACTGGTGCGATTCGAGAGAATGATTGCGCCGGCAGTCACGGTCACCAATACGAATCCATCCAAGCCGCTGCCTACACCGCCGGACAGCCCCATCAGCAATGCCAGCCAACCGATATCTGCGGAGACCACCAACACCGCGACAAATCGTTGCCAACGGATTGCCGCATAAAGTCAACGGGTAAAAATCAGGAAGAGTGAATTGAAAATGATGTAAGCGAGAATCGCCTAGAGAAACAGGGAAGGTGCCGCGCGTCCAAGGTCCGTTCGCAACCAGTCCTGGGTGTGGATGAGAAGCAGGACCAACCCGACCAGGATGCGGTAGACGTTGTAGATGCGAAGCAGCGACAACGTCTGGGAAAAGTGCCGGAGTTCGATTTCGGCGAGCAGAGTACCGGGGCTGCCGGCGGCGGAGGCCATCAACCGATCAACGGCAACCAGTCAAACCAGCCGCCTTTCTTCTTCTCGTCTGACGATTTGTCGCCTTCACCATTCGGGCCGGACGTGTCCCGGACTTTAGGCGTGAATCCTTCGGGGTGGCGGAGTTTGATAGGTGGGGGCACTTCCGGCCGGTCGAGCAAGCCGAGTGTGACAATGTTCGTCCAGGATCGGTCGCGACTTAACACGCGGTCGGCGAGCAGGAGATTGCCGTCGGCATCGAAGGCCTTGTGGTCCGGGAAGTTATTGGCCAGTACACGTAGCGTGTCGTTGGCTGCGTCCTCCAGTCCAAGTCGCCAGTTGCATTCGATCATGACGATCAACGCATCAGCCACCGCGGTGCTTTGGGCATAGTTGTCGAGCACAAACTGTGCACGATTGTTGGCTGCCATGTAGGCACCACGACGCATGTAGTAATCGGCAACGTTGATTTCTGCGGCACCCAAAAGGTTGCGCAGGTACACCATGCGTTGTTTGGCGTCCGGTGTGTATTGGGATGTGGGGTAGCGCGCGATCAGCTGCGCAAAGTCTGCATAGGCGTCACGCGCTGCCGTCATGTCGCGTTTTGACGGGTCAGTTGAAATCAGTCGGTCGAGCAAGCTGGAGTTTTTGTTATAGCTCGCCATCCCATTGAGATAGTAGGCGTAGTCGACGTTGGTGTTCGTCGGATGCAGACGGATAAATCGGTCTGCTGCGGTGCGGGCGGCGTCATGGTCCATCGACATGTGCCGCGCATAGATCATTTCCAGTTGCGCCTGTTCGGCGTAGCGGCCGAAAGGGAAGCGGGCTTCCAGGCGTTCGAGGTTCTTGATGGCGATGTCGTAGTTACCCGAGCGTAGATAGCGCTGGGACGCCCGATAGAGGGCGTGTTCTGTCGTTTCAACGTCCTCGTCCCCTTCGGCGCTGTCCTCACTCTCATCGCTTTTGCCGAAAGGCCACAGCGTGCAGGCGCTGGTGAGGGAGAGCAGCAGGGCCAATAGAAGTACCCGTAACGGCCAAATAGATTGGACTGCAGCGTTGAAGAGGGAGCGGAACTGGGGAGATAACGTCATGTGCGTCCCGAAATGTTCGCAGAGGCTGATTGTGCGCATACTAACAAAAGGGCAGGGCTGAAGGCGCTTACGGCATGGGCCATACCTCGTAGGGTGCGCGACAACCTTTTAACGACCTGTGCCTGGATTGAATTCGACGACCGAATTGATCGGCAGCGCCGAAGTCGCCATTCTTGCGCCGCCCGTCTCCCCAGTGAATGAACCATGGATGAGCCTGTCCTTATGAATAAGGTGTTTGGCTCCCGATCCGTTGCGGACCCCGAAGGAAGAAGATTTATGCAATGCGAAAAGGTCGGATCCGAACATGCCGGCGCCCGGGTGGATCGTGTCGCAGCGATCCTCTTCGACAGCCATTCGCGCATGGCGCTCACCCGAGCGATAGACGAGGGTCGGCTGACCGTTGACGGTGCCGTAACCAAACCCAGTTTTCGAGTGCGTGGCGGAGAAGAACTTCGCTTGGATTTGGCGGAGGCCCAGCGAATTCCCGATCAACCGCAGCGCATCCCGTTGACCATCCTTTACGAAGATGAAGAGGTTCTTGTGATCGACAAGCCAGCGGGACTGGTCGTCCACCCCGGCGCCGGCAACCCGGATCGTACCCTGGTCAATGCACTGCTTGCGCATCGCCCCGAGCTCTGCGTGTTGCCACGAGCCGGCGTTGTACATCGTCTGGACAAGGACACCAGTGGGGTCATGATCGTTGCGGGCAGCCCCAAAGCACACTCGACGTTTATCGCGGCCTTAGCCGATCGGAGCATGCGACGCAGCTATGTTGCGATTGTAGAAGGCTGGTTGGTGTCAGGAGCGGAGTATCGCCAGCCGATGGGGCGCGACCCGCATCATCGCGTGCGGCAAGCGGTGCGTGAAGACGGGAAGCCTGCGCATACCAGTGTTCGAGTGCGAGAGCGCTTTCGTGCGCACACCACCATTCAGGCCGATCTGCACACGGGTCGAACTCACCAAATTCGAGTCCATCTGGCGCATGCCGGGTATCCACTGATTGGCGATACCACGTACGGCGCACGCGGGCGCTTGCCCCTAAAACCAACCCAGGAACTGGTTTCGGAAATTCGTGGATTCAGGCGCCAGGCGCTGCATGCGGAGACGATTACCTTCGTTCATCCACACAGCCTCGACATGATGTCGTTCAGCGCGCCTTGGCCCAAGGATCTGCAGTCGCTGCAAACAACACTAAAGTCCGACCTTGAGCAGCATGAACAGCAGCACGAATAGCAGCGTTGAACATTGGATTTTTCCGGCCTGGCGAATGCCTCGTGTCGCGTGTGGGACGACGACCCGTATTGGCGGCGTGAGCGAAACACCGTGGAGCAGTTTCAACACAGCACTGCACGCGGGTGATGATCCTGCACATGTGATGCGCAATCGAGAGCTGCTCAAGCGCCACATCGGCGCTGAGTCGCTACAATTTCTCGATCAGGTGCACGGCGTCGATGTTGTTCGCGTCGGACGAAACACCACATCGCGCGTCCCGACCGCTGATGCCATGTGGACCGATGAAGCGGGTATTGCATTGATCATTCAGACTGCGGATTGCCTCCCCGTGATGTTTGCGAGTCGAGATGATTCGGTGGTCGGCGCCGCCCATGCCGGCTGGCGAGGTGTCGCATGCAACGTAGTTCAGGCGCTCCTTAAATCGCTACCTGTTGCGCCGAGGGAATTGTCTGTCTGGATGGGACCGGCGATTACCGGGCGGAATTATGAAGTGGGGGATGATGTTCGCGAGGCGATGAACCTGGTTGTTCCGAACTCGGTGCTCGATACGGCCTGCGCGCCAAGCGCCATTCCTGGAAAGTGGTGGTTGGACCTGGTGCCCATCGTGACCTGGCAGCTTGAGAGCGAAGGCGTTGATTCTAACGCCATCACAGCCAGTGGACTTTGTACGTTCGGTGAACCGGAGCGCTTCTACTCCTATCGGCGGGAAGGCAGGACCGGACGCCTCGCATCGTTCATTTTGCTGAACACCTGAGCGCTGCTGAAAACCTGAGCACTGCTGAAAACCTGAGCACTGCGGAAAATCTGTACGTCGAGATCAGGTGCAGTTTATTGCGATACCGATTTGTGCTTCGTTCATCCGCTGCTGACGCTCATCCTCACCGATCACGCGCTCCGTGCCGTCGGTGTTTCGAACCCGCACATGTTCTTTGAGTTTCAGCCGCTCGAGGACTTTTTGGGATTTTTCGCAGTTCGACTTCTTGATCTCGGCGATTTGTTGCTCTTCCTGCTGCTGCAAGGCCTTCAGCTCGTCGAGTTTACGTTGTTGTCCTTCGGTCAACTTTGGCTTTCCCGCAGCGGCGTCCAATGCAGGATCTGACGGAGGTGTGGCGCTGTCGCGAGTGGTCATGTTGCTGCGCGTCAGCACTTTCTCAGCATCGACCCCTTCAGGTTTGATTTGGGAATAGTTGAGCACTCCGTTTTTGTCGATCCAGCGATACATTTCGCCGGCAAACACTGTCGCGGAAAACTCAGGAGGCAGATCACTGCAGTCAGCTTAGGCAACATAGACATCAAGCCCTCGAATCCTTTTGCAGGTTGCTGGAATGGCAGCATGTGAGGTCCCCAATACGCCAGAGAAAGCGCGGGGGAGAATACCATAGCGACATTCTTCGAATCTGGCGCAGGGCTTGGGTGCAGAACGAACCGTGCTTGAGTTCACACTCGTCGCTTTCCGGGATAGTCCCACCTGGCATCGACCCACCATGAGGCATCACAGCCGATCCGCCACTGAATTGACACGGTCAGGACTGTTCTGAAGAATACAGCGCTCGTTTTTCTCCACCAAATGTCCACCACACATGCAACCATTCTATAGCCTCAAAAAAGAGCTACGGCAATCAAAGGCTTGGTTGCGTTCCAGCCTAGCCTTGAAGTTTAGGAAAAGTTGAGGAGTCGATGATGACCGAACGCCTGTCCGGCGGCGATATGCTTATCCGTGCCCTGCAGGACGAGGGCGTGGAGCATGTGTTTGGTTATCCGGGCGGTGCGGCGCTGCACATTTACGATGCGATCTTTCGTCAGCAGCGGCTGGAACACATCCTCGTACGCCACGAACAAGCCGCAACTCACATGGCGGACGGTTACGCTCGCGCCACCGGGAGGCCCGGCGTCGTACTCGTGACTTCAGGTCCCGGTGCCACCAATGCCATCACCGGCATAGCGACGGCGTACATGGACTCCATCCCCATGGTCATCATTTCCGGGCAGGTGGCCCAGGATTTGATCGGCACCGATGCGTTCCAGGAAACCGACATGATGGGGATCTCCAGGCCCGTCGTGAAACACAGTTTTATGGTACGCAAGGCCGAAGACATTCCGATGATCGTGAAGAAGGCCTTCCATATTGCGACCACTGGACGCCCCGGTCCGGTGGTCATCGATGTGCCCAAGGACACCACCGATCCGAATGTTCTGGTGCCCTACGTTTATCCCGAAAAAGTTTCGATGCGTTCCTACAACCCGGCGATGAAGGGCAATGCCCGGCAAATTCGCAAAGTGGTACAGGCATTGCTCGCGGCGCGGCGACCGGTGATCTACGCCGGTGGTGGGGTAGTTCAAGGTAATGCCGCCGGTGAACTCGCGGCGCTCGCACGTCGATTACGTGTGCCAGTGACTTGTACGTTGATGGGCCTCGGGGCATTTCCCGGTAACGATCCACAGAGTCTTGGCATGCTCGGCTTGCATGGTACCTACGAAGCCAATCTCGCCATGCATGAAGCGGACTTTATCCTGGCCGTCGGTGCACGTTTTGATGACCGGGTGACCAACAGTCCGAAAAAATTCTGTCCTGACGCCACCATCGTTCATGTCGATATCGACCCTACGTCCATCGGCAAGATTATCGCGGTCGACATTCCCATCGTTGGACATGCACTACCCGTACTCACGGAAATGCTCGAGATGCTCGATAGCGAGCTGCAGAGCCAGCCGGCCAATCAGAAAGCGCTGGATCTCTGGTGGCATCAAATCAATGAGTGGCGCGACAAGAATGGGTTGAACCACAACCTGACGGCCGATCCTGATCGCCGCATCCTGCCGCAGTACGCGGTGCAGACCCTATACAAGGTCACCGGTGGTGATGCCTTTATCTGCAGCGATGTTGGCCAAC
>SXGR01621203.1_pt1 | contig 27289 bp, 22 predicted proteins | sample 3174711 | NCBI WGS metagenome assembly SXGR01 (sample SAMN11356860, study PRJNA531348) | freshwater metagenome | isolation source: freshwater sample F1-60 | place: China: Fuxian Lake, Yuxi | collected 2017-12-25
ACCAGTTCGCGGCAGAGCGCATCGGCGGACAGACGCGTTTCCCCAGCCTGTCGCTGTCGGCGGAGGGCTTCGGTCTCTCGTGGACGCGCAGCGGCGCGCTCGTGCCGCCGGACTTGTATCCCGCGAACGTCTTCGCGCGGCTCTTCCTCGAAGGCCGGCCCGACGAAGTGCAGGCGCAGGCGCGGCGCTTGCGCGACGGCCAGAGCATCCTCGACACCGTGCGCGAGCAGGCGCGGCACTTGCAGCCCTCGCTCGGCACGCGCGACCGCGAGAAGATGGACGAGTATTTCACCAGCGTCCGCGAGTTGGAGCAGCGCATGGTCACGAAAGAGGCATGGTCGAAGAAGCCCAAGCCGAAGGTCGAGGCGAAGCAGCCGCAGAACAACATGAACTCCGCCGACCTCATCGGCAAAAACCGGAGCATGTTCGACCTCGTCCACCTTGCCATCCAGACCGACTCCACGCGCCTCATCTCGATGCTCCTCCTCGGCACGAGCCTCGTGCCGCCGATTCCCGGCGTCTCGCACGGCCACCACGACCTCTCGCACCACGGCCAGGACCCCACGAAGCTCGCGCAGCTCAAGACGCTGGAAATCGAGAAGATGAAGACGCTCGTCGAGCTGCTCACGAAGTTGAAGCAAACCGAGGAACAGGGCGAAAGCCTGCTGGACCGCACGATGGTTTTCTTCAGCAGCAACCTCGGCAACGCGAGCAACCACTCCACGCGCAACCTGCCCGTGCTCCTCGCCGGCGGCGGTTTCAAACACGGCCAGCACCTCGCATTCGACCCGAAGTCCCCGCCGCCGCTGTGCAACCTCTACGTCTCCATGCTCCAGCGCATGGGCATCGAGACGGAGAAGTTCAGCTCCGGCACCGGGCCGCTCAAGGGCCTGGAGATCGTGTGAAACCACTTCAGAATGTGATTTGGTGGAGACGGTGGGGAACCGCGACGCGCTTTGACTCCCTCTCCCTTCATCGGATGAGGGGAGAGGGCTGGGGTGAGGGGTTGCGTGCGTCGGCGTTGGTGGCCCCACCCCTCATCCGGCCTGCGGCCACCTTCTCCCCTCCTCCGAGGAAGGGAGAAGGCGCGCTCCGAAGCGTTCGGTTCGCATTCCGCCGACTGGCATTGAGAACTGGTGTGAGACACACGTCCTCCCGTTTCCCGTCGAGACTGTCCAACTGTTTGGTGGCGGGATTTCTGGGACTCCTTTCCGGCGTTGTGTTTTTGCCCGCTGCCGAGCTGCGGGTGCCGTCGGGCTTTCCAACCATCCAGCAAGCCGTGGATGCGGCGAAGCCCGGGGATGTCGTGCTCGTGCAGGCGGGGACTTATCGCGAACGGGTGCGGCTGAAGGACCGCGTCACGTTGCGCAGCGCGGGGGATGATGCGCCGGGGAAGCTGGGCCTCGCGCGAGCGGAGGCGACGGTCATTGACGGCGGTGGCAAGGAGGACGAGCAACCCGGCGTGGCGATGGCCGAGGGCGCAGTTCTGGATGGATTTACTGTCACAGGCGTTGGCCGCTATGACGACGCCGAGTGGCAGAAGCATTTCACCACGCGTGGCAACGAGCAGGCACACGAGCACATCGGCGCGCCGGGCGTCGCGGGGGTCAGCATCCGGGGCGTGAACTGCGAGGTGCGCGGGAACATCGTCCATCACGTCGGCTACACCGGCATCGCCATCACGGGCATGGACGGGCGCGCGTGCTCGCCTCTCGTCGTGAGCAACGTCTGCCATCGCAACATGGCTGGCGGCATCGGCTCGATGAACGGCTCCACGGCCATCATCCGCGGCAACACCTGCTTCGAGAATTTCTACGCGGGTATCGGCCATGAGAACGCCAGCCCGCTGGTGGAGCTGAACCGCTGCTTCGGCAACATCCGCGCCGGCATCGGCATCAGCGAGGGCGCGTGTCCGACGGTGCGTTCCAATCTCTGCTACCAAAACCGCCGCGCAGGCATCGGCATCCGCACGGGCGCGAACACGCGGCCAGTCGTCGAGCGGAATGAGTGCCGCGACAACGGCATGGCGGGCATCGGCGTGGAGGAAGAGACCGAGCCGGTGCTGCGTTTCAACCGCTGCTTCGACAACTTGCTCGCGGGCATCGGTGTGCGGGATCACGCGCGGCCAGCGATCCTCAACAACGAGTGTTTCAAGAACGGCGAGGCGGGCATCGGCCTGATGACGGGACGCGACACGCAAGTGAGCAGCAACTATTGCCACCTGAACAAGACGGCGGGCGTGGGCTTGTCCGGTGGCGGCGCGAATTCCGTCGTGTTGACCGGCAACCGGCTGATCCAAAACGGCACCGTGGCTGTGGGCATCAACGGGGGCTGGACGGTGACATTGAGCGGCAACGAGCTCTCGCGGACCAATGGCATGCCGCCGCTCGTGATGGTCGCGGAGAACGCGACAGCAGTGTTCACCAACAACACGCTGCGCGGCGGCGGCGTGGCGGCGGTGCGCTGCGCAGGCACGCTTCGCCTCACCAACAACCGGATCGAAGGCACCGCCGCGCGCCAGGCCGGCCCGCCGAACTTCGGCGTGTGGGCGCTGCCCGGCGCGAAGGTTGAGATGGCAGGCAACACCGTCAGCGGCTGGCGGCACGCGCTCTTCGGCGAGGGGGCAAGCATCGTGGCCCGTGACAACTCGGTGGCGGATGCGTTCGTTGCTGCATTCCGCATTCGTGGCCGCGCCGGCCAGCCGCCCATCTCCGGCAACCGAGTGACGGGCAAGGACGTGAAGGAATTGCTGGTCGAGGCCGAAGGGAAGTGACGACGGCTGTCTCCGCTCGGGCAGGCGATGCTACGGCTTGGACTCGACCTTCTTCTTCAGCGTTTCCAAATCGCGCTTCAACTCACGGTTGGATTTTTGCAAGTCGAGGACTTCGGTGCGCAGGCCTTTCAAGTCCTCGCCGGGTTTGCGGGCGGTCCGGAGCTGCGCGAGCGACTTGTCGGCGGCGGCGCGCTCCGGTCGGTCGGCGGCGAGGGGGGTGAAGGTCTCCAATGCGGCGATGGCACGCGGGTCTTCGAGCGTGCCCAGCGCGACAATCGTGGCGAGGCGGACGCGTTCCTTCGGCGAGTTCACGCGGGCGGTGAGGAAGTCGCGGATGGAATCCTTCTTCGCCTCGTTGCGGGACAGCGAGGCGAGCGCGTCGAGGCCGGCGGAGAAGACTGTGCTCGGCAGTGTGGCCTCGCGTGACTGGAGCGCGGCGAGCAACGGAGCCGCGAACGCGGGGTCGTCTTGGGCCTTCATGGCGGCGATTGCGGCCTCGGCGAGGCGGGCGCGGTAGCTCGGCGTGTTGAGGAACTTCACGAGCAGGTCGCGGACTTCGGGCTTCGCGTAGGGGCCGAGCGCGCGGAGGGCGGTGGCTTGGATGCCGGGGTTCTTCTCGGTGGCGAGCGACTGCTTCAGCGCGGCGAAGGCGTCGTTGTGATAGAAGCCGCCGAGGGCGGAGACGGTGGCGTTGCGGACGCGGGCATCCCGAACCCCCTCACCCCTGCCCTCTCCCCCGGTGGGGGCGAGGGAGGAGACCAGCGCCGCGAGCGATTCATCCGTGCGGGCCTGCCGGAGCAACTCGGCGGCACGGGTGCGGACGGAGTAATGCGAGTCGCCCGTCAGTGCGGCCTTGAGCTTGGCGATAGTTTCGCCATCGCTGCGGCCGGCGAGGTTGTCCAGCGCGAGGAGTTGGCCGATGAGGTCTGTCTTGTCCGCGAGTTGGGCGAAGAGCATCGGCGCGGCGGGCTTGAAGTTGATGCGCGCGAGCAAAGTGAGGCCGGGGTCCACGCGCACCACATCGGGCGCAGCTTTCAGCGGGAGGTAGAAGTCTTCCTCCTTGTCGCGCACTTGGACCGTGTGGTCGGTGGTGCCGGACTTGGACTTGAAGCGCAGCGTGAGCGGGAACTGGAAGAGGTGCGCCTCGTCTGAAATCTTCTGCGACTGCTTCACGGTGACGCGAGCGAGCCGGGCCTTCTCGTCCCACGCGTAAGTCACGTCCAGCGTCGGCGCGCCGATGCCGTGGACCCATTGCTCGAAGAACCGCTCGTAGCTCCGGCCCGACAGCTCCTCGATGACCTTCCGCAAGTCCGCCGTCTCCACCGAGCCGTAAGCGTGGCGGTCCACCCACGTGCGGACGCAGCGCCGATACAGGTCCGCGCCGAGCTGGCAGCGCAGCATGTGCAGCACCCACGCGCCCTTCGGGTAGGCGAGGTAATTAAACATCTCCTCCGGCTCGCCGAACTTCCGCCACACCATGCCGCGCGTTTCGTTCTGGTTCGCAAGGATGCCTTTCGCCGCCGAGTGGAGCGCGTAAAGCGTCTCGTTCGTGCCGCCGAAATCGCCCTGCCACATCCAGTCGTAATAGGTTGCGAAGCCCTCGTTCAGCCAGATGTGGCTCCAATCCTTGCAGGTCACGAGGTCGCCGAACCACTGGTGCGCCAGCTCGTGAGCCACGAGGCTGTCGCTGCTGAAGAGGTTCTCCGTCTCGGCGGTGAAGAGCGTGCGGAAGTTCAGCGTGCTGAGGCTGGTGTTCTCCATGCCGCCCCAGTGGTAGTCGTGGACGGCCACTTGGCCGTATTGGGCCCACGGATAGTTCACGCCAATCTCGCGCTCGAAGAATTGCATCATGTGCTTCGTGTGCCGGAACGAGTTCGGCGCGGCGGCGAGGTCGCTGGGCGTGGTCCAAAACGTCAGCGGGATGTCGCGGTGCTGGTCCTCAATCTTCTTCAACTGCCCGGCGACAAGCGTGATGAGGTAGGTGACGTGGGGCTTCTCCTGGACCCAGTGAAACGCGGTGAGTCCGCCCGCGCCGGGCCGCGCGGAAACTTGCCGGCCATTCGAGAGCGCGACCATGCCGGCGGGCACGTGGCAGGTGACTTCGCTGGTGAACTTTTCGACCGGATGGTCGAAGGACGGGAACCAATGCCGCGCCTCGCTCGGCTCGCCCTGCGTCCAGAGATGCGTCTCGGGGTAGCCCATCTCCGGCGTGCGGAAGTAGAGGCCTTTGCGCGGCTCGGTGGAGTATTTCACCGTCACGCGCGCCTCCTTCCCGACCGGAATCGGCGGGGCGAAGGTGACGACGATCTCGCGGTCGGTGACTTGGTGTGCGGCGAGCTTCTCCGAGCTGGTCACGCTTGCGACACGCAGCTCCACCGCATCCAGCCGCAGTTCTTCGAGCGGCGTGGCGATGGGCTTGAAGGAGACAGTCGCGGTGCCGGCGACGGTGCGAGCCTTGAAGTCCGGCGTCACGTCGAGCGCGAGATGGAGTATGTCCACGCGGCGGTCGGGCGCGTATTTGCGGTAGGCGGGCGAGTCCACGGCGGCCGGGGCGAACTGCGCGGAGCACCAGCGGCAGAGGTGGACTTGCTCGGTGGAGAGCGACGCGGCGGAGGCGGAGACGGCGAGCGTGAGCAGGGCGAGGAGGGCGGCGGGGCGAAATTGCATGGCGGGGAAGATAGTCAGTGGAGCGCGGGCGTCACGCTTGGTTTGCGAGGGGGAGGAGCAGGATTAGGATCAAGATTACGAGGAGGAGGGAGCGGCGTGTCATCCAGGCTGCGGGAACGTGGGTCAGCCGTTGGTCATCGTTGCGCACCGTTCCAATCGCGGCTTGCTGCGGCATGAATGCCGCGCTCCTTTACTTCGGCAGCGGGAGGCCGAGGGATTCCTCCCAGAAGTAGCGGAATGCGGGGATGCGGCGTCGGAGCTGCGCGGCGTCCTCGGCGCGGAGGAGCAGGCATTGGAACTCGGCCTCGGTAACGAGCGTCACATCGGGCGAGCACAGCAGGGGCGCGGCGTTTGGCTCGATGATCTCCTCGACGCCAGCGCGGCGGATTTCGAGGCCTTCACCGAGCGGGAACAGGACGCTGCCGGCGGTGCCGAAGGCTGTGAGTTCGCGCGGGCCAGAGGCGGTGGAGATGATTTCGGCCGTGACCAGGGTGGCGAGTTCGCGGAGCACGGGCTGCTGAAGCGCGCGCAGGTAGGGGAAGGCCTGGAGCAGCTCGCGGTTTTGCCAGAGCGCCTTGAGGCGAGGCTCGTAGCCTTGGTGGCGGATGAATTCACGAAAGGAACTTTCTGCAAAGGCGGTGACGGTCACGGGGCTGAGGGCGACGACGGAGGCGTTGCGTTGACCATGGCCCATGATGACGGACATCTCGCCGATAAGCTCGCCAGCCTCCATCTGCGCGAGGAACTGTTTGCGCTCGCCATCGTGGTGAACCACCTGCGCGTAGCCGGTGAGGATCATATAGACGAAACCCTCGGAGCGCGTGCCCTCGCGGATGATGATGTCGCCGGCGTTGAAGGTCAGCACGCGCTGGTTGGCTAGCAGGCTGGAGATCCACACGGGCGGCATGCCGGGGAAGTATTCGAGGAGGAACTCGATGGTGCGGGTGAGGTTGTAGTCGGTCTCGCCGCGCACGAGGCTGAAGCGCTTGCCGCTGGTTGCAGTGGAGAAGTGCGCCTGGAATTTCTCCGAAAGGTTGTCGAGGTGCAGGAAGACGATGCGCTCGGCGGGCGAGTTGCTGGCATCGGCGGGGTCACCGTGGATCTGACCCTCGCCGCCGTCGGCCAGCAGGAGCTGGGCGGGCTGCCGGTAAAGCTCGGCGATCTGGAGGTAGCGCTCCTGGCTGATGACGCCGGTGCGCTGGAGGCGCTTGAGGTCGGCGATGGCCTGCATGTCGCTGGTGAAGATGAGGCGGCAGTCCTTGCCGGCGTGCGTGGTCTCGAAGTAGGCGCCGATCGTGGGAATGCTGTGGCTGGAGTAGAAGGGCCGGATGCGGAGGCCGAAGAAGTTGGCCTCCACGCCGGACTGAAGCGGGATGAAGACGAAGTATTCCTGAAGGCTTTCCTCCGGGTGATCCATCAGCAGGGCGAGCTTGCGCAGCATCATGCGGTAGATGAGCGGCGTGGTGAGCACCTGGATGCGGCGGTTGTATTGCAGCAGCGAGATCAGGTTGCAGTGGTCGTCGTGGATGTGGCTGAGGAAGAGCGAGCGGACCTGGTTGCGCGCGATGCCGCGCGCGCGGAGGTGGGCGTTCAAATACGGGATGGCGTCCACCAGCATGTAGTTGCCGTCGTGGCAGAGCGCGAAGCCCGACGACGCCTGCGTGGCACTGAAGCCGGTGGAGCCGCCGAGGACCTCGACGCCGAGCTTCACGAGCGTGGTGGGCGTGAGGTCGGTGCTGACGGGATAGGGCGGTGCCTGCTCCTGCTCCGGCGTGAGGTCAAAGGTCTTGGTGTGGCCGCCGACGGCGATCTCGAACTGGTTCACGGCCACGCGGCGCAAGATGGCCCAGCCGAGGTCCAGCGGGGCGTCCTCGAGGATGCGTGTGGTGATGAGCGAATCGAGCGGGAGGACTTTGCCGTGCTTGTCCTTGAGGTGGAAGGAGCGCGTCTCCCGGGCGAGTTCCTCGGCCTGCTGCACGGGCATCTCCCACTCGGCCATCTGCCTCGCGTCCGGGCCAAAGAGCGTGAGTTCGAGCAGCGCGCGCGCGGCCTGGATGCGTCGCGCGCTGCCGATGAGGCCGAGAAGTTCGCCGCTGGCCAGCTTGCCGCCGACGAAGAGATGGTGGTAGAGCGGGAACTCGACGGCGACCTGCGACTCGCCGTGACTGACGGGGCGATCCGGCAGCAAGATGTGGCTCGGCGACTTGAGGCCGCGCTGCATGAGCACCTTGACGATCTCCGGGGGACAGCCTGCCAGCAGCGAATGTTCGCCGGCAGAAATGTAAAACACGCCGGGAAAGATCGGCTGCACATAAATGCGGGAATGATGAGGGAAAACAGCCCTGTCGCAAACCAAAACCGCGTGGACCCACCGCTCCACTCATCGGCGGTTCAGTTCCAGTTCAAATCCTCTGGCTGCTCGGACAGCAGGCGGTATTGCCAGCCTTTCTGCCGGACGATCTGGCTCCACAAGCCGGAGACGCCGTCGGCGAAGACGAGTTCCAGCGACGCCGGATGCGTGAGCCACGCGCCGCGTTTCATCTCATCGTCGAGCTGGCCGGGGGACCAGCCAGCGTAGCCGGCGAAGACCTTGAGCTGCTGGGTGGGCGAGAAGGAGCCGCCCAACTCGACCAATTCGTCCAGCGAGTGCTCGAGGTTGAGATTGGGCAACACGTTTGCATCCGGCAGCAAGGTGTCCGCGTGCAAGTAGCTCAAGGCCTGCGGCTGGACGGGGCCACCGAGGAAGAGCGGCTTGTCCTTGAGCGTGTCCGGCAAATCCGCCACGAGCGCCTCGCCAATCTTCTTGTCCGTGGGCCGGTTGACCACCAGGCCGAACGCGCCCTCGGGATCGTGCTGGCAGATGAGGACGACAGTGCGGTGGAAACAGGAACCGGCGAGCTTCCCGCCATCGAGGAGGAGCTGGCCTTTGAGAGATTTGAATTTGCCCGGCATGGTGACCTCGGCGGCAATCTGCAACACGCTTGCGGCGCTGACAACCCCGTTTATGCTCACGCGATGAAACCGCTGCTCCTGCTCGCCCTCCTCGCCGCCACACTCGCCATCACCGGCTGCAAAACGGACGCCGGCAGCCGTGAGTTCATCCCCGGCAAGGGGTGGATGCCGGTGAGGAAGTAGCTGTCAGCGGTCAGCTATCAGCGAAGGCTGATTAGTCGTCTCCACCGCTGACCGCTAATCACTTGCCCCGCTTCGGCCTGTTCATCGAGAGGATGCTCGTGCCGCGCATGATGTTGCCGCAGCCCCCGGTGATGACGCGGCGCACGGGTTCGCCCGTCTGCGGGTCGTGCGTGAGCGCCGCGTCCTTCATGCTCTGCTGCACCTCGAAGCGACGCGGCTTCTGCTTCGGGTTCTTGGGGATCGTCTCGTAGATGTAAGCGGCCATAAATTGGATGGTTTTCGCCCGCACTGGACACCGGAGCCGGGCGCGGGTTCAAGCAGTTTCTGGAGGCCCGGCGTGAAAAGGAAAACCGCCGGCAGCCTGAGCTCCGGCGGTTTTCGAATTCCGCGTTAGTATGCGGCCTGCACGCCCTTGACGTTGCGCTTGGGCATCCACGGCATCAGGCCGCGGAGACGCTCGCCGGTCTTCTCGATCTGATGATTCTCGTCAGCCTTGAGGAGCGCATTGTATTTCTTGTAGCCGCCCTTGTATTCGGCCACCCACTCCTTGGCGAACTTGCCAGTCTGGATGTCCTTCAATGCCTTCTCCATCCGCTTCTTCACGGACTTATCAATGATCTTGGGGCCGACGCTCACGTCGCCCCACTTGGCCGTCTCGCTGATGGAGAAGCGCATCCCGGCGATGCCCTTTTCGTTCATCAAGTCCACGATGAGCTTCAGCTCGTGCAGGCACGCGAAGTAAGCCATCTCGGGCGAGTAACCCGCCCCGCCCAGCACCTCGAAGCCCGCCTTCACCAGCGCGGTGCAGCCGCCGCACAGCACGGTCTGCTCGCCGATCAGGTCGGTCTCGGTCTCTTCCTTGAAATCCGTCTCGATGACGCCCGCGCGTGTGCCACCGATGCCCTTGGCCCAGGCGAGCGCGATCTTCTTCGCCGCGTTGCCGCCCTGATGGACCGCGATGAGCGCGGGGACGCCTTTACCCTCGGAGTATTGGCGGCGGACGATGTGGCCGGGGCCTTTCGGCGCAACCATGATGACGCTCACATTCTTCGGCGGCACGACCGTCTTGAAGTGGATGGCGAAGCCGTGGCTGAAGAGGAGGGTCTTGCCCTTAGTGAGGTTGGGCGCGATGTCCTTCTCGTAAGCGGCGGCCTGCTTGGTGTCCGGCAGCGCGACCATGATGACGTCGGCGCGGCGCACGGCCTCGGCGGTCGGGACGACCTCGAAGCCCTTTTCGCGCGCGACGGCGATGGACTTGGAGCCTTCGTAGAGGCCGATGATGACCTTGCAGCCGCTGTCCTTGAGGTTCAGCGCGTGGGCGTGGCCCTGCGAGCCGAAGCCGAGGACCGCGAGGGTTTTGGTCTTGAGCACGCCGAGATCGGCGTCTTTGTCGGAATAGACTTTTGAGGGCATAGGTCGTGTTGCGTTTTGCGTGTTGCGTGACTGAAAAGTGACTGCTGAATTCTAGCTTCTGACTCCTGCCTTCTGGCTACTTCCGGGGCAAGGCCACTTTGCCCGTGCGCGTGAGATCGAGCACGCCGAAGGTCTGCATGAGCACCAGGAACTTCTCCACCTTGCTCTCGTTGCCGGTGATCTCGATGGTCAGGCTCTTGGGCTGCACGTCCACGATCTTGGCGCGGAAGATGTCGGTGATCTGCATCACCTCGGCGCGGGTCTTCGAGTCCACGCCCACCTTCACCAACACCAGCTCGCGGTCAATGTATTCGCCGTCGCGGAAATCAATGACCTTGAGCACCTCGACCAGCTTGTTGAGCTGCTTGACGATCTGCTCGAGCGTGGCGTCGTCGCCGCGCGTGACGATGGTCATGCGCGAGACGCTGGCGTCCTGGGTGGGCGCGACGTTGAGCGTGTCAATATTGTAGCCGCGCCCTGAGAAGAGGCCGGCCACGCGCGTGAGCACGCCGAACTTGTTTTCCACCAGCACTGAAATCGTGTGTCGCATACGGGTGGCGGCTCATCTTTTTGCCGCCAAAGGGCGGGCAATGTAACAAGTGTCCGGGGACGGTCAACCTTGGTTTTGGGCCAATGCAGTGGTCAATCGAGCGGGAAGACCGGGCGGCGGATGCGACGGTAGGGCAGTGAGCGGACGTTGCTGGTGCAGGGGCCGGGCGTGTCCACCCACAGCATCCGTGCCGCGATGCCATCGTAGGCGCGGCGGTGCGCGACGGCGGCCTTCACGCCGATGAAGGAGAAGTTCTTTGGCTCCAAGCCCTGACTGCGCCATTGGCCGAGATCGAAGGGCGGCGTCTTGCGGCTGGTGAGAAGAATCGTCACCTCCCCGTGCCGCACGACGGCGCACGGTCCCATGTCAAACGCGTCGCCGCACATCGAGGCGAGGTGGCTTTGCTTGTCCTCCAGCTTGAAGTGTCCGTCGCGGAGGGAGATCAGTTCGAGTTCGAGCGGCAGCGGGCCAGCGTCGAGCCGGCTGGCCTTGCCACCGATGGGCAAGGTGACGCGCACGCCGATGGGGAGCGCTGCGAGTTGCGCGACCACGGCCGCATCGCTGATGGCGATGGCGCAGTTGGGAAGACGGTGTTTCAGCATCGCACGCAACAAGCCGGTGCCGTCGCCGGGCGCGCCGCCGCCGATGTTGTCCGATGGCTCGACGAGCACGGAGAGGCCGGGCGGGGCGGGGACGAGCTTCGCGAGGACTCCATCCACTGGTGGCTCGGTGACGTTGCCGAGTTCCTTGGTGCGAAGGGCGAGTGAGGAAAGTTCTGCCAGCGCGGTGCGAGCGTCCGCGTCGCTGCCCGTGGTGGAGACGATGAAGCTCACGCCCGTGTCGGGCGTGTCGGCGAAGGAGAAGCCGGCGATGACGCTGGCTGACCAGATTTCAGAGCCGCCGGACTCGATGCGGCGCGCGAGCGTTTCCAAGCCGCGCATCGGCTCGCTCGCGGTGCCGGTGCCGGTGGGCGGCCAGACGATGGGCGTTGGCTCAAAAACCATGTGCGGGACTTCGCCAGTTGTAAGGCAGCGTTGCAGCATCGTCGCTGCACGCACGGCGGACTCGCGGCCGTCCGTGTGCGGGTTCTCGCGATAGGCGACGAGGCAGTTGGTGTGCCGCGCCATCGCTGGGGAGAAGTTCGCGTGCAAGTCGAAGACGCCGAAGACGGGGACGCGCCCGACGCCCGGTAGCGCGCGCAGACGCGCGAGCAACTCGCCCTCCACGTCCGGCAGCGATTCAGAAGCCATCGCGCCGTGCAGAACGAGGTAGATGCCGTCCACTCCGCGCGCCAGTTCGGGCTCGGCCCGCTGGCGGAACTCGCGCCAGAAAGTTTCCACGACCTCGTCCCTCACCGTCGCGCTGGGCGAGGCGCGAAAGTCGGCGGTTGGGAGAATTGTCCAGCCAAACCCTTTCGCTGCCTCAAGCACGCCACCGAGCGGCGAGGCATCGCCGGCGCTGGCGAGCAGTTCGTCGCCCAGTCGCACCTCGAAGTCCGCTAGGCCGGTGGTGCCGTCGAGGAATGTGTGCGTCTCGTGGAAGAGGCCGGCGATGAGGACACGCATGGAAATTTCGAATTGGGATTAGCGAGTGTCGAATCTCAGAAAGACTACGCTTGGCTAAACGGTTCCCGAACGAGCATTCGCCATTCGCAGTTTCACAAGATTCCATACTTGCGGAACACTTCGCCGACGGGGACACCACGGGCCAATTCCTCGCGGACGAGGTTCTCACCGGAGACTTTCTCCTCCGCGAGGCGGGTGGCTTCGGCGGCGACCTCCTGCGGAATGATGACCACCCCGTCTTCGTCGCCGAGCAGCCAGTCGCCGTGCCGTGCGCGCACGCCGCCGATGCTGATGGGTTCGCCGACGGTGATGACATCGAGGCGGCCCTTGCTGTCGCCGGGATGCCAGCCGATGCCATAGACGGGGAAGTTCAGGTCACGAATCTTCCACATGTCGCGCGTGCAGGCGGTCATCACCACGCCGCGCGCGCCCTTCGCGAGGCACGCGGTGGTGAGCAGCTCGCCCCAGAACGCGCACGACTGGTCTTCGCCTGCGTCCACCACTAGCACGTCGCCACGCACGAGCGCGTCCACGGCGGCGATTTCCAGCTCATAGGGCTTGGCGGGAATCTTGCAGGTCGCGCGGGCCATCGCCGGGAAGACGCGGCCGCAAACCTTCTTCGCTGGAGTGAGCGGGCGGATGTGCGCGGGCAACGCCTGATGCCGGTAGCCGAGCGAATCCAGCACGTCGGCGAGGACGGCGGAGTAAAGGGTTCCAAGGGCGGCTGTGAAGTCGGCGGAAACGATGGATGACTTTTTCATGGGAGATTGAACCACTGAGCGGCACTGATCCGAATTCTGCTGGTGAATTGGGGATCACAAGACAATTTTGGAAAACCCTCTGTGTCATTGTCGCCGTCCTCATTAGTGCGGGCCAGTGCAGGTTAGTGCTTGAACTCGGCCTTCATGGTTTGGCCTCGGGCCTCGCGCGCTTCGCGCTCCACTCGTAAGTGCGCTCCACCGGCGCGGTGCCGGAGACGATTTTGCCCTTGATGGTGTCGCCGGTGAGCTTGCCGGCATAGCGGGACATGAACTTCACGCCGCCATACTCGCGCGGGATTTCGAAGGTGAGCTGGCCGTCCTTCAACTTGCCCTTCTCAATCGCCGTCTTCATTTCCTGGACTGTGACGGAGCCGGTGACGTTCTCGCCCTCCTGCTTGAACTCAGCGATGAAGTCGAGCGAGGTGTCGACGGAGACTTCGAGCGTGTAAGTCCATTTCCCGGTGACGGTGTGGGTCGCGACGGCAGGTTTCTCCGGCTTGTCAGCGGCGAGAATTGGGCCGAGGAGATCGAGACTGAGGCAGACGACGAACCAGAGCGCGACGCGACGGTGGAGGAAATGTTTGGTGTGCTTCACGCGGCGACTGAATCGGCGCGGCGGCGGCTTGTCAAGCTGCGGGCTGGAAACGCCCAGCCGACTCAAGCCGCGCGAATTCTTCGCAAAGCTGATTGGCCGGCTCACGTTCATCGGGGTGGCCCTGAACAGTTCATCAGGAGATTGCCGTATTTTTCGCCACCACCCGCGAGTTGGGCCGCGAAGCTGCTTGGTTCGCAGGCATGAAAGCAGCCGTGTTTCTCGAACGGGACGGAGTCCTGAATCAGGTGCGCGTCGCCGGGCGCAACCAGGTGGCGCCAATGTGCCTTGAGGAGTTTCGCATCCGCGAGGATGTGCGCGAGTCGCTGGAACACCTGAAGGCCGCCGGCTACCTCATACTGGTCACCACCAACCAGCCCAACGTCGCCCGCGGCCTGCTCCCGCGCCGCGAGCTGGACCGGATGCACGACATGCTGCGTCGCGCGCTGCCGGTGGATGACATCCTGCTTTGCGCGCACGAGGAGAGCGACCGCTGCAATTGCCGCAAGCCCAGCGCGGGCCTGTTCACCGAGGCCGCCTTCCGCTGGCACCTCGACATGGAGCGCAGCTTCGTCATCAGCGACAAATGGCAGGACTCGTCTGCCGCGTTCGTGGCGGGCTGCAACTCGGTGCTGATGAAGTCGCCGTGGAACGGGTCCGGCCACCATGACTTTCTCGTCAACGGCTTCGGCGAGGCCTGCCAGAAGGTGCTCCAGTTCAATCACCCGGTTCACCACGTCCGCGTGCCGCTCCCACAACTGGCACTGGCCTGAAACCAGCTTTGGTGTGTCATAGTTAGTCCTCCTTGCGAAGAGACTGCCGGCGGGTCCTCCGACCCTCGGCAGTCTCCCTTTTTCTCCCCTCGCGTCCGCGCTGCTGGCGGCTTGCCTCGCGTTGGAACACACGGCAACAATCCGCCGTCTTTCAACTGCCTGTCACCATGAAGCACCTTGCCTCCCTCGCCGCCGCCATCGCGCTCACTGCCCAAGTTTCCGCCGCGACCGCTCCTGTTCCGCCCCCTGCCCGCCTCGAACTCCGGCCCGGCGACCACGTATGCCTCATCGGCAACGCGCTCGCCGAGCGGATGCAGCATGACAACCACTGGGAAACGCTGCTTCACCAGCGGTTCTCGAAGCACAATCTCGTCGTCCGCAACCTCGCCTTCACCGCCGACGAGGTGGACCTCAAAACCGAAATCACCATCGAGAATTCCTCCTACTCGAAGGGCGATAAAGTGCTGCCCGCCCGCCTCCGCTCGCAGAACTTCGGCTCGCCGGACCAGCACCTCGCCTTCAGCAAGGCCACGGTCGTGCTCGCCTGCTTCGGCTTCAACGAGTCCTTCGCTGGGTCGGCAGGCGTGGCGAAGTTCAAGGCCGACCTCGCGCACTTCGTCGAGCACACGCGGAAGCAAAACTACTCCGGCAGTGGCGCGCCTCGCCTCGCGCTGGTCTCACCCATCGCGCACGAAAATCTAGGCAACCCGAACCTCCCCGACGGCAAGGCCAACAATGCCAACCTAAAGCTCTACACCGACGCGATGGCGGACGTGGCCAAGGAAAAGGGCGTGCCCTTCGTGGACCTGTTCAACCCAACGCTCAAGGCTTACGCCGCGGCCAAGGCCAAATTCACGCACAACGGCGTTCACCTGAACACCGACGGGCACAAGGCGGTTGCGCGGCTGCTAGACGAAGGGCTGTTCGGCAAGGCCGGCGCGCCGACGAGTTTCAACGACAAGCTCCGCGCCGAGCTGAACGAGAAGAATTACCAGTGGTTCAACCGCTACCGCGCGGTCAACGGCTACTACATCTACGGCAAGCGCTCACTCGTGAAGTTCTCCGACGGCGAGCAGCGCAACGCCGACGTGATGGAACGCGAGCGCGCCGTGCTCGACGTGATGACCGCCAACCGCGACGCCCGCGTGTGGAAGGTCGCGCAGGGCGAGGCCGTGTCGGCGACCATTGACGACTCGAACGTCCCGCCGTTCCTCCCGGTGAAGACGCACTTCGGCGCGGGTCGCGTGAACCGCGCCGCGACCACCAACCCGATTCAAAAGGTCGGCATGAGCAGCAAGTCTGGCGAGGCCGATGCCATCAATTACCTGCCGTCCGCCGAGGCGTTGAAGCAGTTCAAGCTCGCGTCCGGCTACGCCATCAATTGCTTCGCATCCGAGGAGCAGTTCCCGGAAATCGCCAACGCCGTGCAGATGGCCTTCGACGCGCGCGGTCGCCTGTGGGTCTGCACGATGCCGAGCTACCCGCAGTATCAGCCGCTCTTGGACCGCCTCGGCAATCGCTCCATGCCCGATGACAAAATCGTCATCCTCGAAGACACCGACGGCAACGGGAAGGCCGACAAATCCACCATCTTCGCGCGCGGCCTGCACGTGCCGACGGGCTTCGAGTTCTACAACGGCGGCGTGCTCGTCGCGCAGCAGCCGGACCTCGTCTTCCTGAAGGACACCAACGGCGACGACCTCGCCGACTACTCCGAGCGCGTCCTTGGCGGCTTCGACTCCGGCGATTCGCACCACTCCATCAGCGCGTTCACGCTCGGGCCGGCGGGCGAGCTTTACATGCTCGAAGGCACGTTCTTCTACACGCAGGTCGAGACGCCTTACGGCCCGGTGAAGAACCACAACGCCGCCGCCTACCGGTTCGAGCCGCGCACGGCGAAGTTCGAGGTCTTCGTCAGCTACGGCTTCGCGAACCCGTGGGGCATGACCTTTGACCGCTGGGGCCAGCCGTTCATCGCGGACGCCTCCCCAGGGCAGAACTTCTGGGCCACGCCGTTCTCGGGCCGCATCGTTTTCCCGGACAAGCGCCCGACCATGCCGCAATGGATTCAGATGCGCGTGCGGCCGACCTCCGGTTGCGAATTTGTCTCCAGCCGCCACTTCCCCGCCGAGGCGCAAGGCCGCTACCTGCTCAACAACGTCATCGGTGTGCAAGGCGTGCTCCAGCACACGGTCGAGGACAAGGACTCCGGCTTCGCGGGCAAGGAAATCGAGCCGTTGCTGATGAGCGACGACAAGAACTTCCGTCCCGTGGACATGGAGTTCGGCCCCGACGGCGCGCTGTATCTCGTGGACTGGCACGAGCCGCTCATCGGCCACTTGCAGTATTCCATCCGCGACCCGCAGCGCGACAAAACCCACGGCCGCATCTACCGCGTGACCTATCCCGGCAACCCGCTGCTCAAGCCAGCGAAAATCGCCGGTGCGAGCATCGAGGCCTTGCTAGAGTTCCTCAAAGAGCCCGAGGACCGCACCCGCCAGCGCGCAAAGACCGAACTCGGCTCCCGCCCCGTGGACCAAGTCATCACCGCGCTCGTGAAGTGGACCAAAGCCCTGAACCGCGCCGACCCCGGCTTCGAGCACGCGCGCCTCGAAGCGCTCTGGCTCCACCAAGTAATGAACGTCGCCAACGAGCCGTTGCTGAACGAAATCCTCGCCTCGACCGAACCCCGCGCCCGCGCCGCCGCCGTGCGCGTCCACAGCCACTGGCGCGACCGCGTGAACAAGCCCCTCGACACCCTCGCCAAGCTCGTGAAAGACCCGCACCCGCGCGTGCGCGTGGAAGTGTTGCGGTCGTTGAGTTTCTTCCCCACGAGCAAGGCCGCCGAGATTGCGTTGGAGTCCGTCGAACTGGCGCAGGACCAGTATCTGAAATACGCGCTCGACGAAACCATGCGGACCTTGGAGCGGTTCAAGTAGCCGCTTCTTGCCTCCCAAAACAAAACCGCCCGCCGCGTGGCTTCGGAAGCCTTTGCGGCGGGCGGAAAAAGAAAAACCCCACCATTGCCGTGTGCGAACCGTTCCTGATGAACTGCGATAGAAACAGGTGGGGCCGAATCAGCGGCTTTTGCCTTCCAGCGAAGGCCTGACAGCCGCCGTTGAAGTTAAGGCCCCAAGATTTGTTAACTTACGGTTCAAGGAATTGGTTTGCGAAGCACGAACAGGGCAGGGCAAATCGAAAATCTCTTTTTGAAAGAACCGGCGTCCGTTGCTTTCGCTGCGTTCGCTTTTGTTGGCTGAAGTATCGGCAGCCGCCCGGGCCGCTCAAGAAATTTAGTTTTTTGAGCAGGGTTTTATTTCGTCCGAATCGCGGACGCTGGCAAAGTTAATGCATTTGCGCGGACAAAAATATGCCTTTGCACGGGCTTGCAGTTTGAAGCGCCCCCTCTAGACTCCGCCCTCTGTTTCAAACGGACACGTATGTTGACCTCCCACGAACTCTTCGGGTTCATGCCGCCCTCACTCGCGGCGGATATCCTCGAACACGCCCACACCAACGACCGCGAACTCTATCGTGCCACACTCACCGCCGTCGCCAACGTGCGCAGGGTGCGGACCATCTTCCTCGGCAAGCAGCCGCGCCCGGCTCGCCACGCCGGGATGGTCGCTTATCTCAGCCGGCCTGGATTGGAACTCGCCGCCGGCACGCTGCTGCGCGGGTGGCTTCTCAAGGCGCACAAGTCCCTGCTCGTTGATTTCCTCGACGGCGTCGGCATTGCCCACAAGGACGGCGTGGTGGATGACCTGCCCGAGTCGGTGGATGACGCAAAGCTCAAGACTGCCGTGGACACGATCTTGGCCAAGCACTCCGCCGATGTGGTGAAGGTTTACCTGCACTCGTTCAACACGATGAACGAGTCGCAGTGGAAAAACCTCGAGGCGATCCTGAAGGATGACGCGCGGCTTCAGTTCTGAGCGGGGCGGCTTGTAGCGGCAGTCTGTGACTGCCGGTTTCCCTGGCCCGGCGCTCGCAGAGCGCCGCTACAGGGAGCGGACGGACTGCTAGAAGAGGCTGTTGACGGCGATGCCGAGGACGCTCAACGGGCCTTGGTCCTCCAGGCCTTCCGTCGCCTTGTCGAGTTTCTGGAGGGTCATCTTCGCGTTCTTGAAGAGGCTGTCGTCGTTCACGAACTTGCCGACGCTGCCCTGGCCGCGGTTAATCTTCTGCATGATCTCGCGGAGGTTGGTCATCGCCAGCGTGGTCTCGTTGTAGAGCGCCTCGTCCTTGAGGAGCTTGCCGAGCGAGCCTTTGCCAGCCTGCAAGTCGGCCCGCACATCGCTCAGCGTCTGCTTGGCGGTGGTCATGGTGTCGGTGGCGGTGTTCAAGGTCTTGCGCGCGTCACCCAAGGCCAGCTTCACGTCGCCGAGAGAACTCTTCGCCTCGGTCATTAAGCCCTTCACGTCGCCGATCGCGCTCCTGGCGTCGGCGACAAGCCCCTGCGCGTCGGAGGCTGACTTGTTGAGTGCCTTCATGGTGCTGACTGTCTCGGTGTAGAGCGCCTCGTCTGTGAGGAGCTTACCGATGCTGCCCTCTCCCTTGGCCATGCGTTCGGACACGGTCTGGAGGCCGCCGAGCGTGGCGCTGAACTTGGGAATCGTGTTCGTCCTGAACTCCTTGAGAGTCAGGCTTGCGTCCGTGATCATCGGCTTGACCTCCTTAAACGCATCCATCATCGGGCCCATGATGTTCTCGATGCTCTGGCCGCTGAAGCTCTGGCCCAGCTTCTCGATGCCGCCGGCGGCGTTCTCCAGCTTCTGCATGATGGCGGCGAGGTCGGGCTGCTCGGTGGTCTGGATGATGTCGCCGTCCTTGAACTCCGGCGCGGCGGGCGTGCCGAGGTTGATGGAGACGAAGTTCTGCCCCATGAGGCCGGCGAACCGGATGGTGGCCTTTGCGTCGGTCTTCACGTCGGCGCCCTCGGTGACTTTCATCGTCACCTTCACCTTGCCTGCCTCGAAGCCGATCTTCTCGACCTTGCCGATGGGCACGCCGGCCATCTTGACGCTGTCGCCGACCTTTAGCTCCTGCGCGGTGGTGAAGAGCCCGTGGAGCCGGTAGCCCTTCTTGAAGAAGTCCGTGCCGCCGGCGATCTCGAGCAGGACCACCGCCGCGACCACGACGAGCGCGACGAACATGCCGAGTTTGGTTTCGAGGGATGTGTTTTTCATAGCAGAGGTCTTTGAGTCGTTGGCGCTACCGGAAATCTAGTGCCACAAAGAGGCACAGAATGCCCAAAAAGGAAATCCCTCTTTGTGCCTTCTGTGCCTTTTTGTGGCTGGCTCTTCTTCGCGTTCATTGCGGCTTGCGTTTGAAGTCCGCCGTCAAAAATCTCCGCACCAGCGGGTGCTGGCTCCGTCGCACGGCCTCGGGCCGGCCGATCTCAAGGATCTCGCCCTCAGCAATCATTGCGATGCGGTCGGCGATGCCGAACGCGAGGTCGCGGTCGTGCGTGACGACGATGCTGGTGGCGTGCGTGCGGTCGCGCAGCGCGAGGATCTCCTGCCCGATGGTGATGGCGATGAGCGGGTCAAGTTCGCTCGTCGGCTCATCGTAGAGGATCAACTGCGGCTCGATGACCAGTGCGCGGGCCAGCGCCACGCGCTTCTTCATGCCGCCGGAAAGCTCGCCGGGAATTTTCTCCTCGGTGCCCTTGAGGCCGACGATCTCGAGCTTCTCCGCGATGATGCGGCGGATCTCGTCCTCGGGCTTGAGCCGGTGCTCACGCAGGTAGAGGCCGACGTTTTCACCGACGGTCAGGGAGTTCAGCAGCGCGCCGGACTGGAAGACCATCGCCATGCGGTAGCGGTCGCGCAGGCCTTCGGTGTGGATGCTCTGGCCTTCGAGGAGCAACTCGCCGTCGTCGGGTTCTTCGAGGCCGATGATGTGTTTCAGCAGGACGCTCTTGCCGCTGCCACTCGGGCCCATGAGCACGAAGATTTCCCCGCGCTCGACGGTGAAGCTCACGCCGCGCAGCACTTCGTGGTCGCCGAAGCTCTTGCGCAGCCCGCGCGCTTCGACGCGGACGCTGTCATGGTTCAGGGCGGTGCTCATTGCTCAATCTGCACCAGCAGGTGCGTGAGGAAGTAGTCGAGGATGAGGATGAGCACGATGGAGTTGACCACGGCCTTGGTCACGGAGCGGCCGATGCCGCGCGGGCCACCGATGGTGGCCAACCCCTGATGGCAGGAAACCGTGCCGATGACTAGGGCGAACACGAAGGTCTTGATCAGGCCGTGGACGACGTCCTTGACCTCGACGGTGTCGCGGAGGTTCGCGAAGAACGACTGCATGCTCACGGCGATCTGCTGGTTCGTCGAGCAGACCAGCGCACCGCCCAACCAGCCGACGAGGTCGGCGAAAACCACGAGCATCGGCAAGCCCACGGCGATGGCCGTGATGCGCGGGAGCACGAGGTAATGGACCGGGTTGATGTTCATTGTGCGCAGCGCATCAATCTCCTGATACACCGCCATGGAGCCGATCTCCGCCGCCATCGCCGAGCCGATGCGGCCCGCGATGAGCACCGCCATGAGCGTCGGGGCGAGTTCGCGGCAAAGGCCGAGGCCCACGATGCCGCCGAGGAAGTTCGACAGCCCGCGCTCGACCATCACCGGGCCGATCTCCAGCGCGAGGACGCCGCCGATGAAGACGGACAGGATGCAGACCATCAGCAGGCTGCCCATGCCGATCTCGTAGAACTGCTCGAGCACCTTGCGCCGGTGGCGAAAGGTCAGCGGCAACGCCTGAAGCGTCCGCCAAAAAAGCAAAAACAGTCCGCCGATGTCTCGAAACATAGTGTGAACCCAATGGCCCGTCCGACAGCGATTGGATTACCCGCGTGCCGCGGTCTTGGCAACGGGAGTTTTCCCGAAAGTTGAGAGTTGAGGAGTTGAGAGGCGGACACGACAGAACCGCCCTCTCAACTCTCAACCCACTTCACCCTTGAATGAAATAACTCAGGTTCTCCAGCTCGATGGCGAGGTTGACGTTGTTGATCGTCACCTCCTCCGGGACTTGTAGCACGATGGGCGCGAAGTTCAGCACGCCGACGATGCCCTCCTCCACGAGCTGGTTCGCCACCACCTGCGCCGCCGTGACCGGCACGGTGAGGATCGCCATGCGCACGCCGCGCTCGCGAATGACGCGTCGCATCTCGGCCATCGGCAGGATTCGGGGGAACGTGGTTCGCGTCCGCGCCTTCAACGGCTCCGCGTCGAACGCGGCGACCACTTCGAATCCTTCTGGTCCGAAGCCTTGATACGCCAGCAGCGCAGCACCGAGATTGCCCACGCCCACGAGCACGACGGGTTGCAGGCGGCTGGTGCCGAGCACGTCGGAGATCATCGCGGCGAGCTCCTCCACATCGTAGCCCAGCCCGCGCGTGCCGAACGTGCCGAAGTAGGCGAGATCCTTGCGCAACTGCGTGGACTTCACTCCCGCCGCGCGCGAGAGGGCCTCGCTGGAGATGGTGGGCAGCCCGTTCTCCTTCAAGCGCAGCAGGCAGCGCAGGTAGATCGAGAGGCGATAGACGGCCTTGCGCGGAATCTCGGGGCGCGAATGCTTTTTCAAGTGCGCGGAAAATAGTTGAACCGCCAGCGCATCGCAAGGCGCGGAGTTCGCTCGGCACTCGAACGGCCGCGCCCGCATCATCCTGGAAGCTGAGGTTCAACCACGGATGCACACGGATAGGAAAGGGAGATTTCAAACTTCTGCCATCACCCAGTGGGTCAGGAAGGCAGAATCGGTTTTCATCCGTGGTTTCTCAGTTCCGACTGCGAAATCTAGGGTCATTGGCGGCCCTTCCCAAGCCGCCTCCCCTTGGCTAGCCTGCGGTCATGTGCCCCGTTTCATGGTTGAACCCCGCCACGCTCGCCGCTGTGTTCGCGCTCTGTGCCAGCGCGTTCTCCGCCCGCGCCGCCGAGCGGCCGCCGAACATTCTTTTCGCCATCGCCGACGACTGGGGCGCTCATGCGAGCGCTTACGGCACACGCTGGGTGAAGACGCCGCACTTCGATCGCGTGGCGAAGGATGGCGTCCTGTTCACCCGCGCCTTCACGCCGAACGCGAAGTGCGCGCCGTCGCGCGCGTGCATCCTCACGGGGCGCAACTCCTGGCAGCTCAAGGAGGCCGCGAACCACATCTGCTACTTCCCGCCCGAGTTCAAAGGCTGGGGCGAGGCGCTCGCGGAGAACGGCTGGAACGTCGGCCACACGATGAAAGGCTGGGGGCCGGGCGTCGCGACGAACGCGCTGGGGCAGGCGCGGCAGATGACGGGCAAGGCGTTCAACGCGCACAAAGCCCCGCCGCCCACCACCGCCATCAGCAACAACGACTACGCCGCGAACTTCACCGACTTCCTCGACACCACCGCGACGAACCAGCCGTGGGCGTTTTGGTATGGCGCGATTGAACCGCATCGCGGCTACGAGTTCGGCTCCGGCGTGGCGAAGGGCGGGAAGAAGTTGAGCGACATCGACCGCGTGCCCGCCTACTGGCCGGACAACGACACGGTGCGCAACGACCTGCTCGACTACGCGTTCGAGGTCGAACACTTCGACCGGCATCTCGGACGGATGCTCGCCGAACTCGCGCGGCGCGGCCTGCTGGAGAACACGCTCGTCATCGTCACTGCTGACCACGGGATGCCCTTCCCGCGCGGCAAAGGCAGCGCCTACGAAGCCTCGAACCATGTCCCCTTCGCCGCGATGTGGCCGCGCGGCATCCAGAAGCCGGGCCGCGTGGTGGACGACTACATCAGTTTCATTGACCTCGCGCCGACGTTCGTCGAGTTGGCCGGCCTGCCGTGGGTGAAGACCGGCATGGCGGCGAGTCCGGGCCGCAGCCTCACGGACATTTTCCGCTCGGAGAAGTCGGGCCGCGTGAACCCCGCGCGCGACCACGTGCTCGTCGGCATGGAGCGCCACGACATTGGCCGGCCCGGCGATGTGGGCTATCCCATCCGCGGCATCGTGAAGAACGATGTGCTCTTCCTGCAAAACTTCGAGCCGTCACGCTGGCCCGCGTGCAACCCCGAGACCGGCTACCTGAACGTGGACGCCAGCCCGACGAAGTCCCTCATCCTCGACGCGCACCGCCTCAGCGCCGCCGACATCCCGTGGGCGCTGGCCTTCGGCAAACGCCCCGCCGAGGAACTCTACGACCTGCGCACTGACCGCGACTGCGTGAACAACCTCGCCACAAGTGCCGCCGCCCAAGCCCAGCTCGCCGCGCTCAAAGCCGAGCTTCACGCCAAGCTCCGCGCCCAAGGCGACCCGCGCATGGAAGGGAAGGGCGATGTGTTCGACAAATACCCGCACGCGAACAAAGGCCACGTCGGCTTCTACGAGCGCTTCATGAAGGGCGAGCCGCTCAAGGCCGGCTGGGTGAAGGAAACCGACTTCGAGAAGAAGCCTCTGGACTGATCCCAATTCGAAAAGAGATTTGGTGCAATGGCAAGGAGCCGCGCCGCGCGCTGGCTCCCTCTCCCTTCCGCGGAGGAGGGGAGAGGGTTGGGGTGAGGGGTTACGTGCGTCGGCGTTGGTCGCCCCACCCCTTATCCGGCCTTCGGCCACCTTCTCCCCTCCTCCAAGGGAAGGAGAAGGCGTGCATCGTCGCACCCAGTTGGCATTCCAGCGACTGGCTTTGGGATGGATTTCACGCCGCGGAAGGAAAGCCGGTTCGGAGCCTGGTGATCGGTGCCTGCTAGCTCGGGCTGTGTGCGGAAAATCCTGTTGTCCGGCAGTTCCCACGCCGCCTAAGCTGCGCGCGTGGAAAAAGAATCCGGCAAGCCCTCCCTGCCCTCGCTCTTGCCGGGCGTGATGAACCTGCCGCTGCCGCAGAGCTACCTGGATTTCGTGGGCCGGCTGCTGCTGCGCTTCCTCCAAACGGTCCAGGGCGTCGGTGCGTTTGCGCTCATCACGCTGGGCGTGACCTGCACCAAGTTCAACGACTCTTGGCGCGTCATCCATCCGCTCATCCGCGCGCAGGTGGACCGCGCCGGTGTGCGGCTGCTGCCGGGAGTCGCGTTCCTCGGCCTCGCGCTGGGGCTGGTGATCGTGGGGCAGACGGTGTCCATGCTGAACAAGTTCGGTGCCGGGCAATACGCCGGGACGGTGATGGTGACGGTGGTGATCCGCGAGCTGGGGCCGTTGGTGGCGGCGTTGCTGGTGCTGGCGCGCGTGGGCACGGCGATCGTGATCGAGCTGGGCCTGAGCCGCGCGCAGGGCGAGGTGGAGGCGCTCGAGGCGCTGGGGATTGACCCGGTGCATTATCTCGTGATGCCGCGCGTGATCGGGCTGGCGGCAGCGATCTTCTCGCTGACGGTGTATCTGATCATCGTGGCGCTGTTGAGCGGCTACCTGTTTGTCTTCGTGCAGAATGTCCCGCTGACGCCGGCGGATTACTTCGGCCAGATCGCGCGTGCGCTGGGGTGGCAGGACTTCGCGCTGCTGGGCCTCAAGACGCTGGTGTTCGGCGCGACCATCGCGGTCGTCACCTGCTACCACGGCCTCGCGCAACGGCTGCGGCTGGAGGAAGTCTCCGACGCGACCACGCGCGCCGTGGCGCAGAGCGTCGCGGGCTGCGTGCTGGCGGACGCGCTGTTCATCCTCGTCTATATCGTGATGTGAGCATGGCCGCGCCCACTGAAAATCCCTCCGTCCCGCCGCTCATCGAGCTGGTGGACGCGGACATTGTCTCCGCGCAAAACCAAGACATGCCACTGGTGGAGCGCGTGAGCTGGCGTCTGCATCCCGGCGATTACTGGGCGGTGGGCGGCCTGCAATGGTCGGGCAAGAGCGACTGGCTCACGACGGTGGCGGGCCTGCAACAGCCGGCGGCTGGCAGGCACTTGCTCTTCGGCGAGGATCCGGCCCATCTGCCGCAGCCTGAGCTGGTCGCGGCGCGGTTGCGCGTGGGGCTGGTGTTTGAGAATGGCGGCCGGCTCTTCACGCAGATGACGGTCGAGGAGAACGTGGCGCTGCCGCTGCGTTACCACCGCAATTGTCCGGCTGAGGAAACGCGCGAGACCGTCGCCTCCGTGCTCGAACTCACGGGCCTTGCCGAGCTGGCGCCCCAGATTGCCGGCCAGCTCAACCGCAGTTGGCGGCCGCGCGTCGCGCTCGCCCGCGCGCTGGTGCTGAAGCCCGAAGTGCTGCTGCTCGACAATCCGCTCGCCGGCTTGGACCCGCGCCAGACGCGCTGGTGGCTGGACACGCTCGACGCGCTCAACGCCGGCCACGCGTGGCTGGAGGGGCGGCCGCTTGCGCTCGCCGCCACGACGGACGACCTGCGCCCATGGAGCGCGCGGGCACGGCAGTTCGCGCTGTTGCAAGGGCGGCGTTGGATGGAGTTGGGCGGCCGCGCGGAGCTGACCACCAGCGGCGAGCTGGCCTTGCGAGAATTCCTCACGGCATGAAGACCCCACACGTGCGATCGAGACTTTGGACCTTGGACCTTGGACCCTGGACCTCCTCCCGCTGACCTCCCATGGCCCTTCAAGACCTCACCCCGCAACTCCGCACCCGCCTCAGCCGCGTCGAGCATGCCGTGGGCATCTTCGTCATCCTCGCCACGGTGCTCCTGGCGTCGGGCTTCGGCTATTACCTCTACCACGCCGCGAAAGTCCGGGGCTGGTTCGACGTGAAGGCGCCGTTCTACACCTACGTGGACAGCGCCGGCGGCTTTAAAGAAGGTGACAAGGTCAAGCTCATGGGCCGCGACGCCGGGGAGATAACGGTCATCAAACCGATGTCGCCCGAATCGGAGGAATACTTCGACGGCCATTTCGTTTACGTGGAGTTCGTCGTGCGCAGCGATTCCATCGGTTACATCTGGAACGATTCCAAGATCCGCGTGAACGCCGGAGATTTGCTCGGCGGCCGCTACCTCGAAATCCTTCAGGGCGGCTGGGCCGGCTACACGAATCGCGACGGCTCAAAGAAAATTCTCCAGGCCGCCTACAAGTTCGAAGGCCCGCGCATCACCCAGCTGTGGTTGGACCAGCACGGCAGCTACACGAACTACGCCCTGCACGGCAAACCCTACTACCTCCCCGCCGACGAATCGCTCGCGCTCACCAAACGCGCCGAGCAGCTCCTGTCCCAGGTCGAGACCGCGCTGCCAAACATCCTCAGCCTCACCAACCGCGTCGCCGAACTGTTCGCCACCAGCACGCGCACACTCACGAACCTCGACGCGCGCGTCGCCGAGCTGAAGCCCGTCGTCAGCAACGCGAACTTCCTCGTGGCCAGCTTTCATCCCGTCAGCTCCAACGTGCACCGCATCACCGCCAACCTCACCAACCCCGCCGGCTCGCTCGGCACCTGGCTGCTGCCCACGAACCTGAACACCTCCGCCGAGCAAACTCTCCTCTCCGTCCGCACCACGCTGGCCGACGCCCGCGCCACCTTCACCAACGCCAACCTGATGCTCGCCGACGCCCGCCGCGTGATGCAGACCTCCGACCAGACCATCGCCCACGCCGACACGAACCTCACCACGCTTGCGCTGAGACTGGACAACTCGCTGATCAACCTCGCCAACCTCACCAGCAACCTGAACGCACAGGTCGAGCGCAACCCCAACCTTCTCTCCGAAGTCTCCGCCGCCATCGTTCACACGGACGCGCTGGTGCAAGGACTCAAGCACCACTGGCTGCTCCGCTCCGCCTTCAAGGAGAAGCCGCCCGCCAAGCCCGCGAAGAAGTGAAGCCAGCCGGCCTCAGCGTTGACACCGCCTGCCTTCCGCGTAACCGCATGACGATGAAGCGGAAGCAGAAAGAAACCGAAAAAAACTATTGTCACGTCCTCGGTCTTTGCTACTCTCACGGGCAAATGCACCGTTTTTGGTGTGCGGGCAAACGGTTTTTTGGCCGCAAGCAAAACGTAAAAGTAACAACAGTAAACAACTCGCAAGAGAACCTAACACAAATGAAAATCAATCAATGGACACTCGGGCTGGCCGCCGCAGGCGTGATCAGCTTCGGCGCTGTTGCTCAAGCGGAAGAAAAGCCGTCACACCAAGTGCTCACGGCCGTCTC
>SXGR01463615.1_pt1 | contig 27269 bp, 24 predicted proteins | sample 3174711 | NCBI WGS metagenome assembly SXGR01 (sample SAMN11356860, study PRJNA531348) | freshwater metagenome | isolation source: freshwater sample F1-60 | place: China: Fuxian Lake, Yuxi | collected 2017-12-25
CGATGACTTCGCGTTTTCCAACCATCCCAGCGCGGTGCTGGTGCCGGCGATCATCGCTGCTGCCGAGAGTGAGGGGGCAAATGGCGCCCGAATGCTGCGCGCGTACGCCGCGGGCTATGAGGTGTGGGCCGATGCCTTTCTGCGCGAATCTGATTTGTACTACGACAAGGGGTGGCATCCTACGGCCGTTCTCGGGCCGCTCGGGGCGGCGGTCGCGGCCGGCGTGGTCTGGGGCCTGTCAGCAGCTCAGATGTCGGATGCCCTGGCGCTCGCGGCATCGAGTGCCGGTGGCGTATTCGAAAACTTTGGCACCATGGCCAAGCCCTGGCATGGTGGTCGTGCTGCCAGTGTGGGCGTTCAGGCCGCCGGGCTTGCTCGCGCCGGGTTGGCAGCCTCGCCGAGTGCGATCGAGGGCGGGCGAGGTCTGCTGAAAGCGCTCTCGCCTGCGGGCAGGGTAGACCTGAGCACCGCCATGCCAGCCGGCTGGCGCTCAGAAAATCTCGGCCTCAACATCAAGAAATATCCGGTGGTGGGGGCTGCGCAGCGTGGCATCGACGCAGCCCTTGCCCTGCGGGCAGCGCATACGCCCGATCCTGACAGCATCACGTCTATCGTGGCCCACGTGAGCGCCAGGCATGCGGCGGTCATGCCCTACGCCCTGCCTCAGGACAGCCTGCAGGCCAAATTCAGCCTGCCCTTTGCGGTGAGCGCGGCGCTCGTTCACGGCGCGGTGGGCTTCAGAGAGTTGCGAGACGAGGTAGTCCTCAGCTCCGTCATGCAGCGGCTGATGGCTTGCACACGGATCGTCACAACCGAAGCGTTCGAACCAGGATGGCGGGACGCTGCGCCGTTTGATCAGATCTTCGTGCACCTCAGCGGTGGCAAGGTGCTTGAATCGCCGCCGGTGCGGCGTGCTGCCGGTCACGCCGATACCCCCCTGTCGCCCTCAGCGATTCGGGACAAGTTTCTAGGCTGTACACGGCACGCAGGGATTGCCGACGATCGTGCGATCGCGCTTTACGAGCAGCTTCAGACGCTCGATCGAATCGACCATGTCGGGTCACTATCTTTACCCGTGGTGGGCTCGGCTCGGGCCGCCTGATTGTTTCGGAGACTGGCGATGTCCTCCATTCGTGACTTCGTTCGTTATGCGCCCGTGACATCGCGGCCACCCATCCAGTGGCCTGGCGGCAAGCGACTTGCGGTCTGGATCGTGCCCAACATCGAGTTCTATGAATACACTCCGCCCCCGGCAATCGGTCGAGAAACATGGGACCGCGTTCCGGTTCATCCCGATGTTCGCGAATACGGATTCCGCGACTACGGCAACCGGGTCGGTCTGTGGAGGATGGATGAGGTGCTGCAGCAGTATCCGGTGCGGCCCACGGTCTCGCTCAATTTGGCCCTCCTCGACCACTTTCCCGAGGTCGCGTCGCTGATTCGCGAGCGTAGCTGGGACGTGATGAGCCATGGCCTCTACAACACCCGTTTTCTTTACGGCATGGATGAAGCTGCCGAGCGTGCTTTTTACCGCGACAACATAGACAGCCTCATGCGACATACTGGACTGTCGCTCAAAGGTATTCTCACGCCGGCCATCACCAACACGACCCGGACCCCGGCGCTGATCGCCGAGTCGGGCATGCTCTACCACGCCGACTGGGTGCATGATGATGTGCCGGTGCCCATTCGGGTCGAGGGTCACCGCCTGATTTCGCTACCGTATTCGTATGACCTGAACGACGCGCCACTTTGGGATGGGCGGCCGTACGGCGGCCGGTATTTCGTGCAGGCCTGCCTCGACGCCTTCGACCGGCTCTATGCCGAGAGCGAAAGCGGAGGGCGCGTCTTCTGCATTGCCCTCCACCCCTACCAGATCGGTCAGCCCCACCATATCGGGCATCTTCGCCAGATCCTTGACCACATTTGCGCGCGGCCTGGCGTGTGGTTTGCAACCGCAGCCGAGATGGCACAGCACTATTTGACGCATCACTACACCGCGCACTGGGCGCACGCCGAGGAGGTAGAAGCACGGCGCCGTGACCGCGCCTCGGCGCGTCCGACCGTGGCTACGCGCCAGGAATTTGGCCCGCCGCCGCCGTCGGGTCCTTGGCCTGGCGTTCGTCAACCAGGCTACGATCATCCACATCTTGCCTGGCAGCCGCTGCCAGCTCGCCCGCCGCTTCGCTGGCAGGCGCCAGGCCAGCTTGCAGTGGTACCGCTCCTGATTCTTGAGGCCTATGAAGATCCGCTGCCAGCCAACTGGCCTCAGCTTCGCAGCGTGGGCGGCGGGCTGATTCGGGACTTCCCCAATATTTCCAGGGTGTCAACGCGCGAGTATGGGCATCGGGTTGGCATTTTCCGTCTGCTTGAGGCCCTGCGGGCGCGCGGCATTCGCCCCACCGTGGCGATTGATGCGCTTAGCGCCGAGCTGTACCCTGATCTCGTGGATCGCCTGCAGACTGACGGCGCAGAGTTCATCGCGCATGGGCTGTCGATTACGCGACCGCAGTCAAGCCGGATGAGCGTGTCGGCGGAGCGGGCTTACATCGCCGAGACGCTCGCTCGGCTTGCGGCGTGCGCCATTCAGCCACGCGGCTGGTTCAGTCCCGACTACGGCGAATCGACGGTTACGCCGCAACTGATTGACGAACAGGGGTTGTCTTACCTCAGCGACTGGGCTAATGACGAACAACCCTACGAAATGAATACGCCCGGACGACTGATTGCGACACCACTTTGGGCTGATTTTGATGACCAGACAGTACTGGTCAATCGAATGTGCAATCTCGACATGTTCGAAGATCACTTCATCAAGGCGCTCACGCAGCTCGATCGTGATGCACGTCGGTCGGCGCGTCTCTTTCACTTCTGTGTGCGACCGTGGGTGATGGGGGCGCCGCTTCGAATTGCCAGTTTTGAGCGGGTGCTGGATCATGCGCTGAGTCTTGAAACTGTATGGACCCCGCGCCTGGGTGAAATGGTTGAAGCGACCCGCGCGGCCTGGGCTTCTCTTGATAGTCGCCATGATTGAGCTCGAACAGGTCGAAAAAACGTTCGGTGCCGGAGACAGCGCGGTTTACGCGCTGCGGCCCACTGATCTCACGGTCCCGGCAGGAAAGGTCTATGGGCTTCTTGGCTTTTCGGGTGCCGGCAAGAGCACGCTTCTGCGGCTCATCAATCGTCTCGAAGAGCCTTCGGCCGGCCGAATCCGCGTGGCCGGACAGGATCTCACCGATCTGTCAGGGGCCGAACTTCGAGAGGCGCGCCGGCAGGTCGGCATGATCTTCCAGCAGTTCAATCTGCTCAGCAGCCGTACTGCGCTCGAGAACGTGAGCTTTGCGCTCGAGGTGGCAGGGGTGTCCGGCGCGCGCCGGCGTGAGCGTGCGCGAGAGGCCCTGGCGGCGGTGGGTCTGAGCGATAAGGAGTCGAGCTACCCCGCGCAGCTATCGGGCGGCCAGAAGCAGCGGGTAGCGATCGCGCGCGCGCTGGCTGCCGAGCCGCGCATTCTCCTCAGTGACGAGGCCACCTCGGCGCTCGATCCGCACACGGCCCTGTCTATTCTTCGGCTTCTCAAGCAACTGAACCGTGAGCGTGGAATGACGATGGTGCTGGTCACCCACGACATCAAGGTGGCGCACTATCTCTGCGAACATGCTGTGGTGCTGGAAAAAGGGCGCGTGGTGGACCGGATAGACATGGCTAACCCGGCGCCGGTGAGTGCGCTGGGGCGTTTCTTTTTCGAGACCGCACGCGGCTGGACTGACCAAACGGAGTTGCCACAGGAGGATGATCTCGCATGACCCCGGCAACCCTCTTCGATGCACTGGTGCAGTTTGGTCCCGACCTCTGGAAGGCCACCACCGATACTTTTCTGATGGTGGGGGTGACGCTCATGGCTGCTGTGATGCTTGGTACGCCGCTCGGCGTCCTGCTCTTTAGCACCTCTTCCGGGGGCCTTTTCCCGCGGCCATTGCTAAACGGTGTCGCCAGCTATCTGGTCAATGTCCTCCGTTCATTTCCGTTCATTATTCTGCTGGTGCTGCTCATCCCGTTTTCACGCATCGTCGTGGGTACCAGTATCGGACCGCGCGCTGCTGCGGTAGCCTTGTCTTTCGCGGTCATTCCGTATTTCGCCCGGCTGGTCGAGCAGAACCTTCGCGATGTACCGCGCGGGATGATCGAAATGGCGCGAGCCTGCGGCGCAAGCCCGATACAGATCGTTTCCCGGGTGCTGCTTCCTGAGGCGTTGCCGGCCATTCTGGGAAGCCTCACGGTCACCGCAACAGGTTTCATCGCCTATTCGGCGGTGGCGGGCGCGGTCGGTGCTGGCGGTCTGGGTGACCTCGCGATCCGATACGGTTACTATCGATTTGAAACCGCGGTGATGATCTGGTGCGTGATCATCATGTTCGTGCTGGTGCAGTGCACCCAGTATCTGGGCGACTGGCTGGTACGCCGCAGCGACCGGCGCTAAGGCAAGGGCGGTTGCGCTTAACGCTCCAGATCCATTGTTCACAGCACGTTCATTTTCATGAAGCCCATTGACGGAGACCCAATATGAACAAGCGACTCTTTCTTCTCGCCTGTAGTGCCGCGCTGGCTGGCGCTACAAGTCTGCCTGCAACCGCGCAGTCGGTGTTGCGCATCGGTTTTTTTCCTGGTCCCTATGCGGACCAGTTCAAGCGCGGGGTACAACCCTTTCTCGAAAGCCAGGGTGTCAAGGTGCAGGCCACAGAGTTCTCCAACATTCTGCAGCTCAATTCCGCATTGATGGATGGCTCGCTGGATGCCAATGTGTTTCAGAACCGTGCCTACATGGAAACCTTCAACAGCCAGCATAAGGGCCGGTTGGTCGAACTGTTGCAGGTGCCAAGCGCACCGCTGGGACTTTATTCGAGCAAGCACAAAAGTCTTGCGGCACTTCCAGAGGGTGGCAAGGTGGCTGTGCCCAATGATCCCACCTCACTGGGCCGCTCGCTCGCCTTCATGCAGTCGCAGGGGCTGATCACGATCGATGCGTCCGTACCGGCGGGCCGTGCAACGGAAAAGAACGTCGCCGGTAATCCTCGCAAACTGCAACTGGTGCTGCTTGATGCGCCCCAAATGCCGCGAGCGCTGCCCGAGATGGATGCTGCTGCGATCCTGGGTAACCACGTCATCGCGGCGGGCATGTTGCTCTCGTCGGCGCTCGCGCTGGAGGACCCTGCGCCGCAGTATCGGATCATTCTGGTCGCCCGTGATGACGTTGCGAAGGGCGCGCTGGCGGCTAAGCTTGTGGAAGGCTACAAATCCGATGCGTATCGTCGATTCGTCGAAAATGACCCTAAGGCAAAGGGCTTTTCGAGACCCGAGTACTGGCGCTGATGTCTGTCACCCCGATGTATGGTCTCGCGCGGGGCGCGACCGCTGACACGAGACGCACGGGCACATGAGTGCCCCGGGCTTTGACCATGTCGGTCTGATCGTGCCTGATCTTGAGCGAAGTCGGGTACGTTTTCAGGCGATGGGATTCTGTCTCAGTGCACGTGCGGATCACACGATGTCTGATTCCCAGGGCCAGACCGTTTCAGCGGGCAGTTCGCAACATACGCTGATGCTGCCTGAGGGGTATGTCGAACTGATGCAGATCACTGACCCCGGGTCGCGGCATCCGCTTGCAGCCGCCCCGGCTGCCCGGTTTGGTCTGCATGTGCTCGCGCTGTCGGTCCGCGATGCCGAACAGGCTCACGCAGGATTCGATTCAGCCAGCTGGCAAACAGGCGCCGATCCGGCCGCGCGCGTCGGGGCTCTGCGCCGATGGTCCCGGCCGGTACGCGAACCGGATCGCGAAGGGACCGCACGCTTCGCGTTTTTTGATTCGCCCTGGGATACGAATGATCCCTCTTACCTTTGCTTTGTCGAGCATCTCACGCCAGAACTGCTTCGATCACCGGCCGATTGCGAGCATCCCAACGGTGCGCGAGCGGTGCGCGAGATCTGCTACGCCGGTCCACTCGAGGCGGTCGCGGCATTCGCACGCAGGATGGCGGCGTTTGGACTGCCTGCGCGTCCCGATTCAGGGGCCTCCATACTCGGCGGCCTCCGGAAGATCCAGGCGATACCGGCGCCACGAATGCCCGGAGCTGGTCGTGTGCTCCCAGCGCTTGTTATTGAACTGGGCGATACGTTGTTGCGCCTTGAGATCGACGCCGATGCCGTGGTGCTTCGTCCTGTAGCCCTGGAGCTGAGCTTCGACTCAATCGATACCCTGGCAAGCGGCTGTCGAGAGGCCGGTATTGCGTGCACGCCGTGGCCGGACTCGGATCATTCCTCCGGGGCAGTACCAGCCGACACCAGGCGCGGCACCGGGCGGCCGCCCGTGAAGCGGCTGGCGGTCGAAATTGGCGAGCAGTGCGGCTTGACGTTGATCGCATCAAGCTGAGCCAGTCGCCGCGCCCGTGCTTCGACGCACGCTGTTGCGGCCCCCTCGCGAGTCCTATATATTGATTTTGCATCTGACAAGGAGATCGCGAATGAAGCCGTGTGTGTCGATCAGGCCCTGGACCCGCAGTTATCTGGCAGTCACGCTCACAGCGATCGCGTTGCTCGCGGCGGCCTCGGGCGTTGCTGCGCAGCAGACGCTGGTGGTGGCTGCTCCGCAGACCCCCACCGGATTTGATGGAGACATTCCAAAAGTCGCCACCCGCCAGATGATCGTGCAGGCGAACGAAAGCCTGGTGCGATTCAAGCGGGTACAAGGTGCCGATGGCCGCACTCAGCTCGATCCCACCCAGGTTGAAGGTAACCTGGCTGAGAGCTGGACCGTATCGCCTGATGGAAAAACCTATGTGTTCAAGTTGCGCCAGGGCGTGAAAAGCGCCTGGGGTAACGAGATGAAAGCCGATGACATCGTCTGGAGTCTCGAGCGCGCCTGGACGATCAAGCGCACCTCGTTTTTTCTCTACAACCTGATCGGTGTGGCGGAGTTCAAGAAAACCGGCGACTACGAAGTCACTATTGCGATGAAGCAGCCCACGCGCCTGCTGCTCCCGATGCTCACAATGTATTTTCCCACTCTTCACGATAAAGCCCAGGTCCTCAAGCACGCGACCGCGGACGACCCGTTTGGTAACAAATACATCGATCAGAATCTGGTGGGCTTTGGGGCGTACTACATCGATTCCTTTAAGCCAGGCGAGCAGGTCGTGCTGCGCGCCAACCCCAATTATTTCCGCGGCAAGCCCTACTATGATCGGGTCATTTATCGCGAGGTGCCCTCGCTTTCCAATCGGGTCGCGCTGCTGAAGACCGGGCAGGTTCAGTGGCTGGAAGACACTCCGCTCAAGCAGGTGGCTGACCTCAAGCGCGATCGCACGGTCAAGGTCGAGTCAGTCACGGGCACTCAGCCGGCGGCGGTCAAGTTCAACATGGGAATCAAGCCCTTCGACGACCGCCGGGTTCGCGAGGCGGTCATGCTTGCCTCCGACTTCGACTCATTCAACAAATCGGTGTTCGAGGGGTTGGGCGTTCCGGTTACTTCGATTGTTCCGCCGACGGTACCTGGGCATGTCGCTGCGTTCAAGCGTCCGGGGCGTGACGTTGCCCGTGCGAAAGCACTACTTTCCGAGGCGGGTTACCCCAATGGCGTCGATCTGCCCTATCTTTATGCCGGCACGTACTGGTGGATGGAGCCAGTCAGCATTCAACTGCGCAGCCAATTGGCTGAGGCGGGAATTCGCCTCAACATTCAGCGTATTCCCGACCCGGAGTTCGTCAATCGCGGGTTGATCAAAACGCGCGACATGCCGATGTTTCCAAGCGGCGATGCCACATTTGTGCTCGATCCTGTCTTTACTGCCTGGATCTTTGCCTACCACAGTGGTGTGGCCAATCGTAATGCTTACAAGAACGACGAAGTCGAGAAGTTGATCAGCGCCGCCCTGACCGAACTCGATGAGAGCAAGCGTAATGACCTGATCGCTCGCACGCAGCGTCTGCACGCTGCAGACAATGACTGGCTGTATCTTTACTACCCGGGCATCCACCAGGCCATGAACCCATGCATCAGGGGTTGGATCTGGCACCCCGATGACTGGCCGCGATTCTCCGATCTGCGTTGTGAGCGCTGAGGTCGCGATCGCCGAACGCGTCGCGCATATGGGTGCCCAGGGGCTGGGTGCGGCGCACTGGCTGCGCTGTCTCCGCGCCTCGGGGCCGCAGCCGCCGCCCAGCTGCCCACTCTGATCCTGGCTGTTTCCCGTGCTTGCAGTCCTGCAACTGATCCTGCGCCGGCTCGTGCTCGCGCTGCCCATTCTGTTCGGCGTGCTGTTGTTTACCTTCATGCTGGTGCGGCTGGGTGATAGCGACCCGGTGGGCATGCTGGCTGGACCCACGGCGAGCGAGGCTGAAATCGCCGCCATTCGCGCCACCTACAAGCTCGACCAGCCGCTGCTCGCTCAGTTTTTCGAATATGTGCGGCGCGTTGCGCATGGCGATCTGGGCACTTCGTGGCTTTCGAATCGCCCGGTACTCACCGAGTTGCTGCAGCGCCTGCCCGCCACGCTGGAATTGGTCCTGGTGGGGTCGGCCGTGGGAGGGCTCTTGGGTATTGGGTCGGGCATGCGGGCGGCCCGTTCAGTCAATGGCCGCTTCGATCAGCTGAGTCGTCTCCTGTCCCTGTTCGGATTCGGGATGCCCACGATCTTTCTCGGACTGGCCCTCATTTTTGTGTTCTTTTTCATTCTGGGTTGGGCCCCGCCACCCATGGGCCGGATTGATCTCATGATCAACGCGCCGCCAGTCGTCACTGGCAGCTATCTGATCGATGCGCTCCTTGCCCGGGATTTTCAGGCTGCGTGGTCGGCGGCCGGTCGAATGGTGTTGCCGTGCGCAGTGGTGGCAATCGTATTTGCCGCGCCCATGCTCAAGCAAACACGTGCGATTGCGCTCGATGTTCGGGCAAGTGATTACGTGCGGTATGCGCGGGCGGCCGGACTCCCGCACAGCATGGTCGAGCGGATGGTATGGCGTAATTCGGCCGTGCCCATCATCACCTACGGCGCCACCGAGCTCACCGCCCTGTTTGGCGCCGCATCGGTGCTTGAACTGATCTTCTCCTGGGGGGGCGTGTCGCAGTTTGGACTGACCGCCATCCTCAAGGCTGATTTTGCCGTGGTCCAGGGCTATGTCCTGCTGATGTCAGCGCTCGCGATGCTTGTGTTCGCCCTGGGCGATCTGCTGGTGCTCAAGCTCGAACCCCGCGCTCACGAGGTAAGCCGGTGAACGGTCATCTCAGTCTGTGGCATCTGCGAACTGTTGCGCTGGTGCGGGCCTCGCCCACCGGCGCGGTGGGGCTGGTCATCATGCTGGCGTTTGCGCTCCTCGCGGTGTTGGCGCCCGTGTTTGCGCCGTACGATCCGGTCAAACCTTTTGCCGATCATGTGCTCGCTGAGCCCGGCACGCGCTTTCTGCTTGGCACGGATGGCAACGGCATGGATGTGCTGTCGAGAACTTTCTATGGCGCACGCTACGCTTATGGCATCGCGATACCGGTGCTGCTATTTGGTTTTCTGATCGGTGTGCCGATCGGCTTATACGCTGGTTTTCGAGGTGGCTGGTTCGATGAAATCACCCTGCGCATCATGGATGCGCTGAGGGTGTTCCCTTCGATCATTCTTGCGCTCGCAATCGTCTCGGCGACCGGACAATCGCTTGCCAACGTCGTGCTGGTGATCGGCATGCTTGATGTGCCGGTCTTCGCGAGGCTGGTCCGTGCCGAGGTGCTGGCACTTCGTTCCAGCGGGTTTGTCGAGGCAGCGGTCAATGCCGGCAATCCAACCTGGCGAATCGTGTTTGTCCACCTGTTACCCAACTGCATTCGCGGCGCCATGGCTCAGATGCCGATTCGAATGGCCTGGGCGGTGAGGGTGTCAGCGACGCTTGCCTTCATCGGGGTTGGCATTCAGGCTCCCACACCCGAGTGGGGTGCCATGATCCGCCAGGGCGCCGAATACATGGTGAGCGGTGAGTGGTGGGTCTCCATCGTGCCGGGTCTCGCGCTGGTCATTTTGATCATCGGCTTTTCAATGGTCGGTGACGGACTCGAGGAACTTCTCGATCCGCGCCGAAGCAAGACCAGCCGGTGAGATAGTCATGAGCCTGCTTCGGGTTCGCGATCTGCGTGTCCATTTCGTGGCGCGTGACCGCTTTGATCAGGTGCGGGTTGCTCGAGCGCTCAACGGGGTCGACCTCAGCGTCGACCGCGGAGAGATTTTTGGATTGGTGGGCGAAACCGGGGCCGGCAAATCCCTCACGGCGCATGCAATCATGGGGCTGCTGCGCGAGCCGGCACGCCGAGTGGGTGGCAGTATCGAGTTCGACGGACGCGAACTCACAGCAATCAGCGATGAAGAGCTGAATTCAATCCGTGGCGACCAGATTGCGATGGTTGTCCAGTCGCCACGAACGTCGCTCGATCCACTGACCCGTGTGGGCGAGCAGATCGCCCGCGTCCACCGGGTGCACCGCAAGGCAAGCGCGGAGCAGGCCCAGGCCCGCGCCCTTGAGATGATGCTGGCGGTTGGTATCCCCGACCCGCACGCGCGCATGAGGGCATGGCCGCATCAGTTTTCTGGCGGCATGGCGCAGCGCGTGCTGATTGCGATGGCGCTCGTCAATGATCCGCAGCTCCTGATCGCAGACGAACCCTCGACCGGTCTGGATGTCACGGTTCAGGCGCAGATTCTGGATCTGTTGCGAGCCAGTGTGCGGGAGCGGCAGTTGGCCGCACTCCTCATCACGCATGACCTGGGTGTGGTGGCCCAGGTGTGTGACCGGGTTGGCGTGATGTTTGCAGGCGTGGTGGTCGAGGCTGGCCCGGTAAAGCAGGTGTTCACCCAACCGCTTCATCCTTACACCCGGCACCTGATCGGCAGTTCCCCGGACCGACTGACGCTGGGACGGGGTGCGGTGCGTGCTGGTGCGGCGCCCGACCTCTACAACCTTCCTCCGGGGTGCCCTTATCAGAACCGCTGCCCGCGTGCGCAGCCGGTCTGCCAGGGCGAGCTGATACCGTTACCGGCTGACGGGGCGCGTGGCGCGCGCTGCCATTTCCCGGAGCTTGGGCCATGACCGCCGCGCTGCAACTTGATCAGGTGGTCAAGCACTTCCCCGGGCCACGGCGCGGCACCCGGGTACACGCTGTCAACGATGTTTCATTCAGCGTCGCGTCTGGCGAGACCGTGGCGCTGGTGGGTGAATCGGGCTCCGGCAAGACCACGCTGGGACGGATCGCGCTCCAGCTTGAACGCCTTACCTCGGGCCGTGTGTTGCTTGAGGGGCGCGATATCACGCAGCTCAGCCAGTCAGCCTTGCGAGCGCTAAGACCCCACATGCAGATGGTGTTTCAGGATCCCTGGGCAACGCTCAACCCGAGAATGAGGATTCGGTCAGTCCTTGAGGAGCCGCTCAAGCTTCACACCCCGCTAGGCGCACCCGAGCGGCTCGCGCGCATTGTGGGCATGGCTGAGCGGGTGCATCTCGGCGGTAGTCTTCTTGATCGTTTTCCGGCCCAGCTCTCGGGCGGTCAGCTGCAGCGTGTCGCACTGGCCCGGGCGCTCATGACCCAACCCCGGCTGGTCGTCCTTGATGAGCCCACCAGCTCACTTGACCTGTCGGTACGCGCCGAAATCCTCGAACTCCTTGCCGAGCTGCGCGTGCAGAGCCAGGTGTCGTATCTGTTCATTACGCATGATCTGGGTACGGTTCGTCTGATTGCTGATCGGATTGTGGTGCTCTACCTGGGCGCAATCGTCGAGAGCGGACCCACCGCTCAGATATTCAAGCAGGCCCGCCATCCCTACACGCGGGCCTTGTTCTCGGCGCAGCTTTCCACCGATGTGCGCGAACGTCGTGAACGCGTCGTGCTGCAGGGAGAGATTCCCAGCCCGGTCAATCTTCCCCGGGGCTGCAGTTTTGCCGGGCGCTGCCCAGCCGCGGACGATCGCTGCCGAGCAGAGCGACCGGCGCTGGTGACCGAGTCGGCGGTTCAGATTGCCTGCTTCAAGCCGGGTGTCGCGCTTGCAGCGCGTTAAGATCGCCCAGATTGGGTTGCCCTGGCCGCGGCGAGTCACGCGCGGGGCAGCGGGGCTAACGGGAGACCCTCATGGCAGGACCGACGGCAGCGGCTGTGGGCGATGACTGCGCGCCCCTCACGGAGCAGATCGCGCGCTATGCCTGCGAGATGACGGCTCGACAGCCGTCTGCGCGGAGTCTCGAGATTGTTAGGCTGGGCTTTACCGACGCCGTGGCGGTGATGTTTGCAGGCCTTGACGAGCCCGTTACCCGGGTGGTGCAGCGCCTGGTCAGGCAGGATCCTGGCTCGCCTCGGGTCGCGCGGCTGCTGCTCACGCGCGAACGCGTTGGTGCTCCGCAGGCGGCACTGGTCAATGCGGTTGCCGCCCACGCGACCGACTGGGACGACTACGCCTATTCCAATCACCCGAGCGCGGTGTTGGTTCCCACACTCCTCGCGGTCGGTGACGCAACGGGTGCGGCGGGTATGCGACTTGCGTCCGCTTATGTGGCGGGCTACGAGGTCTGGGGTAACCTGATGCGGCGTGAGCCAGACCATCTGCACAGCAAAGGCTGGCATCCGACCGCAGTCCTGGGGCCGGTGGCTGCAGCGGTGGCCGCCGGCGTGGTTCTCGGCTTGGCCCCGCGAGCCATGCGTGATGCGATCTCGCTCAGCGCCTCGTTCGCGGGCGGTGTCATGGCGAACTTCGGCACCATGACCAAGCCACTTCATGCGGGTCGGGCAGCGCAATTGGGCATTCAGGCAGCGCTCTGGGCACAGGGCGGGCTTGAAGCGGGTGCGGTCACGCTGGAAAGTCCGGTGGGCCTGATGCGCGCGCTATCGCCCGGGGGCCGGGTCGACCTCAAAACGCCGTTTCCCGGCACTGAGGCGCCCGCGCTCATCGACACGCTGGGCCTCAATATCAAAAAATACCCCACTGTGGGGGCATCACAGCGAATCATCGATTCCATGCTGTTCTATCTTGCCCGCCAGCCGGTTGATGCCGATCTGGTGGTCGAGGCGATCCCCCGGGTCAGCGAAAAATTCGCCTCGGTCATGCCGTTCCATACGCCGCGAACAGCGCTTGAGGCGAAGTTCAGCCTGGAGTTTGTCGTGGCGGCCAGCCTGCTTCGGGGCAAGGTGGGCCTTGCCGAACTGAGCGATGATTTTGTGGCGAGCGAGGCGGTTCAGTCACTGATGCGCCGGGTTCGCATCGAACGTACCGCAGAGTCTGATCCCGGTTACCCGAACGCGGCTCCGGTCGACTATGTCCGGTTGCGGCTCACCGATGGCCGCGAACTGCGCACCGATGAAATTCATCGTGCAACCGGCCACGCCGATCTTCCCCTTGAGCGCGAGCAGATCGCGGCAAAATTTGCTGAATGCACGGCTGCTGCGTCAATCAGCGAGGGCGTCGCGATGCGCCTCTTCGACGCCCTGCAGACCATTGATCGTTGGCGGGGCACAGAAGACCTGCCCTTTCTTGCATGACGCCTGCCAAACGTTCCCGCACGTCACCCGGAGCCGCCTGCTCATGAATGAAGACCCGCAGCGCTATCCCTATTTACCCAGCATCGCGCGGCCGAAAATCAGCTGGCCGGGGGGCGCGCGACTGGCCGTCTGGGTCGCGCCTAACATCGAACACTATGAATACGACCCGCCGCCCAGTCCGGTTCGAAGCCCCACGCCGCGTCCCGCGCCCGATATCAACTGGCTCACGCTTCGAGACTACGGCAATCGCGCTGGTGTCTGGCGAATGATGGAGGTGATGGATCGATACGGCGTGCGGGGCAGTGTCTCGCTCAACGTTGGCGTGTGCGATCACTATCCCGAGATCATCGAGGCCTGCCTCAAGCGTGGCTGGGAGTTGTTCTCACATGGTGTCTATAACACGCGCTATCTCTACGGCATGGATACCGATCAGGAGCGCGAACTGATCGAAGACGTGAAGGCCACCATTTACCGGGCCTCCGGGCAGCCCTTGTCGGGATGGCTCTCGCCCGCGCTGTCCAACACCGTGGACACCATGGATCTGCTGGCCGACGCCGGTGTGCTCTATACCTGCGATCTGATGCATGACGATCAGCCGCTTCCGGTCAAGGTCAGGTCAAATCACCGCCTGATCAGCATGCCCTATTCGCTCGAGGTCAACGACTACACCTGCCTGGTGCTCAAGCGGATGACGCCGCGCCGCTACACCGAGACGATCAAGGCACAGTTCGATCAGCTCTGGGAGGAGGGTGCGGACACTCCTCAGGTAATGTGTCTGCCGCTACATCCGTGGCTCATCGGACTGCCGCATCGGTTACGCGAATTTGACGAGGCGCTGCGTTATATCACCCGTCGCGACAAGGTATGGCTTGCAACCGGCCGTGAAATTGCGCAGTGGTACCTCGCCAATCACTATGACCCGGTTGTGAGCGCGCTTGGCGCATAGAAAGGACCTTTCATGACGCTGCCCCGCTCGTATCTCGAATATCCGCGTCGTGCGCCCGGCATGGACCATGACCGCTACGACTATCGCAATCTGTTCCGGCACAAGAAAGTTGTTTGGCCAGGCGATGCGCGCATCGCGCTGGTGGTGGTGCCGGTGGTGGAGTTTTTTCCGCTGAACATGAATCCAGCACAGATGGTGGTCAAAGCGGTGGGTGGCATGGAGCGTCCCTACCCTGACTACTGGAACTACACCACCCGCGACTATGGCACCCGGGTTGGCATCTACCGCATTTTCAAAGTGCTCGAGCAGCTGGGTGTGCCCGCATCGGTCGCGATCAATGCCCGGGTCGCCGAGCGCACACCGTTTCTGTTGCGGGAAGTCATTCGTCGAAACTGGGAAGTGGTGGCGCATGGCCTGGATATGAGTCAGGTGTTTCATGGTAAGTCAGCTGTCGAGGATGAGCGCGCCGCGATCGCCGCCGCGCTTGCGCTTCTGCGTGGCGCATCAGGCCAGCCTGTCACAGGCTGGCTTTCGCCCATGCAGTCCGAATCGCACGCCACCCCTGATCTGTTGAGTGAACATCGGATTCGCTACACGCTTGACTGGAATATTGACGACTTACCCGTCCGTATGAATGCAAGCACCGGCGCGGTCTATGGAATGCCGTTTGCGCTCGATGTGAACGACCGCCAGTCGGTCCTTGACTTCAACCTCTCGAACGAGGCTTATGTCGAGCAGCTGGTCGATGGCTTTGCCACGCTGTGGCAGGAAGCCGAGCAGTATGGCGGACGGGTTTTCGCGATCTCTGCGAACAGCTGGCTTACCGGGCAACCCAATCGTATTGCAGCGTTCCGGCATGCACTGGAGATCATCCTTTCGTATTCCGGGGTCTGGCCCACCACGTATTGCGCGATGCTCGATGCCTATCAGGCGCAGGAGTGAGCATGGATCTGTGGCGCATGACGGCCGCGCAGGCCTCGGCAAACATGGCGAAGGGGCTTCTCACTTGTGAGGACTACGCACGGGCGTTCGTTGAGCGCGTGGCTGCGCGCGATGCGCAGGTGCGAGCCTTCACCGCCATCGATCCGGCTGCCGTCCTCGCCAGTGCAAGGGAGCGCGACCGCGAGCCACGGCGAGGCCCGCTGCACGGCATACCGTTTGCGGTGAAGGATGTCATCAACACGCGCGATGCACCCACGCAGCACAACTCTCCGATTTACGAAGGCCATCGACCGGGTGAGGATGCCAACTGCGTGGCCGTCCTGAGGGCAAGCGGGGCGGTCATGCTGGGCAAGACCGACACGCTTGAGTTTGCCTCGGGTGGCCGACGCCCGCTCACGCGAAATCCGCATGATCTGTCACGAACGCCAGGCGGGTCCTCCTCGGGGTCAGCCGCCGCAGTCGCTGACGGTATGGCGCCGCTATCGCTGGGCACCCAGACGGGCGGCTCAACGATTCGGCCTGCCTCGTTCTGTGGTATCCACGGCATGAAGCCCACCATCAGCCGAATCAGTTTTGAAGGGATCAAGCACTATTCGCTGCATCTGGATACGGTAGGCCTCTATGGGCGCTCGGTTCCCGATCTTTGGCTGCTCGCCCAGGCCTACCGGATTCTCGATTCGGCGCAGCTCTCGCCGCCCGCGCCCGATGCGCTCACCATCGGCTTGTGCGAGACACCAATGTGGTCGGCAGCTAAGGAGGACGCCAAAGCGGCGCTGCATGCAGCGGCTGATCGATTTTCCAAAGCCGGTGTTCGTGTGCGGCCGTTCGTGATGCCTGCGTCGTTCGATACGCTCACCGCTGAACAGGATGCCCTCATGCACGAAGCGGGGCGTGCGGCCTTTCTTCCTGAATACCTTGCCCACCGGGATCGGCTGCACAGCGATTTTGCGAAGAAGGTTGAAAACCGTAATGGCTACCATGCCGCGCAGATGCGAGCCGCCCTGGATACGGTCGCTGCCCGTCGTGTGGAGTTCGAGTCGATGATGTCCGGGTTCGATGCGGTGATGACACTGAGCGCCCCCGGTGAAGCGACACCGGGTCTGGCTTCCCAGGGGGAGGCCACCTTCAATCGTATGTTTACCGCGCTGGGTGTGCCCTGCATCAGTCTGCCCGGCATGACTGGCGCCAACGGACTGCCTATCGGAATTCAGCTGATCGAGCGACGCTACGAGGATGACCGACTGCTGCAAGTGGCCGCTGCGCTCTCCTCCATTCTCTTGCCGCAAGGAGAGTACGTATGAGCGCTAGCCCTGTTGCTGAACCTTCCCCTGTCACCCCGGAGCGCCTGCAGATTGGTCTGCTGGCCTTTAACGACATGCTGCTGCTCGACCTCGTCGGTCCGTGGGAGGTGTTTTCAAGTGTCCCGTGGGCCCAGGTGCATCTCGTTGCACCCTGCGCCGGGCCGGTCAGGGCGGCCAAGGGATTGCAGATCGAGCCCACCTCGACTTACGCCGACTGCCCGCCGCTCGATGTAGTGTGCGTACCGGGTGGGCCCGGTGTTGCAGCGCTCATGGAAGACGAATCAACGCTTGCCTTTCTAAGGCGTCAGGCGGCCGGCGCCAGGGTGGTGAGTGCCGTATGCACCGGGTCACTGGTGCTCGGCGCAGCCGGGCTATTGCGCGGCCGTCGTGCCACGTGCCACTGGTTGTCGCTGCCGCTCGTTGCAGCTTTTGGAGCGACGCCAGTCCCTGACCGCGTCGTCGAGGACGGACCCCTGATCACTGGGGGGGGCGTCACCGCGGGTATCGATTTCGGACTCCATGTGGTCGCGCGGCTTTGGGGGCAGGCGGTTGCTGAGCGCGTCCAGCTCGGCCTTGAATATGCGCCCGCGCCACCTTTTGATTCGGGCAGTCCATTGCGCGCGCCGCCAGCCCGGGTCAATGAGGTGCAACAGGCATCGGTAGCGATGCAGGCGGCGCGTGAAGCGGTCGTAGCCCGAGCGGCGGCACGCCTGGTTCAACCCTTTTCTCTCGAGGCTCAACGCCCATGATCATCGACTATCGCGCCTACACGCTTCACTCCGGAACTGTCTCGGCATTCATGGAGCTGTTTGAAACCGAGGGGCTCGAGCCGCAGGTCCGTATCTGCGGCAACTTCCTGGGCCTTTATCGCACCGAGGTTGGAAATATCAACCAGATCATCATGATGTTCGCCTACCAGGATCTGAATGATCGGCAGCGCAGGCGCGATCAGCTTTATCAGGATCCGGCCTTCAAGGCTTATCTCACGAAGGTGCGGCCGTTCCTGCGCGACCAGGAGGTCCGGCTGCTCACGCCCTCCCGATGCAACCCGCCGATTGGTGATCTCAGCTTTGGTGCCTGACCCGGTGCGTGACAATCGAGGGGTAGTCCTGGTGCGGCGCGCGCGACTGAGGTCTGCCAAGGAGCGTTCGTGATGGATGCGCATTCACTGCCCGGGCCGATCGAGAGCGCGTCGGTCTGGTACGGACCGCAGGTTGCCGAAAGCTCGCACACCTGGTGCTTCGCATTGGACGAGGCCGATCTTGTCGAACTGCAACAGGCGGCGGAGCGCTTTCTTGACACAGGCGCCGATATCAGCGGGATCAGAGTAGCGGGGTTTCCGCTACCCCGGCTGTCCGCGCGACTCGCCGCCTGGCACGAGCGACTGGTAAATGGTGCGGGGTTCGCTCTTTTGCGCGGGCTTCCGGTGGATGAATGGCCGCGGGCGGTGAGTGCGGCGGCGTTCTATGGCGTGGGCGCCCACCTCGGGCTAGCCCGGCCGCAGAATGCCCAGGGTCATATGCTGGGGCATGTGATCGACATGGGCTTCGATGCGAAGGATCCGCGTGTGCGTATTTATCAGACGCATGCTCGGCAGACCTTTCACACGGATTCCTGCGATATCGTGGGTCTTCTGTGTCTGCGCAAGTCGAGGTGGGGTGGCGAGTCGGCGCTGGTCTCGTCCAACACAATCTATAACGCGATGCGCGCGCGCGAGCCGGCACTCGCCGCCGCGCTCTTTGACCCGCTCGCCACCGACAGGCGCGGCGAAGTGTCGCCTGGCGGGCAGGCCTTCTTTTCGATTCCGGTGTTTAACTGGTACCGGGGGTTGATGTCAACGATCTATCACAGGCAATACATTGACTCTGCGCAGCGCTTTGCCGAGGCTTTTCGTCTTTCGCCTCTGCATGTCGAAGCGCTCAATTATTTCGACTCGCTGGCCGAGAGTCCAGCGCTGCATTTCATGATGGACTTCGAGCCCGGCGATATGCAGTTTGTGCATAACCACACCATGCTGCATGACCGGATGGGTTTCGAAGACTGGCCGGAACCCGATCGCCGACGGCATCTGCTGCGTCTCTGGTTATCGTCGCCGAGTGCGAGACCGCTGCCGCCGGTCTACGCTGAGCGCTATGGCTCTGTGAGGCCGGGTGAGCGAGGCGGGGTCATGATGCCGGCGGTACGCTGGTATGCGCCGCTGGAGCCCTGATGCCCTCGGCGCGTCTCTGGTCTGCGATTGAGCTGGGCGGCGGACTTCGGTTACCGAACCGAATCGTGATGGCGCCGTGCACGCGCAATCGGTGTACCTCCGATCTGTCGCCCCCTCCCGATGCGATCGAGCATTACGCCAGTCGCGCCGAAGCGGGGCTGCTGATCACCGAGGCCACCATGATCGCCCCGGAAGTCCAGGGCTATCTCGATACGCCCGGTCTGTTCCTCCAGTCTCATGAAGCAGCGTGGTCAAGGGTTGCGAGTGCGGTCCATGAGCGTGGTGGTCGGATCTTTGTTCAGCTCTGGCATACCGGAAGGGTGGCGCACTCCTATTTTTCGGGGCAGCAACCCGTGGGCGCCTCCGAGGTGCTGGACCGCGTACCCCGCCGGCAGGCGGGTGTTGCCAGCCTGTACAACGAACGCCCGCGCATGCTCTCAAGCACAGAGGTGGAGGGCGTGATCGCGCAGCACCGTGAAAGCGCCCTGCGGGCCAGACGGGCTGGATTCGATGGCGTTGAGGTCCACGGCGCTAACGGTTACCTGATCGAACAGTTCCTGCGCAGCCACACCAACCGCCGCACCGATGACTGGGGAGGCGGCCCCGAGCGTCGAGCAAGGTTTGGGATCGAGGTGGTGCGCGCCTGCATTGACGTGTTCGGTGAGGGCCGGGTGGGCCTACGGTTATCGCCAGCCGCTTACTTCGGTGAAATGACCTGGACCCCGGGTGATAACGAAGCCTATGCGGCGCTGCTCTCGGCCTTGGCCGCCGTACCGCTTGCCTACGTCCATACCGGTATTGTCGAGGACTGCGCCTATGACTACCTGGGCGGAACGTCCACGGAGTTTTTGCGGCGACACTGGTCGGGTTGTCTTATCGCCAACGGTGCGTACACGCCTGAACGTGCCGAGCAGATGCTTCGCGAGGGCAGTTGTGAAATGGTGTCCTTTGGCAAGCTTTTTCTTGCCAACCCTGACCTGCCCAGACGGCTGCGGGACGGACTGACAGTCACCCCTTATTCGCCCGCGCTTCGCCTGCCCCCCACGTACGCACGCTCGCCCTATCCCGGTCCTGATGCGCCGGTGTTTGTGAGGTAGCCAGGCTACGCGTCAGACCGGGTCGACCTGGGCAGGAATGTCGATCTGGAAATGCTTTTTCGCCACCGCGCGCAATTCATCGAACACGATGCCGATTCGGACTGGCCTGAAGCTGCGCAGATCGATGATGGACGACCCGAGCCCGCGAGCATTGCTGTACTTCGAGGCGCCGCGGTCCAGCGCGAGCGTGGTGGCAGCGACAACCTCCGATTCGATATCACGGAAGTGAAATTTGCTGCCGGTAAGCGACCGGTTGGCGGAAGAGCCGAAGACGGGTTTGAGCGTTTCAAGCGCTCGGCGTGCGATTTCATCGTGCGTGGGACTGGCGTTCATCAGGATATCCATCGTGCCCGCTTTCGACGCGTTGGCGATCACAAACGGGGCGATGCTCCGGAACAACGGATGATCCGCCCGAAATGGGGCCACGATTGAAATGGGCAGGTGATGGTCGAAGATCACGGCGCGCACGAAATCTCGCGCCCGAGCATCGATCTCGATCACCTCCAGGAACATGTCATAGGAGCCAAACATGCCACAGGGCTTCGAGAAACTGCGCTGCTTAGCCTCGTAGATCCGACGGATGGCGGGCTCGGTATGGCCCACGATTGCGTAGCCCACATCGGCCTTGAAGATGGCGACGCCGCCCGCAACAACGGTGTCATGCACCTGTCGGCCATCGGCGATCGGATCAGGGGTGGTTTGCTCGCTCATGGTGGGGGCTCTTTCCGGAAAGGGGGTTCAGGCGGCGGGCCGCTCTGGCAGTGTGACGTTGAAGTGCCGCTTCAGAATGTCCTGGATATTTTCGTAGCAGCTTCCAAATCGTACGACCTGGAGCGTTTCGCAATCGAGCAGGGTGGATGAGGCCTGCCAGGGGTGGTACTTCATCAGACCATAGTTGATCGTCACATCCGCGATGGCGAGGATTTCCGGTTCGATGTCTTCCACCCTGAATTTGGTGCCGTGCAGTGAAAGATTGGCAGACGATCCAAACAGGAGTGTCTGCTCGCGAAGGCTCACCTGGGTGATGGCGGCATGAAACGGGCCGGAATTGAGCAGCATCAGCAGGGTATTGTCCTTGGTGCTGCGCTCATAGGTATCAGGGTCGAGTTTTCGCAGGAGCGGATGGTCGGCATCGCAGGGTGCGATCAGCCCAAGCGGCAGATCATAGTCTTGGGTGATGGCTTGCACGATCGCACGTCCGCGGTCACTCACCCGATGAAGTTCGCGGTGCAGGTCATCGTTACCCAGCATCGCGTTCAGCTTGGCGGGCGCTCGCCGTTTGGTGTCGAAGATACGGCGCAGCGCCGGGCCGTGGGCCGCAATGAGGGAGTAGCCGACATCATTTGGAAGAATCGCGATTCCACCCCGCTCCATCACCTGGAAGGCGCGGTCGGCATCGGCGCTCGGGTTGATTACGGCCATTGTTGTCACCTGGATCGTGGGCTGCAGAACTGGCGATTGTAATGAGCGGCGGCAGCCAGTGTCCGTAGCCGTGCAACAGGCGACACGCGGTTAGCGGTTGAGCCGCACCGCCTCAAAATTCAGCACTGCTGCAAAACTCACCCAGAGCAGGTAGGGCACCAGCAGGACCGCCGCGCGGGGTGCGTAGGGTCGGAAGTGGAGGATGAGCGTTACGATCGAGCCCCAAAGGATGACGACCTCCGCGAGTGCCCAGTCGGGGCGGCGCAGAAAAAAATAGAGCAGGCTCCAGCCCACATTGGCGAGCGCATTGATCGCCAACAGCGTGAGCATACGCAAGCGGGGCGATGGATCGCGGCGGGAGCCGGCACGCCAGCCGACCACAGCCGCCCAGGCGATCATAAAAAAGAGCACTGTCCAGGCGGGTCCGAAAGCCCAGTCGGGCGGCTTGAACGCGGGCTGCTTGAGCGCGTAGTACCAATCATCCAGCCGGGTCAGTGCGCCGCCCGTGCCGGCGACGATGATGACCGCGACCGCGGCGACAAGCGAGTCGATGCCGAGACCGCGCGCAGGCGGGCCAGCGGCAGTGCCTGCGAGAGTCGATGCCGCGACGGGCGAAGTTGACTGCTGGACGGAGTGGGAGGGAAGTTGCCGCGAGGGGGTCATGCCTTGGCGATGCCGAACAAATGCGCAAGATCCTTCAGGAAAATACGCAAGTGGGCAAGCGGGCGCCGGCGGACCAGGCGCTTGTTCATGTAGGAATCGAAAGTAATTTGCTGCACGTCGCGATCGCGGCAAATTTTGACGAACTGTTCGCGTCGCTTGTCGTTGCCGTACCAGAACCGTTGCAGTAGACCCAGCACAAAGAACACCCGGCCATGCTCCTTCATGAAGCGTTTGCGGGCGGATGCGAGTTCGGCGCCACGCCCGCTCTGGAGTGCGGCCAGCGCGGCGTCGGCTGCAAGGCGGCCGCCCAGCATGGCGTAGTAAATGCCCTCGCCCGATGCGGGGGCGACTACGCCTGAAGCGTCGCCCGCCAGCACAACGTTGCGTCCGTTATCCCAGCGCGGAAGCGGCTTGAGCGGAATTGGTGCGCCTTCACGGCGAAGTGTCTCGAAGCGATCCAACCCTGCGGTTCGGCGCAGGTCGGCGACTGCGCTTCGAAGCGAAAAGCCTTTGTCCATACTGCCCGTGCCTACCGAGAAACACTTGCCGTGGGGAAACACCCAGCCGTAGAAGTCGGGCGATAGCGTGCCGCGGTAATAGACGTCGCACCGCGAGGGATCGTAGTCAACGCCGGCGCGATCTTCAGCGGCTGGCGCGCGCACGATTTCGTGGTACGCGAAGACGAACTTTCCCTTGTCGGAGTCGGCGATGGCCTGCGCGGCAACGCGCGATTTGGCGCCATCGGCACCGATCACGAGCCGGGTACGGATGCTGACCGAGAACTCGGCGCGATCGCCTGCGCTCGCGCGGCTCTGGATGAGCACGGTGGTAATGCCATCAGCATCAGGTCCCTCGAGTTGCTCGAAGGTGCCGATCAGCCGGGTGGCGCCATGCTGTGCGGCACGCTGCCGCAGCCACTCATCAAATTCGTCGCGATCAACCAGCCCGACAAAGCCGTTCTCGATCGGTATATCGACCCGCTGATCGGAAGGCGAAATCATGCGTGCGCAGCGTGCGCGCGCGACCAGCAGGCTCTCCGGAATCTCGAAGTCAAGGATGGCGCGCGGCGGGATCGCGCCGCCACAGGGCTTGATCCGACCGGCGCGGTCGACCAGCAACACGCGCTGTCCGGCACGAGAAAGATCATCAGCGGCGGTGGCGCCGGCTGGGCCTCCGCCGACCACGACGACGTCATAGAGGTTATCTTCAGGCATGAGCGCTTCCCGGAGCGAGGGGTTGGGGTGGGGTCTGTTGGGTTTCGCCGGCGGCGGCGGGTTCTCGGATCTGGCTGGCCAGGCGCGCGGCCAGAATGAAGAGGAGCGCTTCCAGGCCGAACACCACCGCGTAGGCGAGAGCGGTGTCCTGGATCACAATGCGGGCAAGGTCGGAGAGGGCGGTTCCGAGGAGCCCGCCGCTGCCAAAGGCCAGGGCCTGTGCTGCGCCCCAGAGCCCCATACGCGTGCCTTCGCGACGGCCCTCGCCTTCGCCCGCGAGCCGCATCATGGAAGCGATTGCCGCGATCGAAAAGGCGCCGTTGGCCGCGCCAAGCAGGAACACATTGGCGCGAAGCGGCCACCCCGGTCCTGCCACACCGGCTGCCACCAGGCCTGCGAGCGCAAAGCCCGATGCAATACAGCCGCTCACCGTCCAGAAACGCAGCGACCCCAGGCGGCGGCTAAAAATGCGGCCACTGCCGGCAAGCGCCACCAGCAACATGCCGCACAGGATGCCCGAATGCTGCAGACCTGAGAGCTTGGTGGTTTCGCCTGGACTGAAACCAAACACCGTGCCTGCAAAGGGCTCGAGGATGAGGTCCTGCGCGCTGAAGGCGAGCATCGAAATGAACACGAAAACCGTGAAATGACGGGCTGCGGGTTCACGCCAGACCTTGGTGAGCGTGGCGCGAAAGCTCTCGGAGGCGGGGGCTGCCGCCTGCGCGGCTGGAGCGTCGACCGCGTGCTCGAGCCGGAACAGCATGAGCATGGTGACCACCAGCGCGATCGTGGCCACCCCAGCGGCGACAGTGAGCAGACGGGCTTCCGAGTAAGGGTCGAGCAGATGGCCGGCGATACCTGCGGTGACCGCAAAGCCGGCGATCATCATGAGCCACACCAGGGTGGCGGCACCCGCGCGGCGGCGCGGGGCGACCCGCTTGGCAAGCAGGACCAGAACCGAGGTGCCACTTGCACTCACCCCGACACCGATCATCAGAAACGCCAGCACCGAGAGTGCAATGCCGGTGCCGAGTGACCCGCTCATGGTGACCACGGCGACTGCTCCCAGGAGCCCCCCGCAGGCGAGGACCGCCATGCCGCCCAGGATCCAGGGCGTGCAGCGCCCGGAGCGGTCGGACCCAAAGCCCATTCGCGGCCGCAGGATCTGCACTGCATAGTGCATGGCCACCAGGAGCCCAGGCAGCACGGCAGGCAGCGCAAGCTCAACCACCATGATGCGGTTGAGGGTTGACGTGGCGAGCACCACGATGCCACCCAGGCAGGCCTGGATAAGCCCCAGGCGTGCGATCGACGGCCAGCCGAACTGTGAGCCGGCTGGCAAGCTGGATTCGTATTCCGGTTCGAGCGATTGATTCATTGTTTCCCCCTGATCGCATTGGCCTCACGGATACGTGCCGTGCGGCTCAGCCCAGACCCCGAAGCGCGAACGCGCTCACCATCATTCCCGATACATAGAGCGGTACGCCGAATCCACTGTAGAAGAGCGCCTGCTGAATGGGGGCCGCGATGAGGCGACGCATCAGCACGGCCTGGGCCGCAATCAGCGCAGCGACCGATACCGCCGACACGGGCGCCCCCCACTGCACGAGCAGAATCACAACGATGATCTGCGGCACCGCCATCACCCAGCAAGCCACCCGTGCAGCCCGGTCGGGGCCGAGTTGAACCGGCAGTGACCGGATGCCCATACGCGAATCGCCCTCGATGGCTTTGAAATCGTTGAGGGTCATGATTCCGTGGGCGCCAATGCTGTAGAGAAAAGCAAGCAGCAGCGAGCGCGCCTCGGGTACCGCACCGCCCGCCATGACCGCTGCGCCGGTGATCCAGGCGAGCCCTTCGTACGACAGACCGCAGGCGAGGTTCCCCCACCAGCCGTTCTGCTTGAGCCGAACGGGCGGCATGCTGTAGGCCCAGGCCAACACCAGCCCGAGCGCGGCGGCGGCAAAGCCCCAGATGCCCAGCCCGGTTGCCACCAGCAGGGACAGCACCGTCCAGGCGATGGCGACATACAGCCCCCAGCGGCCGGGCATGCGGCCGGACGGAATGGGGCGATGAGGTTCGTTGATGGCATCGACGTGGCGATCAAACCAGTCGTTCACCGCCTGGCTGGTTGCACACACCATGGGACCCGCCAGCAGCACGCCCAGGAGGGCGAGCGGCCAGTGCGTGGCGAGCTGCGCCCCCGAGGCCACCACACCGCAGGCAAACGCCCACATGGGCGGAAACCAGGTGATGGGCTTGAGCAACTCGGTAAACGCGGAGAGGGTAGGGATGGTGCGGACAGCCATCAATGAATTCTCTGCTTGACAAAACTGAACGTCAATTGCAATTTACACATCTTGGTGGCGTCCCGGACAAGTTTGTTTCGGTATGGCCCCCCGAATCCGTCGCGAGGAGGCGACAACTGCCTATGCTTCAATCAACGTCCGACGCCCTGCCGCTCGCCGGTTCACGAGGTGCCCCGATCGCACCGCCCCTGCCAGAGGCCGGGGCGGGCGAGGTACGCGCCGCCCCCGCGCGGGTCATGCCGGGTCGTGCCGCCTCGTCCGGTACGCCGCGGGTGGTCATCATCGGCAGCGGCTTTGGCGGCCTCGCCTGCGCCATCCGCATGCTCTGCAAGGGCTATCGGGTGACGGTGCTGGAACGACTCGATCAGCCGGGGGGGCGTGCGAGCGTCTTCACGCAGGACGGCTTCACCTTTGATGCCGGTCCCACCATCGTGACCGCGCCATTTCTGCTGGAGGAGTTGTGGGCGTTGGCGGGCCGACGCTTCGCTGATGACGTCGACCTGCGACCGATGAATCCTTGCTACCGGATTCGTTTCGGTGACGGCACCCACTTCGACTACCAGCGCGAGCCGCAGGCCATGATCGAGGAGGTGCGGCGCGTGAGCCCGCAGGATGTAGGCGGCCTGCACGCTTTCATGGCCGAAGCCGATCGCTGCTTCAGGCTGGGCTACGAGGAGCTGGGCACGGTGGCCTTCGAGTCGCTTGGCGACCTGTTTGCGGCCCTGCCCGCCATGGTACGGATGCGCGCCTGGCGCAGCATCTATCAGATGGCTTCGCGCCACTTCAAGAGCGAGAAACTCCGCCAGGTCTTCAGCTTTCACCCGCTACTGATCGGCGGCAACCCTATGTCGGTCACCAGCGTCTACAGCCTCATTCCCTCGCTCGAGCGCATTCACGGCGTGCATTCGGCGATGGGCGGAACGGGCGCGATCGTACGGGCGATGGCGAGGCTGATCGGCGAACTGGGTGGCGAGATCCGGTTGGGCGCTGATGTCGCGCGTATCCGGGTGGTGGATCAGCGTGCGCGCGGGGCTATCCTGGCAAGTGGTGAGCGAGTCGATGCCGACATCGTGGTGTCGAATGCGGATAGCGCCTGGACCTACAAGCACCTGCTCAAGGCCGAGCCACGCCGGGTATGGACCGATCGCAAATTGGAACGCGCAGACTACTCGATGGGGCTCTTCGTCTGGTACTTCGGCACGCGACGGCGCTACCCCGATATTCCACATCATATGATTCTGCTTGGCCCCCGCTACCGCGAGCTGCTGGGCGACATCTTCGATCGCAAGGTGCTGGCCGATGACTTCAGTCTCTACCTGCACCGACCCACCGCAACCGACCCCTCGCTTGCGCCCGAGGGGTGCGACACGTTTTATGTGCTCTCGCCGGTACCGCATCTCGATGCCGGCATTGACTGGGCAAGCCGCGCCGAACCCTATCGGCACCGTATCTCGCAGATGCTGGGCGAAACGGTGCTGCCGGGTTTGTCCGAGGAGATCTGCACCGAGCGTTATCTCACGCCGGCCGACTTCGAGAGTCGTTATCTCGCTTTCAAAGGCGCGGCCTTCGGCATGGAGCCCAGTTTCCTGCAGAGCGCGTGGTTCCGGCCGCAAAACCGCA
>SXGR01141126.1_pt1 | contig 27260 bp, 27 predicted proteins | sample 3174711 | NCBI WGS metagenome assembly SXGR01 (sample SAMN11356860, study PRJNA531348) | freshwater metagenome | isolation source: freshwater sample F1-60 | place: China: Fuxian Lake, Yuxi | collected 2017-12-25
AGGACGGTGCAAGCGTACCCACACCTTCCGTTGCTCGGGTGATGTCAATCCCTGCCGGGTGGAACGAGCGCCCGATACTCGCCGCGATGGATGGGAGCGTCGCATCAACCCAACCCACCCTGCGCTTCGGCACGGTCGGGACCGACACATGTCTCATGGTCTTCATGGCTTCAGAAGCCACCTGGAGTACCTGTTCGTGTGGTCCATGACAGCGTTGCCGCGTTTGGCGCCGTGAAGGGTTGGGGGTCAGGGCGACACCCCAACGATGACACGTGTCTGGCGCCTGCCTATTCTGAGTTCTTGCGAGGGAGCTTTCGGGATGCGGCCCGCCAACAACCCATGATTACTGCCGTGACCTGCGTGTGATTGACCTAGAAAACCGTTTTCATCTGGACGGTACATCCTTGGGATGCCGCGATGGGACATGCCTCCATGATCTCCAAGACATGGCGGGCGTGTTCTGGTGTGAGCACCGGTTGGCGCCCTTCACGGATCGAGGCCACTAGGTCGGCTACGCCCACCGCTTGACCTGCCCGAGAGAAGCGAAGCATCGGTGTCATCCAACCTCGGACCCCGTGGGTAGCGTCATCCCGATAGAGATCGAAGGTAGGGGATGCACCTCGGTCGCTTCCGGGACGCCCCATTGAGACGGTGCCGCGGGTGCCGAAGAGTTCGAGGGTCGGCGCGTTCGATGCTTTCACACAGAAGCTGCTGTCAACAACCGCGAACGTCGCGTGGCCAAAGTCAAGCGTGATCAGGTAGTTGTCAGGTACTTCGGTGGTGATGTTCTTGCCGTCGAACGCGCCTGAACGCACGGTCCGGACCGGTTCAGCGATCCCCGCGAGGCACGACACCGACTTCGCTGGGCCAAGGATGCCCGTGATCGTCGTCAGGCCGTGGACCCCGAGGTCGAACAGCGCACCTGCGCCGGATTGGTGGAACCATGAAGGGTCATGGTCACGGTACTGGAAGTACTCCGGCCCACCGTGGGAGGCGGAAACCCGCGCAAGGGAAATCTTTCCAAGTGCGTCGGCATCAACGAGACGTCTGATCTCCTGGATTTCGGGCCTCAACATGTGGATCGGCGAGGCCGAGATCCTGAGCCCCCTCGCGTGGGCCTCGTCGATGAGTTGGGTGGCCTCGGCGACGGATCCTGCCAACGGCTTCTGCGAGTACACATGAAGTCCGGCTTGCAAAGCGGCTAGATTGACGCTGAAGTGGGCTGGGATGCTTGTCAGGTTGACCAGTGCATCCGCCCTGACGGATGCAAGCATCGTTGCAACGTCGGTGAAAGCGTGTGGAATGCCGAGTTGTGCGCATTGCCGTTCGGCCCAACCAGTCCGGGGATCACATGCGGCAACCACGTCCACGCCGTGCATCGCACGGATCTGAGGTAGGTACTGGTTCAACGCGATTGCGCCCAGCCCGGCGATGACAAGACGGATCGGTTCGGTCGACATGTCGGAAGTCCTCAGGACGGGCGTGTCTGCTTCAGCGAGCATTCTTGCACGCCGACCATGCAAGTCTCGCTGCGGCACTTCAAGTGCGTGACAGTGACGCCACTTTGCTTGACCACGATGGACTGGTAGGGGAACTTGCTCGCGCAATCGCGCTACTATTACGACTTGTCAGTCCAGTCCCAGAAAGCCTTTCAAATGTCGCAGAACGACCGGACAATTTTCGACTTGGCCTACACGTCAAACAAAGGCGTCGAGGTGCAACTGGCCACGCACGCGGGCAAGGCCCTCCTCATCGTCAACACTGCGAGCAAGTGCGGCCTAACCCCCCAGTACGCGGGGTTGCAGGCGATCCATGCCGAATACCGCGACAAGGGATTGGTTGTGATCGGCTTCCCATGTGACCAGTTTGCGCGTCAGGAACCTGGTGACGACAGCACGATCGCAGAGTTCTGCCGCCTGTCCTACGGCGTCGACTTTGCCCTCTCCACCAAGGTAGATGTCAACGGGTCGGGTACGCATCCAGTCTTCACTTTCCTGAAGGAGAGGGCCGGAGGCTTCATCATTGACGCCATCAAATGGAACTTCACGAAGTTCCTCGTCGCGCCCGACGGCCGAACCGTGAAGCGTTACGCGCCACAGAGCTCGCCAAGCGACATGGTGGCGGACATCAAGGCAACGTTGCCGGTCCGCGACGAGTGATGCGCCCGGTGTCCAGTTCAGAAATCTGTCGGGATGGCCCGTCCAAGCCACTCCCGGGCGCGCGCGACGTATGCTGATGCCAACGTCGCTGACGACCCCCACACTTCAAAGCCGTGTGGCGCGCCCGGCACAATGTCGACCGTGACGTGTACGCCGGCAGCGGACAGTCGCCCGGCGTAGTCCATGTCCTCACCGAAAAACAGGTCAACGTCACCGACACCAAGCCATGCAGGCGGCAAGCCGGCCAAGTCATCGCGTCGGGCGGGGACGGCGTACGGGAGCGTGGTTGCTGCCCCGGGTTCGTTGCTCAGCAATGACCGCCACCCAAACCGGTTCAATCGGTTATCCCAAACGAAGTGCTTCTCTGCGTCCAAGTCGCGCCGCTCCGCCGTACGGTCATCGAGCATTGGGCAGAAGAGCCATTGCGCAACCGGGTGAGGCGCTTGCCCATCGCAGGCACGCTGCACTAGGGCTGCGGCAAGGCCACCTCCGGCACTTCGCCCTCCGATGACGATCCGTGTCGGCTCGATCCCGAGCGATCTGGCTGCCCCTAACAACCATTCCCATGCAACGTTGCAGTCATCTATCGCCGCCGGGTGTGGGTGTGCGGGAGCGAGTCGGTATCGCGCCGACGCAACGACAATCCCAAGGTCGCGGGCCGTCTCCGCACAGAAACGATCATCCATTGTGGGGTGGCCAAGAATGAAGCCGCTGCCATGTATCCACAATAGGGCACCGTTGGACTTTCGCTCCTCGGGGATGAACAGGCTCAACCCGCGCCCCGCGTCGTCACGTTGGTCGAACCTCACCCCGGGGACCGTCCGGCGAGGCAACAGTCGCAGGGCGCAGTTGCCCAAAAGTCTCAGCACCTGTGATTCCATCGGCAACCGAAACTTCGGGACAAGCGGGCGCAACTCAACTGCCACGCGGTTCAGATCCACGTGCGCTCCCTCTCATGTCCACACGACAGACATGAGGTCCAAGGCCAGAAAGTCGTATTGGTAGACAATTCTGCTACTTCATCAGCTTCACGTCTTCATCAAGGAGAGCCTGAGCGTCGCGCTGCGCCTTGGCCAATCCGTCACGAGGGCTGATCTCATTCTTGAGGATCGCGCTGACGGCGTCCATCACGGTCTTGTTCAGTTTTGGCCACGATGGCAGGGCGGGCCAGCGCCATCCGTTCGGGGCCAAGTCAATGAACCCCTTCATTTCAACATCGGTCTTGATGTAGGCCTGGAGTTCCTTGGATGCGTAGGCCGCCTTGCTTACAGGGAGCGACGTTGCCTTGATGCACATCTGTGCTTGTGCATACGGCGCATTGAGCCACCGCGCAAGCTGCGCCGACGCGGTGCGCCTTTGGGCTGAGGTCTCCTTGAAAATGACGACGTTGTGACCGCCGTTCGTTGTCGCGATGATCTTCTTGCGCGGGTTGACCGGAGCGTGGATCACCCCGAACGCTGGAGCGTTCACCTGGCGAAGGGTCGGAATCCGATACGGACCTTGGAACTCGAAGACCGTGTCGTTTTTTGCTTCCCTGTAGGTCTCGGTCTTGCCATCGGCAGGTGCATATCCGGCCTTGATCATCGATTGCATGAACTCGACGGTTTCCAGAAGTTCAGCCGTATCGAGTGTCATCTTCTTGGCGTCAGACGAAATCGGACTTCCACCGCTTGTCCTCAGAAGGAGGAGCCAGAAGCCCCAGTTCATGGAGAGCACGATCCGGTCCGGCTTTGACGCCTTAGCGCTCGCCGACTTCAAGTCGTCCCACGTCCACCCTTCCTTGGGGGCTGCCACGCCCGACTGGTCGAGCAGGCCCTTGTTCCAGATCATTGCCACGTCGTTCGTGTACATCGGGATGCTGACCAATTTGCCCGCCCATGAACTGCTTTCGAGCATCGTCGGGTAAAGGTCGGCCCGCTGTTTGACCCACTCCTTGTCGCCCTTGAGTTCTGTGTCGACATCAATGACCATGCCGGACGTGAACATGTCGGCAGCTTCGTAGTACGCCACGTACCCGAGGTCAGGTGCCGAACCTCCGGCTGCCAGCGCCTTGTACTTGTCGAGGGGTGTCGCGGCCTTGCTCCCTTCGGTATCGATGGTGACCTTTGCTGCGAACTCCTTCTGGTAATCGGCAAGAAGGCCAAGGCGTGCCGCGCCTTCGGGATGGGTTTCGGCAAGGTTCGACAGATAAGTGAGTTTCACGGGGCCGGCTGATGGTGCCGAAGCGCCACTCCCGGCAGACCCGCCGTCTCCACATGCCCCGGTTATTGCGCCAATGGTTCCCACGCCTACGGAAAGGATCAGCCGACGCGTTGTCCGCTTCTTCATGGTCGTGTTCCCTTCTTTGTGCCGGATGTGGTTCGTTGCCGTTATCCGGCCATGCCACCGCATTGTGTCAGGGCGCGAATGTTGGTGTGCGTGCCTTGAACCCGCTGCGATGAAAGCGCGCCGTGCTTCCCTGAGGAGGCATCATCAACAATGAACCACTTGCACGGAACGACTCGATGAACCCGAAGATCAGTTCCGTGTTGGTGACTGCCACATCGATACCTCCGGCAGTCATGGCATCGCCGCGGTCGAGCGCCCCGACAAGGTCCTCGATCAGGTGCAACGTGCTGCTGGTGTTCGCATACGCTGCCATCTGCCCTTCCGTCCATGCGCCGCCGGTCGCTGGACGTGACCGAACGGTGAAGGAAGTACCTGCACCCCACGCCGTGATCGATCCATGGTCGCCGATGGCCTCGATGTCGTTTGGCCGGGGGCTTTGCAAAAAATGCACGGTCACGCCCGAGTTGGTGCCGTACGCCCCCGATGCCTTGGGTTCATCCGTAACGATGCCGTCCACCACAAGGTGTTCGCTTCCGTGCAACCACGCGTGGGCCCAGACCGGTGGCGCGTCGGAGGCGAGGAATTGGGTTATGTCGAACCAATGGCTGGTGGTATTGAACAGCGTTCCGGTTGCATAGACCACGATTGTGCGGAGTTGTCCGATGGCCCCGCTAGTGATGGCATTCCGCATGGTACGGAAGCCGGGTTGCCACCGTCGGTTCGTCCCCATGTTGAGTGCCACCGAATTGGCACGTACGGCGTCACGTATGCGGTAGGCCTCGTCGACCGATGCACACAGTGGCTTTTCCACATACAGGGCGCGTACACCTGCCTCGACAGCGTCGACGATGATCTGGGCACGCTGTTCCGGTTGGGTCGCGATGCTCAGGATGTCGGGCCGTTCGGTGGCCAGGAGGGTCCGGTAGTCGAGGTACCGGTGCGCCGGTGCGACGCCGTAGCGTTCGCCAAACCGGTCAAGGACTTCCTGCCGGACATCACTGCCTGCGACCAACTCAGTGCGTTGGCACGCCTCATAGCCAGCGGCGTGCGAATACGGTAGCGCGACGGATGCTCTTTCAACGACCTCGTTGTCGATGAATGCACCCATGCGACTGCACCCGATGAGTGCCGCCCGATAGGTTGCGGTCATGTGGGTCTCCTGCTTCCGGGTTGCTTTGGCTTGTGTGCGGATGTGTTTCGCCATGTCATGGCCAGGGGAAACTGGTCCGTGCTTCAACCCCCTGGAATGCGCAGTGAGCGATCGGTGATCGGGAGTGCGAGTCGCCGGCCATCCTCAAGATGGCTGTGAGCGATGCCGAACTGCACCTCGACGCTTGGGAGGGTTACGTCGAGGTTCCCGCGCGTCGGTTCGCCAGTTTCCAACGCTCGGATCAGGTCGCGGATCGTGCAGACGGTCGGGCTCTCGCCTTGCGGGGTGAACGTGGTTTCCGCGACGGTTCCGCGCTTTGCGTCGACCCGGCGTACCGCGAAATGTCCGCCGTTCTCCCACGCCATTGCCCGACCCTCTGTCCCGACCACATCCACTTCGAACTTGCCGAAGGGCAAGAAGGTTGCTTCGGCACCGGTCGCATACCCAACGCGAAAGGTGTCAACATGGGGATCCGCGATTTCGTGTCCGTCTGGGGGGACGAAACGGTGTGACGAAGGGTCGTATGATGGTTCTGGCCTCGACCGGGTAGCGACACGGGGGTCGTCCCGGTCGACAAGGTTTCCTTGAACCCAAACTGGCGCGGGATCGCCCAGAAGCATTGCCACGATGTCGATGGTGTGCGGGTGGTGCTTGATGAGATCGGTGAAGAACCACATCGTCGCATGCCGGGGTTCACCGATATCGCCTCGGGCGATGGCTTCGCGAACCTGGCGGTAGCCGTCATGGTGGCGACGCAGTGCCCCCCAGTTGAACGCCACCCGGTTCTTGCGAACCGCATCGGCAATTGCGTCGGCTTCTTCCAGCGAGCCGCAAAGGCCCTTTTCCGCGTAGATAGCGGGTACACCATGGGTTGCGCAGTGGATGATCGGTTCAGCCCGGGCAAATGTTGGTGTCGTGATGCTGACGATGTCGGGACGTTCCCGGTCGATCATTTCCCGGTAATCGAGGTATGTGTTCGCAACACCAAAGCGTTCCGAGAACCGTTTGAGGCGTGCCTCGCCTCGATTCGCAACTGCAACTACCTCGCATTCGGCCACTGCACGGTACGCACTCAAATGCCCGTATGGCATTCCGAACCCCCGCGCAGGGAGTTCATCCTCGATCAATCCACCCATCCGCCCCGACCCGATGATGGCAACCCGCCACTTCCGTGTAGTCACGAGGGGATTCTCCTGTCTTGCACTACCCACAAAAGGCCTGGCAGGCGCTCGTCGCCCACCCAACCCACGCCATCGCACCCTAGTGGAGGCGCTCGCGTCGCTCGGGCAATATATCGCCGCTGACTATGTGATGCTTCGCTTGTGGCGGTTCCTCTACGGCTTGGCCGAGGTATTCGACGGATCTAGCCAGCAGCGTCTGCAAATGCTGGTCACCTCCACTTTGACGAGGCCCGGTCGATCATCAGTCTCCGGCACCACCGGGAACTGGCGCGATTTGGGCGCCGCACCCACTCCACGCGACCACCCCGGTGGTTGACAGTGCGCTTCGCGCTCGGTTCGATGCCGTTTGTGCTGCCGTCCTGCTCTAAATGAGCCGTAGGTGCGTTTGCCGTGTGCGCGGAAGCCATTGCCGTTGGCATGAGTTTTGGTGACACCCAGATTGCGGGCATCGAGGCCGGCAAACGCATGGGCTAGATTGTCACGCCCTGTGACATCTGTCGCGCTCTGAATGCCGACGACGCGCCGGGTTCCGGGCTGATGGGGCCGGGTTGACGCCGAAAGAAGGCGTAAGGAGCCATGCGCCTCTCCCTCAACCACCCTACGCCATCGCCCCGTGCTCACACGCTTGCTTCGTTTGGCTGACAGGTGCACCGCGGCGTCTTCCTGATCGGCCCCGGGCGGGGCGTTCGGCGGTGGTCACGGTCCAATCTCAATGCTGGTAAAAATTGAGCGGTGTCCGCGACCGGCCTTGGACCGCCGGATTGCACGCGAATCACCCCCTACCCCCAATGCGCAACGGTTCCAAATCACTGATACGGTGTGTTCGCTATGCCGGACCGACATGTCACACCAGACGAGGCCACCCTGTGGCGGGTTGCCTATCGCACCGTCCTGCTTGTCGCGGGACTGGCTTTGGCGACGCTTCTCGCGGTGAAGTTGCAGGGAGTGATCATCCAGGTTTTCCTCGCGACAATCGTGGCATGTGGCATGGCGCCAATCGTCGATTGGATGTGTCAACCCCCTGACCGCTTGCGTGGAGGGGTTATCGTCAGGTGGCGGCCCTCCCGTTCCGTTGCCGTCCTGTTTGTTTACGCCGTCCTTGTCGCTGGGGTCATCGCGATTGCCGCGACCGTCATTCCCCCGGCGGCGCGCGATGTGCGTGACCTCACTCGCAAACTTCCCGAGACTGGAAGGATGGTTGCCGAATGGGCTACGAATGTGAGGGTCGATCTCCCGGCCGACTTGCCCGTTCCGCCGGGCCTTGATGTCGGACGAGGCCTGTCGCAGGCCCTCGATACGGTCATGTCGCAGGTGACCTCGATCGTTGGGCAGGCGCTGGTCTTGGTCCAGTACGCCGTGGGGTTCCTGAGCGGCGCTCTCAATGGTGTGTTCGTGCTCATCCTCGCCTTGTACTTCACTGCGGACGCGCGTCGGATCATGACGTTTGCGATGTCATTTCTCGCACCGGCGCGACGCCCGAGGACCCAACGCATACTCGGTCATATCGGCGAACGCCTGGGCGGTTGGCTGCGCGGTCAGGTACTGCTCAGCTTGATCATCGGCAGTATCTGCCTGGTCGGTTTGCTTGCGCTCGGAGTGCCGTACGCTGTCCTGCTTGCCTTGGTCGCAGCCATCGGTGAGGCGGTTCCCTTGGTCGGTCCCGTGTTCAGCGCGGTGCCGGCAGTACTCGTTGCCTTGTCGGTATCTCCGACCACGGCACTTCTGACCCTTGGGTTTTATGTGATCGTGCAGCAAGTGGAGAATTATCTGATCGTGCCCAGGGTGATGGAACGGGCGGTCTCGATCGACCCGTTTGCCGTGATTATCGCGCTGCTCATCGGGTCTGAGCTAATGGGCATCTCGGGCGCGGTTTTGTCGGTCCCAGTCGCCGCCGGCATCGCGGTGATGCTCGACGAGATCCGTCGTGATCCGGAAACAGCCGACGAAGGGAAATGACGACGATCCACGGCTGCGTTTGTGGGTGATCTTGAACCACATTTCGCCCGGTTTGTCTCGTCGGCATGCGTCGAGTGGTCACGCTACAGATGGATCATGTCTTCCCGCGGTGAGTCGAGCAACTCAGTCAGGTGAGACGACCGAAACATCGCGAAGGGCGGGGCAGTATCAAGGGGGCAACACTGCAATCGCTTCCAATGATGGAGTGATCGAGGGCGACCTCGACTGCGTGCGACTGAGACCGGTGAGCCTTTCCATGGCAAGGCACCTGACAAATTGGGAAGTGGACGCACGTGTTGGGGACGGTTGCCCGCACTTCGCAATGCGGACGCGCGGGCTTCCAAATCAGTGTCCCTGTCGCCCGGGATGCATGCCGGGGCGTCACCACGAACCGTTTGCCGTGCCCTCATCGCGGATCCGAGTCTGACTGGCAGGACGCTTGCCAGAGACCAAGGACCGCCCAAGCCAATGGTCACCGATGCGGTGTCCGGGGACGAACGTCAGTCCGGGTAGTGACACCGCATGATCAATCGAAGAAGCCGGTGCGGCCAGCGTTCTTCGTTACAAGTGATGAACGTCGTCCCATTTTTCAAAACCTACTCGTCCATGGGCTACACGCAGACGACATCCAGATGGCCCCCACGAAGGTCCTACCGGTCAACCCCAACGCCCCCTGCCCGGGGTGCAGGGGGCGTTGAAACGGGTTCGCACTGAACCTTCGATGCCCCGGTCGCGCGCGCGGACGCCTGTTGGCCGACCACCATTGTCTGGGTTGGGCAGGGGCGTGCGTGCAGCGTTGGCGACGCTGCCAGATGCGAGGCATCTCAGGAGACACATTTACCCGGGAGGGGATCGCCGCCGGGGTTGGGTGACCGGTCGGCGCTCAATGGGCCTGATGGCCTACTGACTACGGAGGGGTCTTCCGACTACTGGCCAACTTGGGTCTATCGCGTCGTTGCCCCGTCGTGATCGGCTTCATCCTCGACGGCCTGCGTGAACGCGTTGCCGAAGCGCCGGAAGACCGCACCGATTGCAACGGCTCCGACCGCAAACCCGGCAAGTGCCCCCAACACGGTGCGGATCACACCAGTCTCGATTGTTCCGAATGCCCACGCAAAGCCTGATCCGTCGACCGCGCCCCAGATGGCACCGATGGCGCCACACCAGGCGCCGCCCCACAGTGCCCCGATACCCGCATACCGCCATCCCATGTGATGACGATACCCGCCTGAACGGTTTGGATGGCAGTCTGGGTCTCCACAACCACTCAGCAATTTGTCAACAGCAACTGAACTCCGGGGTTAGCCAAACGAAACACCGGGCTGAACTGGGCTTCTGAATACGGGCAGGGAAAGCAACAATGCAACGTCGATCCACGAGTAGCCGGGCCACCCGTGCACTCGCCGGATCTGGCGCTGTCGCCGGAGCCGGAACGGTGAACTCTCTCTTGGGGGTATCGGCAAGACCGTATCGAGTGCCAAACCGATCGTACCCACCGCGACCGTGCCTGTTGAATATTAATAACATGCCTTTTCAAGATCGTGAAGGTATGGATTTCTCGGCCGGCGGTGTACATCATCGACTCACCGGCCGGGCAATCCGGACTTCGTCAGACTGTCACAACGCCATCTGTTTGGAGAAGGGGCGAGGCGAACGCCAGCAACGGGCGGATGATTTCGTCAAAGCGGAAAGAACTTGCCTATTGCAAACGGCCTCGTGCTCCCGGGCAACGGGATGACCGGCCAAGGACCCGCGTCGCGTCGCGCTACACACCCTCTGGGTTCGCGAACTCAGTTGGCACGTGGGACGTTCGGCGAGGATCCATCTCCAATCGAATGGCGATCAGATCTGCGGACAGGCCCGGGCAATCGTCACTCGCGGGATTGAGCAAGAAATACGGGAGTTCCTGCCGGCCCTCATCGATCGTGGCGCCCGACCCCGACCCGTCGCCAACTTTGCTGGGGTACGCTTCACTCGGCATCGCGTAGCTACCACTCGGTAAATGAGCGTCGCGCCTCACCCCGTCGCCACCGTTGTTCAGTTGTGTTTCGCTGCCCGCCCCGTGGAATGTCTACTGGTCGACCGTCGAGCCGACGATCAGTGTCAATTTCTCCATCGTCGCGCTTCGGTTCGGGCACGGCACCGTCTCAGGCGTGGTAAGGCGCGAGACGGATAACGGAAGCCGCACAGGCCCGGAAGTGCTGCTGCGCGATGGTTCATTCATGCCTGCAGCCGAATTCATCAGGCATGTCAGGGCCGATGGTTTTCATCGGCACATGGGGTCAGGCGTTTCTAACACGCTGCTTGCGCACGTGGTTGACCACCCACCCACACGGATTTCAAACAGCTTACGCAGGATGCCGAACTTGCGAAGCGTCTGAACACACCCTTGTCCACTCATTGATCTCATTGACATCTGGTCCTGCGGACATGCCAAGCGTCGGGTGCGCGGGGTTCGCTTGCCGCGGAGCCGTTCCATCGGACCCGGTGCGACCAGCTTGTCCGTTTGCGCGATGGTGATCGCCTCACCCGGTCACCCACTGATTGGAACACGCTTCGCTTCTGGTGGGAGAACCAGTCGTGGAACCGTGGCATGGCACAGTCGATCAGGAAAACTGTCGTCGCCGGTGTTGTCTTGAGGAACACCGACGCCAGGCAGATGCAGGACACACAGTTCTTCGCTACCGGACGTGCCGAATTGGGAAAATCTGGCGTTGCACTCACGGTTGCACGGACCGACCCACCGCCACCCCGTCGCTCCCTTGGTTGCAATACGTCTCGCTCATCGTGCGATCGAGGCGCCGATCGCAAGCAACGGTGTCAGATGCCACGATGGAACTGGCACCAAAGTAATGCAATGCGCTGAATGGCGTCGGTTGGCAATCGGGACGCATTGTCCCCGCCAGGTTTGCTACCGGTGTCCACAGGGTGGTCGCCGGAGACCCACGACCATCTGGCGATCAGTGATGTCGTTGTGGCGTACGGGAACTCGTCGATTCCGGCGAAGAAGGCACCGGATGCGCCTGGGGCCAGTTCCTCACGCCCTAGGTCGAGTTCGCAAAATCCGGAACGGACGATGGGAGCGTCACCACATCCGGATGCAGTGCCCCGCTCTCACGACCTGGATAAATCCCCGATGACCCGCCTCGGGGCCGACATGTCGCCATCACCGTCTGTACCCGGTGTCGCATCCCGAAGGCCCACCTACCCGTGGTGCCTACCAAGGGCCGGCGAATGTGATCCCTCCGACTTTGCGTTGCTGAGACCTTTCTCCCCGTCTCTTCCACCTCGCCTTCGGTTGCCCACTCAACTCGTGCCAGGGCGATGCTGTTCCTGGCAGCTGATCGACGCATCGATGCGCCCGAAACCTGCACGACGGTGAAGTGCCATGGGGATCGAACAGTCACCCCTTCGGATGGACTGCGCCGACCGATATCGTGACGCCGGTCATGGTTCCTTCAACCGCCTCCATGTAGGCATGCGCAACCTGTTCAGCTGTGGTGAACGGGCGTGGATCCTTGATCGGGTCGGCCGGAGGATGTCCGACCCACCCGGGGCTGACCGCGACGGCCCGTATGCCTCGGGGGAGTTCCAACGCGACGGCGCGCACGAATGCCTCAATCCCCGCGTTTGCGACCGACGGGGCGGTGCTGCCCTTGATCGGATTGAGTGATAGCAGGCCCGAAGTAAGCACGAGCACGCCGTGGTCACGGATCGCAGGCAATGCCGCCTTTGCCAAGGCAATCTGACCCACAAGCTTGTTCGTGAGACTCTCGGCAATGTCTTCGGTCGTCACCACGTCCAACATGCCGAACTTCGTCTTTCCAGCGCACGAAACCACGCCGTCTACTGGTCCGACCAATGAGATGAGCCGGTCAATCGAGGCGCTTTCGCGGATATCGACCATAACCGCTGAGGTACGGCTAGCCACAACAACGTCGTGACGCGTTTCGAGCAGTTTCACGACCGCCACCCCGATAGTCCCTGTCCCGCCTACGACCAACAGTCTCATGCCATTCCCCGTTCAGATCAGTCCTGCGCTAGTCGACAGTCTTGGACACACCCTCGATGGTCTTGATTTTCGGCGCTGGTCGCTGGCGACGCTGGCGTGGTTCGACAACAATCGGTCCCCAAGATGGCGCCTTGCCGGAAAGGTCGCGCGTGTGACGATAAAGCATCAATGCGCTGGTGCCGATCAACGCGATACCCAAAATGACCATTCCGGCGGTTGCAATACCCACGACTGCGATGATGACTGTCGCCACGATGAGACACGTGACGATGACCGTGATGGCAGTTCTTGCCAGACTTTGCACTTCGACATCACCTCGAGCTCAAGCGACACCCTACGACAGCGCCACTTGATCTCACTACGCTTCGCTCCGGGAGGAGCTGTCACAACCAAACAACCCCAGTCACAATCGTAGGACGTGCGATTGAGGCGGGAGATCCGGGTAGGCCCAGCAGGATTTGAACCTGCGACCTGCTCCTTATGAGGGAGTCGCTCTAACCGCTGAGCTATGGGCCCGGGTTTGCTGCCTAGCGGAGTCAAGGTCGCCGCCGGACCAGTGACCACCCACTACCCCCCTCCACGCCATCGTGGCCATATCCACACGTGCTTCGTCTCGGGACTGCGTCACTCGATACCTCGATACCATAACAGGGACGCACACGGTTCGTCCGACACGCTTCGTACCAGCAAAATGCCGATACCATTTGCGAATAGGGTCCTTTCGCCATGAATGGGGAGAACCGATGAGGGTGGTCAAGAAAGTTTTGACATGGTCACTTGCCGTTGTGGGTGCCCTCGTCGTCGGACTCGTGGGATCGGTTGTCTTTGATTACGCAGTCGCAGGTGACAGGCTTTCAGCTGTGACCAACGTGACAATCCCGGGTGCTCTGGGCGCGCCTCCCGTGCGCGCTTATGTCGCCCGACCCAAGGGGGCCGGTCCCCTCCCGGTCGTAATCATGATCCATGAGTTCTACGGCCTGAACGCGAGCATAGTGGGCAAGGCCGACCTGCTTGCAAAGGAGGGGTATCTCGTGGTCGCACCCGACACCATGCGGGGACAGACGACCGAATGGATCCCGCGTGCGATCTACCAGACCATCACCACCCGTCCCGAGAACATAAACACCGACCTTGACACGGTGTTCGCCTGGATCAAGAGCCAACCAGATACTGATGTCGCGCGCGTTGCAACCGCTGGCTTTTGCTTCGGTGGTCGTGCTTCGCTCTTCTATAGTCTGCACAACCCGGTAATGGCTGCGACAGTCGTTTTCTATGGGGCACCCGAAACCGACCCTGCCCGCCTCAAGGTTCTGCGAGGACCCACACTTGGCATTTTCGGAGGCGCCGACACCCAAATCCCTGTAGCCCAAGTTGACGCGTTCCGGAAGGGCTTGACCGAGGCAGGGGTCCGCAACACAGTCTCGGTCTATGAGGGAGAACCTCATGCGTTTGTGCGCGACGCGGCCGGGATTGCTGCCGGTGGTGCGCAGGGCAAGGCTTGGAAACAGATGACGGATTTCCTCAATGACGCCATGAAGGGGACACGCGCATCTGCACCGGACCCTGACAGGGCATTGATGTCAACCCCGCCGACACCCCTGAGCTCCCTGTTCGCGCTGGCTTATGAGCATTCGTTCGGGATGGGCAGGCATGGCCATCGGTAGCGCGCAACCGCGAGGCGGATGTGTCTGACGAGATCAGGATGGGGGCCGCGCGACGCGCATCTCCACCGAAGCGTCCGGGTGCACCGTGTGTCAAGTGTCTCACCCTTCCCCGACCGGGGGCGTCGTTCTGTGACCGTTGCGGCACGGCGTTGGGATCGGCTCGCGTGGAACCCATGGCAGCACCATCCGCGGCCCTTGCGCGGGAACGCGAAGATGCCTTGCCCTTGCCGGGAAGTACGCCATCACGCCCGGTGTACGTGGCAAGCCCGCAGTGGTATTCGCGGTCTGGATCGGTTCCTTCTGACCGAAGCGAAAGTGGGCCGTTCGCGACTGGGTTCGGCTTCGGCCTCGGGTGGATTGCCGCCCGCCTTGTTTTCCAGCTGGTGGTGCTTGCAATCCTCGCTGTCATTGGGATTGCCCTGTTCGGTCCGACGCTTCGTGTCCTCGGCATGTGGTGAGCGGTTCCTGTCACGAGGCCATCGGGCCCTCATCCACACGCGCCTTCTAGTTGGTTCAGCGACGACATCGCCCCCTCGCCGGTACACGTTCCTTCGATGATCGGCAGTGCTGTTCCTGCACTGATGGGCTTACTCGACCGTCTGAGTACTGGCTGTGACGGATCGCAAGTCGTGCAGACCGATACGATCTTCCGACATGGAGACCACACCAACGACCGCCAAGGTTGTCGTCCGGCCGATGCTTCCCGAGGACGGACCTGCATTCGTCACATTGATCGATGCGCTCGCCGACTATGAAAACCTTGACCGTCCCGTTCCCGATGCAAAGGCGCGCCTACTTGCAGATGCGTTCTCTGAGCGGCCCCGGTTTGAAGTGCGCCTCGCCGAGGTCGACGGCGTCATTGCCGGATACGCATTCTTCTTCATGACGTATTCAAGCTTTCTGGCGAAGCCCTTGCTTTATCTCGAAGACGTGTTCGTCCTCTCGGAGCACCGAGGAGTGGGTGCTGGCAAGGCCCTGTTCGCTGCATGCGTTTCAGAGGCACTGGCGCGCGGATGCGGTCGCATGGAATGGAGGGTACTCAGCTGGAACGAACCGGCGATAGGCTTCTACCTCCGGCAAGGTGCCCGTTATCTTTCGGAGTGGCATCTCTTCCGGCTCGACGGTGAGGCGCTTGCTGGTGCCGTTCACGACTGACGGTCGGACCTCGGGGGCGTCGGTGAGCAGTGCTTGGAGCAACGCATCTGGAAACTCTTCGGCTAAGCCCCACACCTTTGCCCACTCACTCCAAACATTCTGAGAGCGAGACGCGCCAGTCTCCCATGCGGTCCAGCTCAAGAGGAGAGGAATCACTCAGCTTTCGTTCGCATGGGGTGTATGAGGCACAAGGCCCAGCAAACGCAGGTCCTAACAGGGTAGTCGCAGACGTTGGGGCGACCTGCGTGAAGGACTTTTGGGGTCATATGAGCTGCTTCAGGGCTTCTCCTACCTCGTCCTTCGGGGCTGGGCCTTCGAACTTTGCGGCGACGTTCCCTGACTTGTCGATCAGGAAGACCCACGGTTCGCTCGTGAGCCTCCATTCCGTCACCGTCTCGAATGGGGTCCGTGTAGCCGGGTCCTTGAAGATTTCCACGTGAACGAACGACGCACTCCCGTTGAGCGACTTCTTTAACGCCTGCATCTCGTTCACCATCGGGGCGCAGGTTTGGGTAGCGCAAAAGCCGGGTGTTGCGAAAACAACTACGGTCGGTTTCCCGAGCGCAATCGCGTCTGCAATGGTCAGGTCATGCATGTCGTTCGGTGTGGCACCGCTGTCGATCTGCTTGATGTCCGTGACATCGCGTGCGGTCAGGTTCCTGCTGCGCGGGGCCGGAGACCCGATGCCGGGCGTATCAGGCTTGACCTTGACCGGGAAGCGCGTTCTCGCGACATCGAGTGGCTTCCCGCCTACTGTCCCGGTGACCTCCACACCCCACATCCCGGCGCGGTCGAAGTCGGCTGATGCAACGTAGAGACCCTTGGTCTTCATCTCGACCCATTGGTAGGCCGGGGTGATCACCTGACCGGCCTTTGTGGCGTTTGGTTCGATCGGGAAGAAGAATTGCAGCCGCAGGTCGGCCTCTGGCAATCGTTGTGGCTCGGTCGCACCATCTGGAAAGTGCAAGATCCCAAGTGTGAACCGGTTTGGCCCGACGGCGAGGTCGGTCGCGGGCACCATGGCCTGCATTCGGTTCGGACCCGGCTTGGTCAAACCACTCCACATGTCTTCCTGGGGGCGACCGCCGTCGGTTCCCGATGGTCCGTTGCGAACCGAAATCCCGCAGGAGGCAAGGGCGACGGCGGAGGCGGACCACCCCGCCAACATGATCACGCTTCGGCGGGTCTGATTTCGGAGGCGAATGGCAGTCTCTTGGGTCATCACTGTCACCTTGGGATGGTTTGCGCGCGGACTTGCGATCCCATGTATTCATTCTGACAGCCGACGACGCGAACGGCCTCCCGACTGTCACGATGAGCAAGCCGATGGCGCGTACCGTGAAGAACGGACCGACATGCAACAATCTGCGCGCGATGAAAACAGATGCCCGCGAGACCCGTCTACGTTCCCTGATCCGAGATGTGCCGGACTTTCCCCAACCGGGCATCCTTTTCAAGGACATCACCACCTTGATCCGGGATCGGGAGGCATACCGCGATGTGATCGACGGCATCGCCCGTGCCTATCGCGGCTTGCAGATCGACTTGGTCGTGGGGGTTGAGTCCCGTGGCTTCATCTTCGCCTCCCCGGTCGCGCTGGACTTGCATGCCGGGTTCGTACCCGTTCGCAAGCCCGGCAAGTTGCCCGCGCACGTGATCTCCCAGTCCTATGAACTCGAGTACGGCCGGAACACGCTTGAACTTCACGACGACGCGATAGTGGCAGGCCAACGGCTTCTGATTGTTGATGATGTGCTTGCGACTGGGGGTTCACTGGAAGCGACGATTGCGCTTGTTGAGCGGCTTGGTGGGGTTGTCGTCGGAGTGTCTGTCGTGATCGAACTAGAGTTCCTCGGTGGGCGAAAGAGACTTGCCGGCCATTCGATCCATTCCCTGATCACGTACTGACCGGTTTGCGTGCCGACCGGCACGCACCCAGGGCTTCGTCTGATCGAAACGATCTCTTGCACGCGATTTCCACTTGGAAGGATGTTGCCGATGTCTGAAGTAACCTCCGTTGCAGGTGATGGCCTGACGGCAGGATATGCCGCCGTTGTCTGGAACTCGCCGGCCAGTTCAGGTGATCGCCCGACCGTGGCAATCCTCGACCAGACCCGACTGCCACATGTCGTCGAAGTAGTGGTCGCTCGGAGTTGGGAGACTGTCGCTTCGGCCATCCGGACGATGCAGGTTCGTGGTGCGCCGGCAATCGGTATCGCTGCCGCGATGGGAGTGGCCCTCGCCGCATACGAGGCCCCCGATAACTCCTCCCGATTACATGCGTTCGTGGAAGATGCGTGCACTGACCTTGCCACTACCCGTCCGACGGCGGTCAATCTATTCTGGGCTATTGACCGGATGCGCCGTTGCCTGTCGGCATTGAGGGCACGCGGCGCCGGCGCAGAGGAATGCCGGCGGGTGGTGGAGGCCGAGGCACTCTCCATTGCGCGTGAAGATGAAGCTTCTTGCCACGCCATCGGAGCACACGGGATGTCGCTATTTTCCGCTGGCGATGGGGTTCTGACCCACTGCAATGCCGGTGCGTTGGCAACGGGCGCGTGGGGAACCGCGTTGGCTCCCATATTCCTTTCTCACCGCGCGGGGGTAAGGCTTCATGTGTTCGTGGATGAGACACGGCCTTTCCTGCAAGGAGCCCGCTTGACCGCATGGGAACTGATGGAAGCTGGTATCGACAGCACCCTCATCACCGACAACATGGCCGCTCACTTCATGGGGCAGGGTGCGATTCAGAAGGTCATCGTGGGTGCTGACCGGATTGCCGCCAACGGCGACGTCGCGAACAAGATCGGCACATACGGGGTGGCCATCATTGCCCGTGAACACGGTATCCCGGTGTACGTGGCCGCGCCAACGTCCACCGTCGATCTGTCCTTGGCAACCGGACGTGAGATCCCCATCGAGATGCGGGATCCGTCCGAGGTTACGTCGTTCCGCGGCCAACCGGTCGCCCCGACCGGAATGCACGCATTGCATCCGGCGTTCGATGTGACGCCGGCAAAGTATGTGTCCGCCATCATCACCGAGGTCGGGATCCATTACCCGCCGTTTGGACCCGCACTTGCCAGCGCCGTGGCATACACACAGGTTGGCGAGGCAGGTGCCGGCGTCCAGTTCCCTACCTCCCATCGCCCCTGATTGGCGATACTTCGGCCCGAGACCCTGAACCGCCCCTCATTCCACTACGCTTCGCTTCTGTCGATACCTGAAGGGAACCCCTGATGACGCAGACTGACCTCTCCGCCAACGCAGAGGCGCTCATTACTGGAGGCGAGGCGCGCTTGGCCGTGATCGGCGGTAGCGGCTTCTATGACATGCCAGGCCTCGAAGACCGTGCCGAGGTCGTGGTGGAGACACCGTTCGGTCCCACTAGTGATCCGATCATCACTGGGCGCCTGAATGGAAGGCCAGTGGCGTTCCTGGCCCGGCATGGGCGGGGACACCGTTACCTTCCGACTGAGGTCCCGGTTCGCGCCAACATCTACGCGCTGAAATCCATCGGGGTGCAATGGATCATCGCGGTCAGTGCGGTCGGTAGCATGCGTGAAGAACTCGCTCCGCGCGATGTCGTCATTCCGGATCAGTTATTCGACAGGACAATGCACCGGACCGGCACGTTCTTCGGTGATGGGATCGTGGCGCATGTGGGGTTCGCAGACCCATTCTGTCCGCACCTCTCAGCGTCGCTAGGCGATGTAGCCAGTCGATCGGGCATCACCGCTCACCGTGGCGGGACGTATCTGTGCATAGAGGGGCCTCAGTTCTCTTCACGGGCCGAGTCGCGCGTCTTCCGCCAATGGGGCATCGACATCATTGGCATGACCGCCATTCCCGAAGCACGTCTCGCGCGTGAGGCCGAGATCTGTTACTCAATGCTTGCGTTCGTGACCGATTACGACGTCTGGCGCGAGAATGAGGAGGCGGTGACCGTGGAAATGGTGATCCGCAACCTTCAGGCGAATGTCGCCGCGGGTCAGGACATTGTCACCAAGGCGGCATCGCACATGCGGAATGACCGGACTTGCCAGTGCGCTTCAGCCCTGCGCGGGGCGATCATGACCGCTCAGGACCGCATTCCCGAAGCGACCCGCCTGCGCCTCGGCCCGATTGTGAGTCGGTACCTGCGCTAGGCCGCGCGTTGAGAAGTTGCGCTACCCCCAACCCCAACGCCACTTATGTCAATACGCTTCGCTTGGTCCACCCCAACGCCACTTATGTCAATACGCTTCGCTTGGTCCACCCCAACGCTCCTTATGTCAATGCTCTTCGCTCCTGTGCCCGGAACGCTTCCGAAATAAGTGACTTCACCTGCCAAAGGACATGGCTGTCGTGAACTTGGCAACCATCATTTGGAAACCTAATAAACCAGCCGATCTACCGGTACGATCTTGGCTGTCGTTTCAGGGTTGGGGTCAGGTCCGCCCACGGACAAGTGAATGTGGCCGGTTCTCTGGGGACGACTTGGCTGAAAGGAATCCTTGGTACAGATGAGCGCCGTGACGATCCTGTGCATTGGGACAGTCGGGATTGATGAGGTCGAAACGCCCGTCGCCCGCGTCGAAAACGTACTTGGCGGGTCCGCGTCCTACTTCGCGGTCGCAGCGAGTGTGGTTGGGTCACAGGCTCAGTTGGTGAGCGTAGTTGGCGACGATTTCCCCGACGCTCACCGTCACATGCTCGCCGCACGAGGCGCAGACCTTGCGGGCTTGGTGACCCTTCCGGGCAAGTGCTTCCGTTGGGGCGGGCGTTACCACGAAGACATGAACCGGCGGGAAACGCTATACACCGACCTTAACGTCCTGTCGGAGTTCGATCCGCACCTTCCTGATCGCTTCCGGGAGGCGCGATACGTGTTCCTCGCCAACACAGATCCGGCTCTCCAGATAAAGGCACTCGACCAGGTACGGGCGCCCGAACTAGTGGTACTCGACACGATGGACCTCTGGATCAACATCGCCCGCCCGGTCCTGAATGAAGCGATCTCGCGAGTTGACGTGCTCCTCATGAACGACGAGGAGATCCGGCAGTACACCAGCACGACAAATGTACTGATTGGTGCCCGGCAGATCCTTGACAGGGGGCCCCGCGCGGTGATTGTCAAGCGTGGGGAATATGGCGCGTTGTTGGTGCATCGTGAAGGGATGTTCACGTGTCCGGCGTTTCCGGTCGATCGCGTCGTGGACCCGACCGGTGCGGGCGATAGTTTCGCGGGTGGTTTCGTCGGCCACTTGGCCCAGACCGGCGACCATTCTCTGGCAAACTTTCGCCGTGCAATCGCTCAGGGGTGCGTTGTGGCGTCATTCACCGTTGAGGACTTCAGTACGAACCGACTGGTTTCGGTCACTCCCGGGTCACTGGTGGAACGGTGTCGCGCCCTGCGCGACCTGACCCAGTTTGATGATGTGGCCCCCGCGTATCCGCCAGTTGGTTGAGCCCAGTATGACTAGCCCCCACCCCCTTGGACCTGATTGCAATGCGCTTCGCTGCCAACACTAACCAACCAATTGGCTTGAGAGGGGGAAATTGTGGTCCCCCAACTTCGCAGCGATGCGATTACCGGCGTTGAAAGAATGAGAGAACTCCATTGACTACTGCAAGTGTTCCGCATCACATCAAGGACGCCACCCTGGCCACCCGCGGGCAGCAGCGCATCGAATGGGCCGCGCAGGACATGCCAGTCCTCGGTTTGGTTCGCGATCGCTTCGAACGAGAGAAGCCGTTCGCCGGCATCCGGCTTGGCGCGTGCCTTCACATCACCACGGAGACCGCGAACCTCCTGATCGCCCTCAAGGCCGGCGGTGCCGACGTGACCGCGTGCGCCTCAAATCCCCTGTCGACCCAGGACGAGACCGCTGCCGCGCTTGTCGTCGAACACGGGATTTCGGTCTACGCGATCAAGGGCGAAGATGAGGCGACCTACTTCAGCCACATCAGCAAGGTTCTGGACACGAAGCCAAATATCACGATGGATGATGGATGTGACCTCGTCGCCGAGATCCACAAGAACCGGAATGACCTTTTCGAAACGATCATCGGAGGCACTGAGGAGACGACGACTGGTGTCATCCGCTTGAAGGCCATGGAGAAGAACGACGTTCTCCAGTTTCCGATCATCGCGGTGAATGAGGCCGCAACCAAGCATCTCTTCGACAATCGATACGGCACCGGACAGTCGACCCTCGATGGGGTTGTCCGCGCCACGAACATCCTGCTTGCCGGCAAGGTGGTCGTGGTGTGTGGCTTTGGGTGGTGCGGACGGGGGATCGCCATGCGCGCCCGAGGCATGGGCGCGAGCGTGATCGTGACCGATGTGGATCCGACCCGCGCACTCGAGGCGGTCATGGAGGGCTACCGTGTCCTCCCGATCGCTCAGGCCGCGCGTGAGGGAGACCTGTTCCTGACCGTCACCGGCAACATTCATGTCATCGACAAGTCCCATTTCGCGGTGATGAAGACTGGTGCGATGGTCGCGAACTCCGGTCACTTCAATGTTGAAATCAACCTCCCCGGCCTCGAAGAGATGAGTGTCAGTCACCGCAAGGTGCGCGACTTCGTGGACGAGTTCCTCATGCCAGACGGTCGCAAGATCTTCGTCCTAGGCGAGGGTCGGTTGATCAACCTCGCGGCTGGTGACGGGCATCCGGCGTCAGTCATGGACATGAGCTTCGCAAACCAGGCTCTGGCAGCGGAATACATGGTGAAGAATGCCAAGGGTCTCAACGCGCACGTCTATGATGTGCCCTTGGACATTGACCGTGAGGTCGCCCGCCTCAAGTTGCATGCCCTCGGCGTGACAATTGACACACTTACGGCGGAGCAGGACAAATACATCAACTCGTGGGAAGAAGGCACGTAGCCCGCACGTACGGTGCACCACCCCTCGGCAGGCACCGGCTTGATGAGGGGTGCGTGTGTGGGTAGTCGGGAGATGAGGGGCAGTTGCGCCGGTTCCATTCCCAAGCGATGCGACAAAGGAAAGACGCACGGTGAGCACAACTTTCATGCGCAGCCCCCGGCTGCTCCTCACGTCGGAGTCGGTCACCGAAGGCCATCCCGACAAGGTCTGCGACCAGATCAGCGATGCCGTTCTGGACCTCTGCCTATCCCGTGATCGAATGTCGCGCGTCGCGTGCGAGTCGTCGGTGAAGTCCAGTCCTGACTGGGACTGGGTGGCAGTCTATGGCGAGATCACGCCCTTGCCGGCGGAACGCGAGATCCGCGCGGTGGTGCGACAGGTCCTCAGCGACATTGGCTACACGCGACATGAACTTGGCGCCTCTGCACCCGAAGCTCAGATTGAGGTGCGTCTCACCGGGCAATCCGCCGACATCGACCTTGGTGTGAGCCAGACCGTAGTTCAGGCCAAGGAGCGCAAGGTTGGTGCCGGTGACCAAGGAATGATGATTGGGTTCGCGTGCAACGAAACGCCGGAACTCATGCCTCTTTCCATAGCCTATGCGCACGATCTTTGCCGGCGTCTTGCCGAAGTCCGCAAGTCCGGTGCCCTGCCTTACCTGCGTCCGGATGGCAAGTCGCAGGTAACGGTGGAGTACTGCGAAGGCAAGCCGGTCAGGGTTGACACGGTCGTTGTGTCCACGCAGCATGACGACGGGATCAGCCAGGCGCAGATCAGCGCGGATATCCGCGCCCACGTCATTGACGTGATTATCGACCCCAAGCACCTTGACGAGGGCACGAGATATCACATTAATCCGACCGGGAACTTCGTCATCGGCGGACCGCGCGGAGACTCTGGCCTCACCGGGCGAAAGATCATCGTCGACTCCTATGGTGGCGTTGCTCGACACGGGGGCGGTGCCTTCTCCGGTATGTATCCTACAATGGTCGACCGTTCTGGCGCCTACGCTGCCCGATATGTCGCCAAGAATGTCGTTGCAGCCGGTCTCGCAGATCGGTTCGAGGTACAGCTGGCGTATGCGATTGGTGTGGCGGATCCGGTTTCAATCAGTTTCGAAACCTTCGGAACCGAGCATGTTGACGAAGAGGTGATCGAGGGACTGATCCGGCGCCATTTCAATCTGACGCCCGCCGGGATCATTGAGAGGCTCGATCTCCGCCGACCGATCTACCGCAAAACCGCCGCCTATGGCCATTTTGGAAGGCGAGGCGGTGACGACTTCCCATGGGAGCGGACCGATGTTGCCGCGACCTTGGCAGTAGATGCCGGTCTCCCGATGCCTGCGGCGGTACCATCGTACTGAGACCGACTGGATCAAGTCCCCTCAAATCGCTTTGCGGCGTGTGGCGGAGGCAGTTGCTTGTCGGTCAGTTTGGGATGATCACCGAGCGCCGGCTGTTGGTGGGGCGCGCAAAGTGGTGTAACCCGGTTTCAGGAGTGACGAGGAGGCTGCCATGCGTATCCTGATAACCGGCGTGGGCGGTTTCGCCGGAAGCCACCTTTCCGACCACTGCCTGGCACGTTCCGATACTGAGGTCTTCGGACTTGTCCGCTCCTCTTCCCGTCCTGGCTACGCCCCGCGCACCTCTGAGAGGTTCCGGTTAATCGAGGCGGATGTCCGGAACGCAGGTGCTGTCGACCGGGCAATCCAAGCCGCCAAGCCGGAGATAGTGTTTCATTTGGCCGGGCAGGCATTTGTCCCGGCGTCGTTCGATGATCCTGCGGGAACGTTGCTGGACAACGCCATTGGTCAGCTGAACGTAATCCGCGCAATCCTGCGACACGCGCCGACATCCCGCTTGCTTGTCGTGGGGTCGTGCCTTGAGTATGGTCTGGTCCGGTCTGACGAAAACCCGGTCGATGAGAACGTGATGCTTCGCCCGGCTGATCCCTACGCGGTCAGCAAGGTGACCCAAGACCTGTTGGGGTATCAGTACTTCGCGTCCAACGATCTACAGGCAATCCGGGTCCGGCCGTTCAATCACACCGGTCCACGCCAGCGCGATGACTTTGTGGCTAGCCGGTTCGCGAAGCAGATAGCTGAAATCGAGGCAAACCAACGTATCCCTGAGCTTCTGGTTGGCAATCTGTCGGCGGTCCGGGACTTCACGGACGTGCGTGACATGTCCCGTGCGTACTTCCTGGCAGCAACCCGTGGAGTGCCCGGAGAGGTTTACAACATTGGTTCTGGCGTGGGTCGACGCGTTGACGAAATCCTACGCACCCTCTCGGCGTTCAGCCAGGTCTACTTCACCATCCGCGAAGATGCGACACGGCTTCGTCCTCCTGACGTACCTTCCCTGGTCTGCAATGCCACCAAGTTCCGGGCACAGACCGGTTGGGAGCCGTTGATACCGTTCGAACGGACCATGAACGACTTGTTGAACTATTGGCGTTCCGAGATTTCGGGTGTACAGATCGAAAACTTGGCACTTGGGGTTGGTGAGAACCCGTTTCCCGAGGTGATCACTCTCCAGCCGTCGCCAGCCGAAGTTGGCATTGTCAGGCAGGGAGACTAGTCGTACATCCGGCCGTCAAGGGCGCTCACACTCCTAGCAATGCACATGCCGTGGACGGGCGCCTGAACCGGACGTTCGTGGTAACTCGCCCTGAGGTGGCTGTGGCTTTGCTTAGTTGGTTCCGTGAGACTTCATGTATTCCAAGGCCAAGGCAACCGTCTTGATCTGCTGGGCAGCTTCATCAGGGATTTCAACCCCGTAGTTGTCCTCGAACGCCATAATCAGCTCAACGAGGTCAAGCGAATCTGCCTTGAGGTCATCAATGAACGATGCCTCTGGCACAACTTTTTCCTTATCAACCTTCAGGGTATCGGCGATGATGTCGCGCAACCGTTCGAAGGTAATGTCGTCGCTCATAGAGTTCCTCATGGCCTTCCGTGCCGTGTGGCAGGATTTGGCGTCGGTGCACCGAACACCGCCCCCGAGTATACGACCGGTCGCAGTCGGCCGACCCACGAGTTCCTGCGTCAATGGGAAGCGCGGTTTGGAAATCGCGGCCGCCACTTTCGGATGATCCACACAGTGCGTGCCGATTGTTTGACACTTCGAAGCACGGTTGCTACGGTCAGCGCGTCGGACACGTCATCCGATACTCGCGGCTTCACACACCGCAGGGGTCGGTGGGTGAAGGGTGGCAGGGGTGGCCATTTCCGGGGTGGCAGTGGGTGGGATTTCGCACCGCCGCTTGTGCGCGGTGTCTTTGATCCCATCTGTAACGTCTCGGCCTCGCGTGCGTCATGCACCGGCGTCTGTGGAGCGTCGGCAGTAGGGGGGACTATGGCGGACGCAGGCATCGACCGCGCCAGCGTAATCGGCCCCGTGGCACCCAGCCACGACCACCTGATCGATGTCGACCCACTGCTTGGGGTTGCGCGGGGCATCGAGACATCGGTTGGGTCCCCAGTTATTCGGGAAGCTGATGTTCGCAGCATGTCCTTCGACGTCAGACCAGCTCGTCTCTCTGCCTTCGACCCGGAAGTCGATCAACTTGGGCCAACCGAAATGGATCTGGCTGCATCGCTTGCCCAGTCCGAACAGGCTTCCCTGACACCTCCGGTGCTCATTCCGGGTGACGAAACCGAGAGTGATGATGCTGTCCGGCTGTACTTGCGTGAGATTGGACGCGTGCCGCTTCTGAATGCGCAAATGGAGGTTCAGCTCGCCAAAGCAATCGAGCGAGGGCGACTTGCTGTCGAGGCACTCGCCGATCCGAAGGGGGCACGGGACCATCGACGTGCCTTGCGTGAGGACGCCGTCGCTGGGGAGCGGGCGCGGGACTACATGATCGAAGCGAACCTGCGACTGGTCGTGAGCATTGCAAAGAAATATGCCGGCCGGGGAATGTCGCTGCTCGACCTCATCGAAGAGGGAAACCTCGGGTTGATGAAGGCAGTCGAGAAGTTCGACCACGAACGTGGGTTCAAGTTCTCGACTTACGCGCCCTGGGGGATCCGTCAGGCGATCAGTCGTGCCATCGCTGATCAGTCACGGACGATTCGGTTGCCGGTGCACATTGTTGAAAAGCTCACCAAGCTTCGGAACGTGATGCCTCGTTTGGAACAGGAACTCGGGCGAGCTCCGAACCTTGACGAGATTGCCGAAGCTGCGGGCATGTCCTCCGAACGGGTTCACGAGATCATGATTGCCTGTAGAGGGACACTCTCATTGGAGACGCCGATCGGCGACGACGGGGAAGCGTCCCTGGGTGATTTCGTGGCTGACCGCGATATCGAGGATCCAGTTGACACGGCGGCCCGGAACATTCTTCGGACGGAAGTGCACGGCATCCTTTCCGAACTCAGTGACCGCGAGAGACGCATCCTTGAACTGCGGTATGGTCTTGGCCGGCGCGAACCCTTGACGTTGCAGGAGATTGGCGTCGAAGTGGGCCTTACACGTGAACGTGTCCGGCAGATCGAATGTGAAGCCCTCGACAAGTTGCGTCTGGCCGTGCGCAGTCAGAGCCTTCGCGGGCTTCTTGTCTGAACTGCGCCCGTCGAGCCGCACTGGCGCATCGTGCGGGTTATTAGCAAGCGCATCACGTTGCCTGACGTTTTCATGATGAGATCCTTGCAATGACTGGCGATTCGTTGAGTACAGCGTCAGGCCGGGCCATGCCGGCCGTAGCCCACCGTCAGGCAGGCCTCTTTGGCGCGGACGATCAGACCGGACCAGTGTCGGGTGACGACCCCAACTCCT
>SXGR01584941.1_pt1 | contig 27229 bp, 23 predicted proteins | sample 3174711 | NCBI WGS metagenome assembly SXGR01 (sample SAMN11356860, study PRJNA531348) | freshwater metagenome | isolation source: freshwater sample F1-60 | place: China: Fuxian Lake, Yuxi | collected 2017-12-25
GCGCGTCGTTGAAGTACGCGGGCACGGTGATGACGGCCCGTTCCACCTTCTCGCCGAGATACTCCTCAGCAACCTTCTTCAGGTCGCGGAGGATCATCGCAGAGATCTCCGGTGGGGTGAGTGCCTTGCCACGGATGTCGACCTTCACGAGTTCGTCTGCGCCGCCCGTGACTGTGTATGGAACGCGCTTCTGTTCCGACTGCACTTCAGCGCCACGGCGTCCCATGAAACGCTTGATGGAGAAAACGGTGTTGCGCGGATTCGTCACTTGCTGATGCCGAGCCGGCTGACCCACGAGTTGCTCGCCCTTTTCGGTGAAGCCGATCACGGATGGGGTGGTGCGGTTGCCCTGCTGATTGATCAGCACCTTGGGCTGTCCACCTTCCATGATGGACACGACCGAGTTGGTCGTGCCGAGGTCGATGCCGATGATCTTTGAGTTGGTTGTCATGATGTTGGTTCCTTCCTTCTGATCGCCGCGAGGGGCGAGCAGGGGGCGGTAGCAAACTCCGTGCCATGCAAGCTTCGGCCTGCCCGAGCGGGAATCAAGCCTATTCTCGCGGAATGCACCAGATACTCGCGAGCGACGAGCGCGTTCAGATTGCTACCGAGGCGATCTTGGCTGGGTTGCGCGCGTTGCAGGTGGTCCTGCGGCATGCAAGCGCGCGAGTGCCGATCACGAAGCCCGATGGATCGCCGGTCACGGCCGGAGACCTGGCGGTTCAGATGGCTGTCGCGTCTGTCCTTCGCCGCCGTGCCGCGCAGTGGACGCTCGTTGGCGAGGAGGGTGAGGGCAGCGTGTCTGGCGCGGAGGGCGGGGTCCTTCTCGAGCGTGCCGTTGCTGCGGTGCGCGAGTCGCTTGGAAGCGAGGCGCCGGCGGACCCCACAGAGTGCCTTCACGATCAGGCGAGTGCGCCTGGCGATGTTTGGTGGACTGTCGATCCCATCGATGGAACCAAGGGCTTCCGCAGCGGGCGGCACTATGCGCTTTGCTTGGCTCTCGTCGAGCGCGGTGAAGCAACCGTCGGTGTTCTCAGTTGCCCAACGCTCCAGATCGGACGCGATCCGCTGGAGATCGGTTCGGACAGTCAAATGGGGACGGTCTATGTTGCCGCGAAGGGTCAGGGCGCGTGGAAGTTCGCGCCGCGCGCAGGGGATCGTCTCTTGCCTGCAGCGTTGCTGCCGGTCGTTCGAAGCGCGCGGCGCGATGACACTTTGCCGTGGCGCGTCTGCGATTCGATCGAGGGTGGTTCGCGAGCAGAACGCATGCGAGCCATCATGAGCCGCACGCCGCTGCGCTGGGAATCCGTGTCGCTCGACAGCCAGTGCAAGTACGCGCTTGTGGCCGAAGGAGCAGCGGACTGCTTCATGCGCGTGCCGGGTTCGCGGGGCGCGGAAAAGGTCTGGGACCATGCCCCAGGCGCGGTGGTGGCGAGTGAGGCGGGAGCATGGGTGGGCGATCTTGTCGGTGCTCCACTGCGGCTGGCCGGCGAAGCGCTCGACCAGAATGTCGGAACGCTTGCCTGCGATCGGGCGATCGTGGCGCATGTGCACGAAGCGGCGAGCGCTGTTCTCTCTGCCTCTGCATCCGCGCATCCGGGGCGCGGAACTCTGTCGTGATTCGCGCGCTCACACGTGGAGCACGCGGGTTGGCATGGCTGCTCTCGTGGGGGTTCACTCTGGCTGCCGCATCCACAGCGGTCCTTTGGGGCATTGGGCGTGTGCTGACGGACACTGTGTCGGCGGTGCAGTACCTGCACTGGATTCCAACGGTCGCCGCGCTTGCCGTGACAGTCATGGCGGTGGGATTCCTGTGGATCGCTGCACGGAGCGGAGCCCTCAGGCGCTGGCGGAGTGCGCTATGGATCGTCGCGTGCCTCCAGGGTTCGGTGTTGTTGCTCCAGGACTGGAGGCCTCTGTCGCACGCGATCGATGCGCCCGTGGGCGCGGGGGCTGCCGCGCCCATTCGAATCTCGCATGTGAACGCCAACTGGCCGGGCAGCGAATCAGTCGAGCGTGCGCGCGCCTACGGGCGTTGCATTCGGGAGGCGTGGGGCGAATCAGGGGCCGATGTGCTGTTCGTTTCAGAAACGGGTTCGATCCTCTCCACGGAAGCGCAGATCGCTCTCGTGAGTGCGGATTGCAGCGTCACCTTTGTTGGGCGGTTCGGTGTCGTCAGCCGTGTTCCCGTGGTGCGTGCGATGCCGCTGATGGACGATGGAAAGACTGCGGCAAGTTGGGTGGAGTTCGGTTCGTGGAGGGGGAATGCGCCATTTGCCGCCCTGTTGGTCGATCTGCCCTCCGACCCAGCACTGTCGCGGCGTGATGTATTGACGCGGATGTCCGTCTCGCTGAGGGGCAGGATGACCGAAGAGCCCGATCTGATTGTGGGCGATTTGAATGTCGCGCGCGGCAGCGGCTCCATTGCGTCCACCTGGCCAGGGCATCGCGATGCATTCGCCGAGCAGGGAAGGGGGTGGGGCGCGACTTATCCACGGCAGCTTCCCCTCTGGCACATCGATCTGATGTTGACGGGCGCGCGTGTGCGATTGCTCGACTACCGCGTGCGCGATACTGGTGCTGGGAAGCACAGCATGCAGTGCGCAGCGATGATTTTCGGGGTTGCGGGCGTCCGTCCGTGAAGCGCTGCTCGTGCCGCGTCACTCCGCCTTCGCGAAAAGTTTCCAAAGTTCGCGGTAGGTGTACTCGGGCGCGGGGGCATCGCCTTCCACCATGTTGATGGCGTTGCGAAGCCTGAACTGGCGGTCGTGCCAGAATCGAACCGAAAGATCAGATCGGAGTGTGTTGGTGCCGTAGCGATGATTGATGTCTGCCCGATCTCGCATTCCATCGACCACGACTGCCGCTTCCGGCGCGAGCATGAAGAGGCGCCGATGTGCCCCCGTCTCTCTGTCTGTGTCGCCGATGAAGTGGTAGTTGCAGTAGAAGCGTTCCATCGCCGATGGGTCCCAACCATCCTCGTATCGCGAGAATGAATGATTGCCCCGATGGCACGGGCAGTAGAGCAAGTGCAGGTTCTCGATCAACTGGACTTCGGGCGAGACAAGCCATCCGAGTCCATCGGCGCTTGCGGCAAAGTTGGGAATCGGCGCCTGTCCAGTGTTGATTGCCATCATTTCCTGAGCTGCTGCACTGCCTTCGTCGTCGAAAATCGTCGAAGGGAGTTGGTCTCCGTACAGCGCCGAGTATCCGTAGAGCGCGAGCCCGATCTGCCTCAGGTTCGATGTGCAGACCATGCGGTGGGCACTCTCCCGCGCTGCGCGAAGACCTGGCATCATGATGCTCGTCAGGAGCGCGATGATCGTCAAGGTGACCAGGAGTTCAACGATGGTGAACGCACGGCGAACTTTGCGTGAAGAGGACAGCGCACAGTTTGGTCGTGGATGAGCGAGTCGCACATCTCGGCTCCGAGTTGGGTCGGAAATCTTCGAGAGCACCGTTCACTCCTTTGCCGCAGCGGGAAACTCCCTCCCGCCGTACGGGGGATTGTGCCACGGATCGGGAGCGATGCGAGCGGGTGGAGGGGAAAATTTCACGGGAAACGAACTTTTCCGTTTCGCGTCGGGGTCGGAAAGCAGCAATTGGCTTGCGAAGTCTGCGAATCTGAGGCATTCTTGAGGGGTAAGGGTGGTCATCGGGCAGCTCGGCTGCGTAGAGGCTTGGGCTGGTCGGTCTGTGGCAGAGCGTGCTGTGCATCGGGCGCGTGGAGGAATCATGAATCAGCCGAACGAGGACAAGACCTTGATGAACGGCGTGGCTGCCGGTCACGAGGTGTCGCTTCGGCTTCTCTATGAGCGCTTTGGCGCATTGGTCTTCCGGAATGCGTGCCAGGTCCTTGGATCAACGAGCGAAGCCGAAGATGCGGTCCAGGACGTCTTTGTCCAGATTTGGCGCACGGCAGATCGATATGACCCGAGTCGATCCAAGCTGATTACCTGGGTGATGCTGATTTCCAGACGGATGCTGATCGATCGCCTTCGGCGGCGGATGATTCGCCCGCCGATGGGGGCACTTGATGAAAACATTGGTGTACCCGCGCCGCAGGGGGCTTATGCGTCCGCAATAGACCCAGAACTCACGGAGCACTTTGCGAAGGTCACTCGCCGCATGGGGGAGTTGCCAGAGTTGCAGCGGGAGGTGATTGACCTTGTGTACATCAAGGGTTTTTCCCTTCAGGAGGTTGCGGAACAGCGGAAAATGCCCGTGGGCACTGTCAAGAGTGCGCTGAGCCGAGGGCTTCAGCGATTGCGAGAGAAGTTTGGAATTGAGGCGGCAGGATGAGCAACGCTCAATCCCGTTCTTCGCTGGTCCTGAGCAGTGCGGAAGTCCCGCTCGGGATTTGTGCATGCCAATGCGACTCTGCCGCTCTTTGTGGCGTAAGGGGGGGTGGAAGCCTGACGGTAGCGCGTGCTGCCTGCCGGGGTTGTTTGAGCAGTTCATCGGTGGAACTCCGAGCCAAGACACAGTGTGGGTCGAAAGGTCAGTGACGTTCATGACAGATCACGACAGCCAAGGCGGAGATTCGGCGGGGGCAGACTGGGGTGACCATGCCGATCTCTTTGAGTTGGCGAACCTGGAAGTGACTGGCGTGCTGGAGTCGCATGATGCCGTGCGGCTTGAGCGATTGTTTCGTGAGTCTCCCGAAAAGGTCCAGCGTGAGGTGATTGAACTGCAGGCAGCGTTGGCTGCGCAGGTGGTGTTGCTGCCCGATGTCCAGCCCGACCGTGCGCTCATCCATGAGGTCCTTGCTTCCGTTCGGCGCGATATTCGTAAGAGCGATTCCGATATGGCGCCGATTGCGTCGATCGGTGTGAGGCGTGCCGCGGAGTCGGCAAGGATGGCGGCAGTTTCGGGTGGGAGTGTGGCACACGCTGATTCAATTGACGAGACACAACACGATCCGACTCTGGAGGTACGGCGTTCGGAGGATCTCCGCTGGAAGCGTGCGGCGAAGCTGTGGCGCGCGGGTTGCCTCGCCGGTCTTGGTGGGATTGTCGTGGCGTTGGTGCTCCATGTTTCGACCTACCGTCAGGCCGCGCGGATCAGCGAGCTGGCACTTCAGAACGTCGTCAGCACACAGTTGACGAGCATGATTGGTGCCGGGCTGCCCGAGTTTCTTGATCAGCGGTGCGTCGTGCGTGGACTCGTCGGCACAAGTCCGCGCGAGAGCGGCTCGGTTGCGGTCATGATTTCGCCGAAGTTTGATGCCGTGCTCGTGGCGTGGATCGATCTGCCAAAGGACCGCGCGCTGCGTCTCGAGGCGGTGGACTCCGAAACGGCCAGCGTGACCCCGATCGGTGAGTTCACGGTTGTGAATCCTGTGGGGGGAACGCGGCTGCTTCTCCCGGCAGGTGCCGCGAATCTCGGCACCGTATGGCGTGCGGTCGATCGTGGCGGAACCGTCGTCTTCACGAGCGCGCCTGCCAGTCGCTGAGCGTTCCCGGGAGGTCTGACGGCGCACATCCGCCGAAATCCGCTTCGGATCACCGAGGCATGGCAGTGGATGATCACGTATCCGCGTCTGCGTTCGGCACCGCGTCCTCCTCGGCAGCGCGTCGCAACCACTCTGATTCGAATTGCTGTTTTTCCCGCTCCGTTGTCGTCCGACGATCGAGCAGTTCGTTCGTGCGCGCACGATCGCCGTAGATCTGCGGATCTGCGAGTTTCGCATCGATGTCGTTCAGCGCCGCGTTGAGTGCGCTGATGCGCGCCTCGAGTTGATCTGTCGCAAAGTGCGACAGGGGATTGCGCGAATCCTTGCGGTTCTTGCTCGCTCCCGTCGACTTCGGTGTCGCTGGCTTGCGCGAGACTGGCTTCGGCGTTGCCAGCTTTGGGGTAGTCGGCTTCGGAGCTTCGGACTTCGCCGCACCGGCCCGACGCTGTTCGTCGAAGGCAGCGTAGTTGCCGTTGAAGAGCGTCCAGCGACCATCGCCTTCCAAGCAGAGGATCTGCTGGCAGGTGGCAGACAGCAGCGCACGATCGTGGCTGACGAGGATCAGCGTGCCGTCGTATCCACCCTCTTCGGCGGGGAGCGACAGTGCCTGCTCGAGCCGTTCAGCACTGGGGATGTCGAGATGGTTGGAGGGCTCATCGAGGATGAGAAGGTTGTGTGCTCCTGCAACGAGTCCTGCGAGCACCACGCGTGCCCGTTCGCCACCCGAGAGCGATCCGATGCGCGACTCCTGCGCGCTGCCGGAAAAGAGGAACGCGCCCGCGAGATCACGCGCTTCCTGTTCGGTGAGTCGTGTGCCGTTGGCGCGCGGCGGGACGGTCAGCTGCAGGAATCGCCAGACTTCGAGCGATGGATCGATGTGATCCTGATTTTGACGGAACCATCCGGTGGACAGGCGGGGCGATCGCTTCAGGGTGCCGTGGTCGGCGGCCTCGTCGCCGAGCAGGATGCGCAGCAGTGTTGTCTTCCCAGTGCCGTTGGCGCCCACGATGCCCAGTCGGTCGCCTGGCTTGAGCGTGAGTTCCAGTTCCCGCAGCAGGACGCGCGGACCGAAGGCCTTGTCGACGCCTTGCGCGGAGACAACGATGTCGCCGACGCGCTCGGCTCGCGGCAACTGCAGACGCATGACATCGAAGTCGATGGGGCGCTCCACCGCTTCATCGCGCTGGTAGCGCTCCAGTCGAGTGGCGCGTCCGCGCGCTTGGCGCGCGCGTTGGCCCGCGCGGTAGCGAGCGATGAACGCCTCCTCGCGCGCGATGCGATCACGCTGCTTGTCATGGAGGCGCTGCTGCGTGAGAGCGCGTTCGCGGCGCAGCACGGTGAAGTCCGCGTAGTTCCCTGGGTACTCGCGAATGGAGGCATCGTGGATCTCGATGATGCGTGAGACAACGCGGTCGAGCAGCCAGCGATCGTGGCTGACGATCACGACTGCGCCGCGAAACTCGTCCGCGAGGAAGTCTTCGAGCCATCGCCGACCTTCGATATCCAGGTGGTTCGTCGGCTCGTCGAGGAGGAGGAGATCCGGTTCCTCGAGGAGCAGCCGCGCCAAACCCGCACGCGCCCGCTGCCCGCCGCTGAGCTTCGAAACGGGTGTGCCGAACTGCGCATCGGAGAACCCAAGTCCATGCAGGACGGCATCGATCCGGTGATCGACCGCGTATCCGCCAGCGCGCTCGAGCGCATCGTCGAGTGCAGCCTGTCGCGCCAGAAGGCGTTCCATTTCCTGCGGATCGCTGGCCGTGGAGAGGCGTTCATAGACGCCGTCGAGTTCCGCGCGAATCTCATGAAGCCGCTCAAACGCGCGTGCCGCGGCTTCGCGCAGCGTGTCGGTCGGTGAAATCGAGGGATCTTGCGTGAGGAAACCTGCGCGCGCACCCCGCTGCAGCGAGACGCTGCCACGGTCGGCGGCGAGCTGGCCTGCGAGCATTCGCATCAGCGTGCTCTTCCCGCAGCCGTTCCGCCCGACCAGACCGATCTTCTCGCCGGGTTCGATCGAGAGCGTTGCATCCTCGAGCAGCAGGCGTGTGCCGTGTCCGAAACGGACATTCGTGAGCGTGGCAATGGGCACTTTTTGATCGTACCGAGTTAGCCTTCACCGCTGATGCGACGCGCAGTGAGCGATGGGCATTGGTCGAGCGGACGTCGCTGGTTGCGTGTTCTCATGATGCCGATGGTGATCCTCGGTGCGGGGCTGTGGATCATGCAACAGCAGCAGACCACCATGCAGAGTGATGCGGTTCGGGTGAGGGTGCAGGTGGTGGACATGATGGAGAGGACGCTGCGCACCGATTCGTGCGGTCCGATGATCGATGCGACCGATCCGATGCTGCGCGAAAGTGTTGCCGCTCGGATTCGGCGGGCGGTGCGGGGTGCGGACGGATCCGCACGAGTGGTGGTCGTCGTGGAGAGCGGTGATCAGAGCGGGCAGGGGACACCCGCAACTCACACCGCGTTCGCTGGCATGTGTGGCAGCGAGCCCGTTGGCATCGCGGTGATGGTGCCGCGCGGTTCGGGCATCGCATCGATCGTGAGCGTGTTCGATCTCGGGGCGCAGGCACGTGTGCGTTGGCAGGCGGAGTGTGACATCGCGGCGAGTACATTGCCGAGCCCATGACGGCACTGCAGGTGTGGCTGAATGGACGGTTGATGCCCGCCGCGGAGGCGCAAGTCTCGCTTTTCGACAGCGGCTTCCAGCACGCCGTTGGTGTCTTTACCTCGATGACGGCTCGGCATGGCGCCGTGTTCAGGCTGCAGGAGCACTTGGAGCGCCTGCAGTCATCGGCGGTGTCGCTTGGCGCCGTGGAGGCGCTGCACATCGGACCGCTCGCGCAAGCTGTGGGATCCGTGTTGGCGTACAACGAGTTGTCCTCCGCTCGCATTCGCGTCAGCGTGACCGCGGGAGACCTGAAGATGCTGCGTGCGCCCGGCGCGTCACGCCCCGCGAAGCAAGGCGACCCCACGGTCGCAATCGTCGCGCAGCCCCCCACGGAGTATCCCGAGGAGTACCTGATGAAGGGCGTACGGGTGCGTGTGTGTGATTGGCGTGTGCCTGCACAGGATGCATTCGCGGGTCACAAGACGCTGTGGTACTGGCCGCGCTTGGCGGAGTTGCAGGTCGCTGCGAGCGTCGGATGCTCGGAGGGACTGGTGTTTACCACTGCGGGTCGGTTGAGCTGCGGCTGCGTCAGCAATGTGTTCCTCGTGAAGGACGGCGAACTGCGGACTCCACCGTGCCGCACGGATGCTGGGCATGAACGCGCGCCCGTGCTGCCTGGCATCACGCGGCAGGCGATCATGGAGTGTGCGCAGGATCGCGGCCTGACGGTGCGTCGCACGGAGTTGACCGTGGACGATGTGTTCGCTGCGGATGAGGTTTTTCTGACGAACTCAAGTTGGGGAGTCCTGCCGGTGACGGCAGTCGAGCAAACTGCGATCGGCTGTGGTGTGCCGGGCACGATCACGCGGGACTTGCGAGATGACTACATCGAGATGCTCAACTTCGAGACGCGCCATCAGTCGGCATGACCGCGGACAGGTGCCTTCGCGGCATGAACCGTGAAGTGTTCGCTCAGTCGCGGCGAATGACGCGGACATTTTCCCGCCCCTCGCCGTCGTGAGCGGGGATCGGTGGTCGCGCGGGTGGTTCCTGCGAGGATGCGTCAGGCGATCGTGGCGCGCCGCTGCGGAATGCGCTGCGAAGGAGCGCGATCAGCAGCAGCACGACTGCCACGGCAAGCACAGCGGCGATCAAGGCGAAGCCAGCGATCGCGAGGACAATCACGACGGGAAGTGCTACCAGCGCCAGCAGCACCCGTGCAAGCGGAGCATTGGACTGTCGCCCGCGTGTGCTGCCGGAGTGCGGAGGGAGCTGCTGCACTCCGTGCACGATAGATGCGCGGGCTTCCGCGCGGTGGATTCGCTTCCGTACCATCGGAGACCCATGGCGGGCGAGTTCGTTCACCTTCACCTGCACTCGGAGTATTCGCTGCTCGATGGCGGCAATCGCATCGAGGCGCTCGTCAAGCAGGTGAAGGCACTTGGGATGGATGCCGTGGCGGTCACCGACCATGGCAATCTGTTCGGCGCCGCCGAGTTCTATGACGCTGCGCGGAAGGTGGGGGTGAAGCCGATTCTCGGCATCGAGGCGTATGTGGCCCCCGATCACGATGGGCGCGAGGGCGATCGGCGCAGCCGAGTTCCAACGAGGATTCAGGATGGCGGGTTCCATCTGGTGCTGCTCGCGATGAACCTGACTGGTTGGCGCAATCTGATGCGCCTTTCCAGCGACGCGTTCCTGAATGGCTTTTACCACCGCCCGCGCATGGACAAGTCCACGCTGACCCAGTGGAACGATGGACTGATCGCGATCAACGGTCATCTCGGCTCGAGCATCGCCTGGCATCTGACGAACTTCGTACAGACGGGACAGGCGAGTCACTGGGCGTTGGCCTTGGAGGAAGCACGTTGGCACGCGCGGGTGTTCGCTCCGGACGCGCATGGCGAGCCGCGGTTCTTCATCGAACTGCAGCGACATGTGGTCGAGCAGGAGCGAATCAATCCACTGCTGAAGAAACTCGCCGCGGAGCTGCGGCTGCCGCTCGTGGCAGACAACGATGCGCACTTCCTTCGCGCGCAGGATCATGAGGTCCATGACACGCTCTGTTGCATCTCCATGGCGAAGAACAAGGACGATCCTGATCGCTTGCGGTATCCCCCCGAGCTGTGGGTCAAGAGTCCAGCGGAGATGCATGCGCTGTTTGCCGATGCGGACGAGCAGGAGGCGCTCGCAAACACGGTGCGCATCGCCCATCGCTGTTCGGTCGAGTTGCCGCTCGGGAGCAGCCATGCGCCGCTGGTGCGGGTGCGCGTTCCCAAATCGTTGCCGAGTGACACGAGCGGCGATCTGACAACATGGTTTCAGGATGTGTGTTCGCGATTCGAGTTGAGTCCAGTCGGATCGGATGATGCGGCGGAGCAGAAGCGCGCGCGCGCCGAGTGTGACGCAGCGCTCGCGAAGTTGTGCGAGGCGGGATTGGTGTGGCGGTATGGGCCGGGAGGCGTGACGCCGGCGATCCGGTCGCGGCTGGACCGTGAACTGAAGATCCTCGCGGACAAGTCGATCAGTGCCTACTTCTTGATCGTGTGGGACTTCGTGAGCTGGGCGCTCCGTCAGGGGATTCCTGCGACGGCGCGTGGTTCAGGCGTTGGGACGATGGTGGGCTATGTGCTTGGGCTGTCGAACGCCTGTCCAGAGCGGTACGGGCTGCTGTTCGAGCGATTCACGGATCCCGATCGAAGCGAGTATCCCGACATCGACATCGATATCTGCCAGGACGGGCGCGCCCGCGTCTTGGAGTATGTGCGCGGCAAGTATGGACATGTGGCGCAGATCATCACCTTCGGGAGGCTCAAGGCGCGTGCAGCGATCAAGGATGTCGCAAGAACGATGGGCGTTCCCGTGGCTGAGGCACAGCGACTCTCGGATCTCATTCCGCCTGAACTTCACATCACACTCGAGCGCGCGCTTGAAGCGGAGCCGGCCTTGCGTGCCGCGCGCGACGAGAGCCCGCTGATTGCGAAGGTGCTCGAGCATGCCCAAGGGTTGGAGGATCATGCGCGCAACAGCAGTGTGCATGCCGCGGGCGTCGTGATCTGCACCCAGCCACTGGAGAACATCGTGCCGCTCTGCCGTGCAACAAGCGGCAGTGACGAAGTGATCACCCAGTGGGATGGTCCCACGTGTGAGCGGGCAGGACTGCTGAAGATGGACTTCCTCGGTCTTCGGACGCTTTCGACGATGGAGTGTGCCAAGCGGCTCATTCGAACCACGCTCTCTCCGGAGGCGATTTGGCGCGCGGTGGGCCGTGGAGAGGAATGGTCCAAGGGACCGGCATCGCGCGGGGCGGATCCGCTCGATCTCGACCGCATCGACTTTGCGGACCAGAGGGTCCTCGCGCTCTTTCGCCGCGGCGAAACCGGCGGCATTTTTCAGTTCGAATCGGGCGGCATGCGAAAGACGCTGATGGAAATGCAGCCGGACAGGCTGGAAGACCTGATCGCGGCGAACGCGCTCTTCCGTCCGGGACCGATGGAACTGATCCCTGACTATTGCCGACGCAAGCTGGGACGGAGCGCGATCCCGCGCGTGCATGAGGTCGTGGATCGACTCACCGCGGAGACCTACGGCGTCATGGTCTATCAGGAGCAGGTGATGCAGGTGCTGCATCAACTCGGCGGCATCCCGCTGCGCGCTGCGTACTCGATCATCAAGGCGATCTCGAAGAAGAAGCATGAAACGATCCAGAGCGCGCGCACGGATTTCGTGCGCGGTTCGGGAGCTCAAGGTCTGCCGGAGGGCAAGGCGCAGGAGTTGTTCGACCTGATCCTCAAGTTCGCGGGGTACGGCTTCAACAAGAGCCACTCCACGGGCTATGCGATCATCGCGTATCAGACGGCGTATCTCAAGACCTTCTTCCCCGCGCAGTACATGGCAGCGGTGCTGACCTTTGAGAGCCAAGCGCAGAAGGTGGAGGACTGGGCGGTCTACCTCGAAGAATGCAAGCGCATCCCGTGGCCCGATTCGACGCAGGAGCGTCGACATGCGGGCATCGAAGTGAAGCCACCCGACATCAATCTTTCGGTGACTGACTTTTCGATCGTCTTCGATCCCGACGAGCCGCAGGACAATCTGCATGGACATGTTCGATTCGGGCTGCGTGCGATGAAGGGCGTTGGAGATGCAGCGATCGCAGCGGTGATCGAGGAGCGGACGCGCGGGGGTGCATTCAAGGATCTCTTCGACCTCTGCAGCCGCGTCAGTTTGCGTGCCGTCACGAAGTCAACCATGGAGAGTTTCATCAAGGCTGGCGTGCTGGATTCGCTGCATGGCACTGCGCAGCGCGCGTCGATGCTTGCGTCACTCGAGGATGCCATTCGGGCTGGACATGCCGCTGCACAGGACCGGGCTGCAGGCCAGATGTCGATGTTTGGTGGGTTCGGCGCGGAGGAATCCCCGGCGGCGGGTCGTATCAACACGGCGGTCGAGGTGGCAGTTCCGCTCCGAAAGATGGAGCCTTGGAGCCGGCTGACGGCACTGCAGCATGAAAGGGAGGCGCTCGGCTTCCATGTGTCGGGACATCCGCTCGATGAGTGGGCGGGGGAGATTCGCTCGTTCTGCACCGCGGACAGCATGACCCTTGGGCAGCAGGGCGGCTCGGTGCTGATCGCCGGGCTCGTGACGCGCATTCGACAGATCATCACGCAGCGCGGGTCAAGCGCGAATCAGCGGATGGCGATTGCAACGCTCGCGGACAAGGGCGGGACTTTCAATGCGGTGCTCTTTGCGGAGACCTATGCGGAGTTTGGTGAGATGCTGCAGGAGGGCTCGGTCGTGGTGATCGTCGGATCGCCTGACAAGTCGCGTCCGGAGCCCGGCGTGATCGTCGATCGACTCATCCCCATGGATGCCGCCGCCGCACATCTTGCGAATTCCATCGAGATTCGTCTCGATGCGGAACGCGCCGCGCTGAGCGATGAGGATGCTCGTGGGGCGCTGCTGGGAAAGGTCCGCATGCTTGCAGGCGCCCTTCGGCAGGCATCGGGCAGTGTGGCAAGCCTGAAGGGGAGACCCGTGGAGGTCCGCGTGCAACTTGGTGTGGATGGAGGATCGGTGGCGTTGCTTCCACAGGGTGTGCGGGTGGTCGCGGATCGCGATGTGCTGCGGAGGCTGAGCGACATCGTGGGGCCTGGGCGCGTCGTCGTCCGCGGCGGCTATGTGCCACCGCGTCGCGAACGGGGCGGGCGGGGACGCTTCAGGGATACAGACGACTGACCGTCCACTGGTCGCCACTGCGCCGATACACGATCCGGTCGTGCAGTCGCGCGGGATGACCCTGCCAGAACTCGATCGATGCGGGGCGAATCCGAAAGCCGCCCCAGTGCGGTGGGCGCGGCACGACACCACCCGCAAATCGCTGTTCGAAGGAGCTGTAGCGCGCGTCGAAGGCAGCGCGGTCGGCGAGCGGCTGACTTTGCTCGCTCGCCCATGCACCGAGTTGATTCTCGCGCGGTCGTTCACGGAAGTACTGGTCGTTGAGCGCGTCATCCGTGCGCTCGACCGAACCTTCGATCCGGAGTTGACGGTCGAGGTGATCCCAGTGCATGAGCAGCGCAGCATGTCGTTGCGCGGCGAGCTCGCGTCCCTTGCGGCTTTGGTGATTCGTGAAGAAAACCGCGCCATGCGCATCGAATGCGCGCAGCAGGACGGCACGGAGCGAAGGCTGTGCATTCGCGTCGACCGACGCGACATAGACCGTATTGGGATTGGGAGTCGGCAGGTGCAGCGCTTCGTCAATCCAAGCGCGCGCGGCCGCGAGAGGATCGGCGGGAGGATGGTCGAAGTCCATCTGCGACGGCGTGAATGACAGAAGCGTCGGCGCTCGCTTGGGAGGGTGGATGAAAGGCGTGCTTCCGTTCGCAGCGTTCATGCGCGAAGGGTAGGTGCGATGAGTCATCCGAGGGTGCGCGGAGAGCGGCGATCATGCGGTCGCTTGTGCGCGGGCCCCTCGCGGGCTGCACGCGCGAGCCTCTCGAGGGCCTGCGGATCGTCGAGGCCGAAGAAGGAGCGCCAGGCGTCGACGGTCTGCGGATCAAGCGTCGGCGTTTGTGGTCGACTGCGGAGTGGTGTTCGTGATTTCGCGCGGACGGTGTGATCGCGCGTCAGGATCTCGAGGAACTCGGTTGCGTTCAGGACGGGGCAGCGGCGCTTGCGTGCGTCACGCAGAATCGCTCGGTCACCCGAGACAACGGTGAGGCGGCGCGGTGCAGTGCACTGCGCAACGAGAATGGCGATCACTTCGTCCGCGGTCTTCCCCGCACCGGAGTAGCGCAGCGCGATGCCTGCGATCGGCCCAACGGGGCGGTTGCGGCGCGGTCCATCGCAGACGAGGCAAACCGCGTCGCCCCGATAACGACTGTCCGCGATCAGTTGGGCCAGCCCCTCCTCCTCCACGCCCGCAAGATCGGGTGGCAGAACCCCCGTGACATGCAGGACATTGTTGGCATCGATGAGAATGGGCATGGTTCGAGCGAGGCAGTGTCTCATGAATGCCCAACTTGGGGACCTGCTTGCATTTCCCGCGGAAACGTGGTTCAATGAGCGGCTCGATTTCCCCCCCCTCAAGGACCCACAGAGCATGCCCATCCGAGTCAAGACCCGAGGCAACGAGACCGCCGAGCAGATGCTGCGCCGCTTCAAGAAGTTGTGCGAGCGTGAAGGCATCACCAAGGATGTGAAGAAGCGGCAGTACTACGAGAAGCCATCGGAGATCCGACGACGAGAGTCGATGCGCCTGCCGCAGAAGCTCTTCGCGATTCGCATGGAGGCCGCTGCCGCTGCAGTTCGCGGGGGTGGCGGAGGTGCTCGAGGCAAGTCTGCAACCGGCAGTCGTGCAGGGGGTGCTCGTGGGAGTCGTTCGGGTGGGCGATCGTCAGGTCCTCGGTCGGGCGGTTCGCGCGCGTGAGAGCAGTGCAATCCATGCGGCACGGGCGTTCGTGCGCCACGCATGACCTGACCTGTGGCACGGAACTTCGGCGCTGAACTCCGATTGTGGAGCCTGTGACCGATGGTTCGCCCCTCAACAAAGAACAGCCCTGAGACGGCGCGTGTGTTCGCCGTGAAGGCGGCCCAGTTGCTCGCCGACCTCAAGTGCACCGATGTCATCGTGATCGATCTCGTGGGCCGTTCACAGGTGTGTGACTTCATGGTTGTTGCTTCGGGCACGAGTGCGCGGCAAATGAAGTCAGTCGGCGAGTCGATTGACAAGCTTGGTTCGCAGATGGGATCGCCTGCATGGCGGATGGACAGCGATGCCAACAGCAGTTGGATCGTCGTGGACTTTGTCGATGTGGTAGCGCATCTCTTCGAGGCGCGTCAGCGCGCGTTCTATGACCTCGAGGGACTCTGGCGCGAGGCGCCGCGTCTGGCGTGGCGGTCCGCGGATCGCACCGCCGCAGGGTGATGCCGCGCGGCGATACGATTTTTCCATGATCGCCGCTCTTCTCATCGCCGTCACCGCTGTTCAGACGGTCGCGCAGCAGCCGCCCGAGACAACTCCTTCCAAGCCTGCTGCGCCCGCAGCGATTGTGCGCGAGGGAACGGAAGTGGTGATCGATGGCCCCGCAGGAAAGCTCGCTGGAACGCTTCTCCTGCCCAAGGGTGCGCAGGGACAGTTGGCGCAAGGTGCAGCGAAGCCACCTGCGGTGGTGTTCATCACGGGGAGCGGACCGCAGGACCGTGATGAGACGATTTTTGGTCATCGCATTTTCGAGCCGATCGCTCTCGCCATGGCGGCGGATGGCATCGCGTCCCTTCGGTGCGATGATCGGGGTGTGGGTGCATCCACCGGGGACTTGTCCGCGGCGACCACCCTGGACTTTGCGGCGGACACGCGGGCACAGATCGAGTGGCTCCGAACGCAGGGGCAGGTTGATCCTGCCCGCATCGGAGTGGTTGGACACAGCGAGGGCGGGCTGATCGGCACACTGCTTGCCGGAAGCGAGCCTCCCGCGTGTGCGTTCGCTGTCCTGCTGGCTCCGCCTGCAGTCTCGGGTCGCGAGATCCTCGGTCAGCAATCGAAGGACATCCTGCTTTCGATGCAGGCGGACACTGCGTGCGTTGCCTTCGCGACGGAGATGCATGGGTTGATGATGGACGCGGCGATCGAGGGCAAGTCGGAGGCGGAGATGCGCGAGGCCGTCGCGGCATGTGTCAGCGCGCAGTTGGCATGCAACAAGAGTTTCGCCGCGACGGATGCGATGATCGCGGTGGCGACCGATCAAGGAGTGCAGCAGATGCGTTCACCATGGATGCGGGTTTTTTTGACGCTCGATCCACAGGTCTCCATCGCGCGGCTTGGCGTGCCGACGCTGGTGCTGTTTGGTCAACGGGATCTCCAAGTGAGTCCGGAGCAGAATCTCCGCCCTTTCGAGATGGCCGCTTCGCGTGCGCCGGTGCGGCCCGTGATGGAAGTTGTCCCCGGAGTCAACCATCTCTTTCAACGGTGCAACCGCTGCACGCTCGATGAGTACGCGCGTCTCAAATCGGGGGTGGATCCGGATGTCGTGAAAAGGATTTCCACATGGGTGGCGAAGACTGCAGGCGAGGCGTCGGCGCCACTTCCCGCCGAACCAAGGTCATCGCGTTGAAGGTGCGACCTTCGCGTGTGAACTTTCGTTCGTAGTTTGTGCCGACCACTTCACCAGGTCGTGCCGATGCTGGCGGGATGAAGGGGCGCCGTTCAAACAGGCTTGCATGCATCTCGGCGTGGCGTTCGTACCACTGCCAGAGTGCAGCATGATCAGTCACGAGGCGAAGTTCTCCGCCTGGTTCGAGGACCCGGTGGAAGTGCGAAAGCGTGTCGGTTTGCACGACGCGGCGCTTGTGATGGCGCCCTTTCGGCCAAGGGTCGCTGAAGTAGATGTGCACCGCATGCGCAATGCGGTCGGCCAGTCGATGGCGGAAGAGATCGCTGGCATCCGTCAGCAGGATGCGGACATGCTCGAGTTTGTTTCGTCGCAAGCGATCCGCCGCGGAGCGCCAGAAGTCTGCAGTCCATTCGATGCCGAGAAAATTGCTGTCAGGCTGGACGGCTGCCTGTTGACAGAGAAAGGTCCCCTTGCCGGATCCGATCTCGATTTCCAGCGGATTCGACGGACATGCGAAGAGAACACGCGGATCCCAAGCGCCGGCGTCGTGGGGTGGTATGTCGGCATCACGCAGGCCAAAGTGGCCGATGTCGAGGCGCTTTCCGCGTGCAGGATCCATCGAATCACTCGTCGGTAGACGCATCTTCCTTGTCGCGCGCGACGGCCCGGGAGGCAAGACGAACGCAACGAAGGCAGATGAAGGCTTCGGGAAACGCTGGGCTTTGGAAGATCCGATCGGTCCGCTCCTCGAGGCACATGGTGCACCGTGTGGGGGCCTCATCGGGGCGGTCACTGGATTGGGCATTGACCGTGAGCGCCCACGCGGCACGCAGACAGTTGCCACAGATGCAGGAGCCATGGTGCCCCTCAACCATCGGCCGGTCGAGCGTCCATGGCGTCTGGCAGAAGTCACAGAGGACATCCTCCATTCGGACATGGTTCGGATCGGTGCCTTCGCGTCGCACACAACGAGCATAGTTGCGGACCTGCTGCGCTAGTCTGTGCGGCGATGTCACGAGGACCATCCCTCGCGCAGAAATGCCAGTTCGTCTTCGCGGCGGCTGCCATGCTGATTCTCGCTGGCGCGTTGGTGGTGCCGTGGCTCCGCCTCGAGTGGGTCGTGGACGAGAGTCAACGCGAGACATCCCGCCAGTTGGCAGAGACCTGGGTCCAGAACGGATTTGCCCTGACGCGCACCGCCGGCATACCGATCCCAATCCGGGTGGTGCAGGTTGATCAGATGGAGAGCAGTGGGGTCAGCGATCCATTCGTCGAGGCTGCCGGGCGAGCGTTCTTCGCCAACCCGACCCAGACGGAAGTCTTCGAGGCAGTGAAGTCCTCGCAGGGCATGGTCTATCGATATGCGCTGGCGCTGCGCGAGACGCAGTGGCGTGCAATCCAAGATCGGCAGTTCGTGGACTTCGCGGCACGCGCCTCCGATGTGGCACTTGGCGATCCGCTTCGTGCGGTGCTCGTGATCGAACGCACCAGCCAGTTTGCCGCGAATCAGATCGCATCGAACCGCTGGTATCTGGTCGTGAGCGGCATCGTGGCTGTCGTTCTTGCGGTGTTGGTCTTCTGGTGGATCCTGACACAACTGATCTTTTCGCCCGTTCGCCGCCTGCGCGACAGCATGGAGCGGGTGCGTCGCGGCGATCTCACGGTGCGCAGCAATCTGCGTACGGGCGACGAGTTGGAGGAACTGTCGCGGGCATTCGATCAGATGCTTGACGAACTGGATCGCGTCCAGAAGTCGCTTCGGGCGATGAACGAGTCGCTCGACTTGAAGGTGGTGCAGCTCTCGGAGGCGAATGTCGGACTCTTCGAGTCCAACAGGCTCAAGAGCGACTTTGTGGCGAGCGTGTCGCACGAACTGCGGACACCGCTCAATTCGATCATCGGTTTCGCGGAACTGCTGGAGGAGATGGCGCGGAGGGATGCGGATGCGGATCCGAAGAGGCAGCGATATGCAGCCAACATCCTCACGAGTGCACGAATGCTGCTTGAGATGATCAACGAGCTGTTGGACATGGCAAAGATCCAGGCAGGACGCATGTCCGCAAGCGTGGTGACATCGAGTATTGCGGATCTCCTCGAGGGGCTCCAGGCGATCATGAAGCCGCAAGCGATGGCGAAGCTGATCGAGTTGGAATCGCAAGTGGAGCCGGATGTTCCATCGGTCGAAACGGATCCTGGAAAACTGCAACAGATCCTCTACAACTTCCTCTCGAACGCGATCAAGTTTTCTCCTCCCGGCAGCACCATTCGAATCGAGGCGATGTGCACCACGCTCGAGTCGCGCCCTGCCGTTCGGATTGCGGTGGTGGATCAGGGGCCAGGAATCCCTTTTGACCTGCAGGAGACGGTGTTCGAGAAGTTCAGGCAGATTGATGCAAGTCACACGCGCTCGCATGGCGGCACGGGACTCGGCCTTGCGATCTGCCGAGAACTGGCTCAGATCCTGGGCTGTACGGTTGGGCTGATTTCGGAGCCTGGGCGCGGCGCAACGTTCTTTGTCACGGTCCCGCTGCTGTACCGCGTGCGTGAGCGAAAGCCGCTGCTCTCGACGGCAGCGGAGGATGACGAACGATCGCGTTCTGCGCCGACGGGTTGAGTCCGTCGGCTTGGCAAGGCACTCTCCGCTGTCGTCCGCCGCAGGCTCGCTTGGTGACCGCGAGAGCCGCATGCATGCCGTACCTTCTTGGCGTGCAGTTCCTGATGGAAACGCTTCGGCTTGGTCTGTCGAACCTGCGTCGGCACGCGCTTCGTTCGATTCTGACGTGTCTCGGCATCATTCTTGGCGTGGCAGCCGTCATCGTCGTGGTTGCCATCGGCGAGGGGAACAAGCGAGCTGCACTTCGAGACATCGCTGCGCTCGGTGCACGCAACATCATTGTGCGGAGTTCGAAGCCGCCCGATGTTGCCTCGACCACGCAAGCCCGCACATTCCTGTCGCGCTACGGGTTGATGTACGAAGATGCTCGGCGCTTGGAGGCTGGACTGGATGGTCTTGTCATCGTTCCGTTGAAGGCAGTGGGCAGCGAGATCAGCCGAGGTGCGTTTCGAACGACGGCTCAGTGCTTCGGCACGGTGTCTGAATTGGCGCAGGTCGCCAATCTGCAGGCGCAGGTCGGTGGGCGGTACTTGAGCGATCAGGATGTGGCGACGCATGCACCCGTGGCGGTGCTGGGTGACGAGATTGCGCGGCAGATGTTCCCGGCGCGCGATGCACTCGGACAGGACTTCCGAATCGATCAGCAGGTGTTCCGAGTGGTGGGGGTCCTGCAGCCGCAAGGCCTGTCGGGCGGAGCAGGCAGTGCGCTCGTGGGTCGCGACCTGAATCGAGACATCCATGTCCCCATGACGACTGCCGAGCGTCAGTTCGGTGACATCGTGCAGCGGCGATCGTCTGGATCCTTCAGTGCGGAGGAGGTGCAGCTGAGCGAGGTGTACGTCACCGCTCCGAGCACAGACTCGGTGGGCGAGGTGGCTGCGCGGGTCGAGCGAGTGATCGAGATTGCACACCCTGGAATGACCGATGTGCAGATCGTTGTGCCGTGGGAACTGCTGGAAAATGCGCGGCGCGCGATGGTGGTGTGGAACATCATGCTCGTATCGATTGCGGCGATCAGTTTGCTTGTTGGTGGAATCGGCATCATGAACATCATGCTCGCGAGTGTCACGGAACGAACCCGCGAGATCGGCATTCGGCGTGCGCTCGGCGCAACGCGGCGGCATATCGTGCTGCAGTTCCTCGTGGAAACCGGATCGCTCTCGGCGGTCGGCGGAGTGCTGGGCATCCTGCTGGGCATCGGCGTCGCCTTCGGGCTTGGGCAGCTTGTCGAGTTGTTGCGTTCATTGCCGCTGTTCCGCGGGGCGTTCGGACGGGTGTCGCTCGAGCCCGTCATCACGCTTTGGTCGATCGTTGTGAGCTTTGGCGTCGCCGCAGCGGTTGGACTGGTGTTCGGCACCTATCCCGCGCTGGTCGCGAGTCGCAAGGACCCCGTCGTCGCATTGCGGCACACCTGAGAGCACTTCGTCGGGGTGCGTGTCCGCATGTTGGACTCGCCTCGCCTACGCTGCAAAAGATGAGTGGGCGTATTCCCCCAATATCAAACGTTCCCGTGACAGGGGAGAGCCTTCGTGCGCTGATCGGTGTGGGTGCGAAATGTGTGCTCGAGATTGGTGCGCACCATGGCACTCACACGCTCATGCTGCTGGATGCGTTCCCGGTGGCGTCTGTGCATGCCTTCGAACCAGATCTGCGCGCGCTGGAGAAGCACCGAAAGTCCGTATGCAGTCCACGAGCGACGCTGCATGCGATGGCCATCGGTGCGGTGAATGGTCGCGCAGACTTTCATGTCAGCAGCGGCATGCCCCCTGGGATCGATCCGATGACTGCGGCGAACTATCCGAAGGGGTGGGATCAGTCCGGCTCGCTTCGCGCCCCGAAGGAGCACCGCAACGCTCATCCGTGGTGCCGATTCGCCCGCACCATCTCGGTCGAGGTTCGGACGCTCGATGCATGGGCGGCCAAGCACGCGCGCGGAGCGATCGACTTCATTTGGGCGGACATGCAGGGGGCGGAGGGCGATCTTGTGCGTGGCGGTGCCGCAACGCTGCAGCGCACTCGCTTCCTCTACTGCGAATACAGCGATCAGGAACTCTACGAAGGCGAGCCGACGCTCGCGGCGCTCCTCGACATGCTTCCAGCCTGGGAAGTGGTCCGCCGGTTTCCGAACGATGTGCTCATCCGAAACATGGCGTGTCTCTGAGGTGGTCACCGGCGTCGGTAGACGATCACATCGCCGTTGTCCCAGTCCACCCAGCCACGCAGCCGACGGACTGCCGACCAGTTTCGTTCGAGCGCAGTTGCAGCATTCTCATCGATCGTCCGTGGATAGAGCACAATGAGCCAACGGATGTCCGCATCGAGCGAGTCAAGGTCCCGTCCGCTTGGGCCCGTGGGCACAATCTCGATCTCCCGCACGACCGCGTAGTACGCCAGCACATTGTCCGCAAGCCCCACCGTGCCGAGACGGACAGTGGTCGGTTCCTTCGCAAGGACCCACTCCACCGCATCGCGCAGCGGCTGTTTGGGTGGCAGTTGGAGTGTGTGAACGGTCCACGGAACCGTGACACCAAGCACCAGGACAGCGGTGATGAGTGGGCGACGGATGGATCGCTGTGCTGCCGGCGTTCGCCGAATGATCCATGCGAGGATGTCGTTCGCGCCAAGCACCAGTGCCGTGATGCACCCTGGAAGTGCGAAGAGACCGAAGCGTGCGTACATCCAACTGCCACCAAGGTCCGTACCGATCGCCACGAGAGGAAGACCCAACAGCATCAGTGCAAGTGGCACGCGGCGGGTCGCATCTCGGAGTGCGCCGAAGAGTCCGACACAGACCAGCATGCACGCGGGAAGCGCCGTCCAACTCCATGCGCCGCCCAGACCGAGCAGCAGATGAAGTCCCTCGGCGGACAGGAGCGATGGCTCGTTTCCGTCGAGCGCGGCGAACTCTCGGCGGATACGAAGCATGTCAGGAAGCAGCGGCGTGAGCAGTGTGCCTGCGGTCACTGCTCCCAAACTGAGTACCGCCAGAGCCGCCGAGGGCGTCGTCAGCGCCGAGCCGCTGCGCCGAGCAGCAGCGATGCAGAGGAGGAGCGTGATGCATTGTCCGAGCGGGAGTCCTGCAAAGACCAGGTGCGACCAGATGCCGAGAGCGGTGACGAGCGCGCACGACATCAGGCACGCAACGCTCGAGCAGCGCATGCCACGGAGCAGCAGTGCAGTCGAAGTCGCTGCGCAGAGGATCATGAGCGAGTAGCCGCGCGCCTCGCAGGACTCCAACACCACGATCGGTGCAAGCGCGGCTGCGGCAGCCGAAGCCGCAGGAAGCACGCGGGACGGCTGCCGCATCCAAAGGCAGGTCTCGTGCAGGAGCCAAGCCGTTGCTGGGATGACAAGGATGCCGGCGATCAACGCGGGCGTGCGGAGGATCACCTCATTGATGCCGCCCGACACAGTGAGTGAACACCACGAGAGCAGAGTGTGCAGAACATGGTTCGATTGGACAAAGTAGGTGCCGATGATGGGGCCGGGGCCATGTTGGGCGTAGTCGATCAGCGCGGAGATCTCGTCGTACCAAAAACTCTCGGTGATTCGCCAAATCCGTTCGATCACACCGAGGGCGATCAGACCTCCGACGATCAGCAGCGGGCGTCCTGCCAGAGGTATCACGGGGCCTGCTGCCGGATGTTCCACCGTGCGGCTCGGCATCGCGCGTGCGATCAGCGAGCCGACGATCCACCAGGATGCCGCGCATGCAACTGCCGCGATTCGCCACCAGTGTGCTCCCTGCAAAGTGACAGCACGAATGTCGACACCTTGGCGTTCGGCGACAACAGGATGTGTCAGCCACGCAGCAAGAGTGGCCGTTGGCGTCCACGCAACCCACGCGCAGAGTGCAGTCACCGGGAGTGCGAATGCCATCCAAGTTCGGTTCATGCGCCGCTCTCTCTTGGATAAGTCAGCGAGCCATCCTCCTGTGCGGTTATCCCGAGTCGCGCCGACGGCGACCTGCTGCCGGGTCTCCCCTCGGGAACCCGCCGCAACAGCGGGAGCATCGCGACGCGTGCAAGAGATGATGCCAGAAAGAGCACTGTGTACGCACTCTCATGCGAACCCATCACGCGCAAGATCCAACCTCCGAGCAATGATCCTGCAAGAAGAGCGCCCGCGTTCAGGAAGAGATAGGAGGTCATGAGGCTCGTGCGGTCCGTTGGGCGTGAGACATCGAGCAGCAGAAGGAATGTGGCGAGTTCATAGGCAGCCCATGCGATCCCGGCGCCCGACATGAGGAGCAGTATGGTCCACACGCCAGCGGGCATCGACATCAGAGCTCCATGGGTGGCAAGGAGAACGCTGCCGAGCACAAGAACGCGGCGCGCACCATGCGCCGCCGCCATGGCACCGAACACGGCCGATGCGATGCTCTTGCTGAGGAACATCACGGCGACCGCGACGAAGTACATCGTGTTGGAAAAGTGCAGGTGTCCGATGAGATAGGACCCGACGAAGGGGCTTGAGACTTGCAGTGCAATCTGGAACAGGAGCATGAACAGAAGCAGGTTCCGCTCTGGGCCCGCGAGGGGGCGCAGTGGAAGGTGGAGAGGACTGATCGCTTTCTGATTCCAGTTTCCAGCAGGCGGTTCGCTCTGAAGCCACAGATATCGAGTGGAGATTGCGCGCCCCAGTGCGGCGAGCAGGAACATGCCAGCGAATGCAAGCAGTTCCCATTGGCCAGTGTGCATGGTGCCAGGCTGAAGATCCGACGGGGATGCATCCTTGCCGCGTCCGAGCCACAGGAGCACGCCCGCTGCACAAAGCCCGCCGAGCGTTGCCAACTGGCAGATGCGCGTTCGGATGCCGAAGTAGCGCGGGCGAATATCGCCTGGGATGAGTGCTCCAACCCACGCGGTCCATGCCGGGCCTGCGCCGAGAGCAGTGCCCCAATAGACCGCGAGCGTTGCGAGCAGCATGGGCATCGGGATCGATCCCAGCCATGCGGCAACGATGAGGGGAACGAAACTGCACGACTGCACCGATGCACACAAGATGACCCAGCGGCGTGGGCTCCGCAGGAGATCGATACCCCACGGGGACACCAGCTGCAGAGTTGCTCCAAGGAGGAAGGGGATGCTGAAGCAGAGTCCTGCCTCGACTTCGCTGAATCCGAGTGCAAGGGCAAATGGAATGAAGAACATCTCGCCCACGCCGACCATGAAGGAGTACAGCGCGCCATCCGTGGTGCACACCGAAAGATCGGCACGGAGTTTTCTGGACCGAGTCAGCATGCGAGGGGGCAACCTACGCCAAGCAGGCAGGATGCTGTCCGCCCTTCGCCGTCCTTCATTCAACCGTGTGAGGCGAGCCGAGACCCGCGGAACGGTTGGTCGCAATCAGGGGCCGAGGCCGCCGCCTGTCGCACCAGTGGCTGAGCCGGTCGAGAAGCCTCGCAGCGTCGCAAAGCTGAACGGCACCGTCATGGACACATATCGAGGTCCGCCACGGCTGGACTGCCGCGGTGGGGGCAGAAACGAGTAACCGCCGAGTGCTCGGTGAACATAGTCAGGCGCGCGAACGATCAGCGACTCCTGGTAGTAGTCAATGAAAGCCCAGTCCGCTTCCCATGCTTCAGGTTCGACGACAGACTTGATGAGTTGGATCAGTCGGCGTGCTGCCTCTTCAGCAGTCTCGCGCGGCCCGCTATCGCCGCCGTTTCCAAAAAGGCTGCCGCCACCACCGCCACCACCGCCAACACCACCGCCCCCACCCAAACCCGCCCCACGCCACCGCCTTCGCCATCGCCAACGTCGATATCCCCTCCTGCCTCATCCCTGAGGCTGAGGTTTTCCTCGGTAAGATCGGTGTCGCCGAGTACAAGACCCCCGGTACTCAGGCCAACTCCGACGAGGTCGGCGAGGTCGGCAAGGACCACCAGGCCGTCCTGATGCAGAACCACGGCGTGATCGTCTGGGGCAAGGACGTCGAGGATGCCTACTGGAAGATGGAGAACATCGACTCCTATTGCCGCACCGTGTGGATCGCGGCCGGCCTCGGCGGCGGCCTCCATCGCTTCACCGGCGGCCAGGCCAAGGAACTTATCAACCTGCGCCAGAAGCTCGGCATGCCCGACCCCCGCGCCGGCCTCAAGGAGTGCGAGCTCTGCGACAGCGCCGATTTTCGCCCGGGCGTCGTCTGTGCCACGCCCGCGGCCCCGGCCGACACCGCGTCCGCCGCGCCCGACCCGCAGATCGAGGCGATCGTCCAGGCTGTCACCGAGCAGATCCTCAAGCAGCTCAAGGCCTGAGTGGGAAAAGCCGGGCAACCTCAGACAGACACGGATGACACGGATTAAGGGGATCAATCGCGCTGGCCGGTCGTACGGTTAACGCCGGGCCAGGATGCGAGTGCTGCGCTGATTCCCTCACTCCCTCATCCCCATCGCCTTTTTCTCCCCCTTTTCCCTCTCACCCTCTCTTTCCCTTCTCTCCCTGAAAGTCTCCATCATCGGCGGCGGCGGCCGCGTCGGGTCCAACGCGGCTTTCGCCCTCCAATGCGCGGGCATCGTGTCCGAGATCCAGATCCTTGACGCCAACGCCGACCTCGCGGCCGGCGAGGCCCTCGATCTCCTGCATGGCGCCTCTTCGATCGCCGACCAGCGCATTTACGCCGGGGATTACGCCAAGGCGAAGGACAGCGATATCTTCGTCATCACGGCCGGTCTTCGCCGGAAGCCCGATGAGTCACGGCTCGATCTCATCAACCGCAACGTCGCGCTGTTTTCCGGCATCCTCGAGAGCATCAAGGCGGCCGGGATGCGGAAGGAGGCGCTGATCTTCGTCGTCTCCAACCCGGTCGATATCCTCACGCAGCTCGCGCAGTCGCGCCTCGGCTTGCCGTGGCAGCAGGTACTTGGCCTCGGCACGATGCTCGACACCGCGCGCTTCCGCTCGCTCATCGCGCAGGAGCTCGGGCTCGCCGCGACGCAGGTGAAGGCGCTCATCCTCGGTGAGCATGGCGATTCGATGTTCCCCGTGTGGTCCTCGGCCACTTACGCCGGCCTGCCGCTGACGAAGGTCGCCGGCTGCACGCCGACCTTCCAATCGCAGATCTTCGAACGCACCAAGGGCAGCGGGGCCGAGGTGATCCGCCGGAAGGGCGGCGCCGGCTGGGCGGTGGGCCTCACCATCGCCGAGGTCATCCACGCCATCGCGCACGACAAGCGCCAGGTGCTGCCGGTCGCCACCGTGCAGCAGGGCGCCTACGGCCTGCGCGGCACGGCGATCAGCGTGCCGACCGTCGTCGGCCGCCGGGGAGCCCTCGCGCACGTCGAGGTCGAGCTCTGGCCGAAGGAATTGCAGGCCCTGCAGGCCTCCGCCCGCGCGCTCAACGAGACCTTCGCGAAAGTGAAGGCCGGCTGACCGCCGGCGACCGGGAAACAGGCGAGCGTTAGGGGCATCGTAAAATTGCCGGGGGAGCCCGCCCAAGGCGGGTGAACACCCCCGGCTACACCGCAGGATTTGCGGCGCGAAGTTCCGCGCGGGTTTCCCGAACGAAGCGCGTCCGGTGTAGCCGCGGCTGTCTGCCGCTGACCTTGTTCTACCGCCGTTCTGCTCCGGGCCTAACGCCTCTCATTCGTTTTCACCGGTTCCGCGACGCATGAAATACGCACGCTCGCGACCACCTCGTCGACCAGCGGCGTGAGCTTCTTCAGCAGTCCGGCGTGGAACGGATCGTTGGTCCCGGAGCCAAGACCGATGTAGAGGATGAAATCGGGCGAGATTTCGGTGTAGTGCAGTATCGAGCTGATCTTCTCCGGCTTTTCCCTCGGCCGGCAGATAACGTGGAGCCACTCGCGATCTCCGGCGCGTTTGGCCGTCGTTTCCACGAAACGACCTCCCGATGAGAGATACAGGCTGTAGTAGTCGTTCAGAGCGCGGACTGAACGATCCGGCCTCAGTCCTTCCGGGGTGGGGATCACCCCC
>SXGR01331723.1_pt1 | contig 27228 bp, 20 predicted proteins | sample 3174711 | NCBI WGS metagenome assembly SXGR01 (sample SAMN11356860, study PRJNA531348) | freshwater metagenome | isolation source: freshwater sample F1-60 | place: China: Fuxian Lake, Yuxi | collected 2017-12-25
CAACCGGTCTAGGTGGTGTCATAGGTGCTCTGGCTGATTCTGGTACAACTGGCTCACCAGGTATCATAGGACTTACAACCGGTCTAGGTGGTGGCGTAGCTGGTTTGGCAGCTTTTGCTCGTGCTGTGCCTCTGCTGCCTCTGCTAATCGGCCCGGATTTTGGAATCGTACCGGATTTTGGAATCGTACCGGATTTTGAAATCGTACCTAATCCTGCCAACATGCTGATGTTTATGTCCGGTAATTCCGGAATCTGATCGAACAGATCACTTATCTTCTTAATACCGCTTTCAATATTATTGAAGAGTTTACTAATGTCGCCCAATTCACCAGCCAATCCAGCAAGACCAGCAAATAATAATGCATCTTTCAACAACGATTTATTATTAAATTTAGATTTTTCACGCAATAGTCTTTCAGCTTTACCATTAGCAGCATCTTTAGTTTCAAGACGTGTTTCTGCTGCTTCGCGACTTGCTTTCTCAAGACGTTCCGTTTCTTTTTTTTCTAATTCTAACGATTTACCAAAATACCATAAAAATTTATCTTTGAATGCAACAAAAGTCACTTCAGTTATAGGTATAGTATTTTTATCAGTATTCGGTGTTATGAGATTTGCAATAGCCATGTTATGCTGCAATTATGTTATTGAATATTTGTGGAGTACGATATATGATCGGCTGTATATAAAATATTTCTCCTGTCACTAGTCCATTTGATAAATTCGGTAATGGTAAGGGCGCAGCAGTTATGTCCGGCACAGGAACAACTTCTGCGCCTGGTTCGACTATGCCCGGCACAGGAACACCTGCTGCGCCTGGTTCGACTATGCCCGGCACAGGAACACCTGCTGCGCCTGGTTTGACTATGTCCGGCACAGGAACACCTGCTGCGCCTGGTTTAACTATAGTCGAACCAGGCTGTTTTTTCTGAAAATCCAAAACATCTTTTTGTTCGCTCGCATATCTCGACACGATTGCTGCTTTAGTTTCCTCTGGAACAGAACTCAATCCAGAAACATATTCAGATCTTGCTTTATATATGTAAGGAATTTGTTCTTCTGGCGTCATAGTTCGAATATCTTTTTTTTCACTTGCGGCTATTTTTGCTGCTGACTGTAAGACTGATCCAACTTTACCATGTTGCACAGATGAACTGAACACAGCTTCCTGTATTCCACGATCACCTACAGCAAATCCTAAGCTACCAGCTGTTTTGAGAGCCGGCTCATAATGACTTCGAACTATGAAATTGTGCTGTGCTTTAGTGAACTCGTCGCGATGCGGCGAATCAGGTTTTGAAATATTAGTATATACTTTATTGAACTCCGGCGTTCCAGGTTCAAGTCCCTCAAAATTCGATGCAAACGGTTTACCTTCTGGGCTTCTTAGAAACCGCGCCATGGTGCCGGTTTTAGATGACAATTGATATTCGCCGTAAGATACACCACCAGCATCACCAGCACCACTGCTTATCGTTTCGACTCCTCTACTTCCACTCTCATATTTTTTAGTGATTGCGCCAAGTCGCTCTGGTATTTCTAGAATTGGCGGCGCGACTGATGGGCTCACGCTCGTTGGACTAGGTTCAACATCTGGGAAATATCTCTTAAGAATTCCCATTGCAGTCAATCCAGCTATGACGGCCATAAGCGATGGAATTCTAAGTACTAGCATGGCTAAACGTGGAAGTGCTTTTAAAAGTACCATAGATGATAACCGCGCAGTCATAGATAACATCGATTTAGATAAACCCATCAGCAATGTCGATAATGCGCCTATTTTAGAAACTATTTTTTCAATGATATTCTTTAATATAGATAAGATAGAATTATTAGCATTATCATCATCTATAATAACTGGGGGAGTTTCTCGATCAACGCGTTCCAAAGCATCTTCAGCGGCAGCTCTTTCTATACGAGCATAAATTTCAAATTGCTTATATTTCTGATTCAATATAGCATCGAGTATCAAAAAGATTTTGCGTGAAAATACTTTGAAGTCATGATCTGACGCATAACGAACAGACGAGTCTGTTGAGGAATCATTTGTGGCATTTATTACAGGAAGCACCATCTACTTAATCTTTTTCTGTTCCTCAAGTTTCTTAATGTAATCGATCAACATATTGACGTATAATTCCCTCTCCCATGGTATCATATTTTCAATCTCACTTAGACTATATTTGTGATATTGCATAAGCGAAAAATTCAACACATAGTAATTACCAAGAGTATTATGAGAGAGGGCTATCAAAAAAAATCTGCTATGCCCTCAAGTACTATTTCGTCCTCCTGTCCGCAGCCAACACACTTATATTTCATCGTATGCTTAAGCTTAGGCATGTTCTCAAAAAATTCTGTTATATTCTTAAACTGTTGAGCACTTAGCGATTCTATGAATTTCTTAGCATCTTCAAGATCATCCGGTTCGAATACTTCATCATTATCATATACACATACGATACATCTAGCAATCAAATCCAAATCGACTTTATCATTATGATTTATGGCACTGATATCACCTAAAGTCGGATACCGCATCTCGATGCTATATTTGTCTGTTATCTTGACACGCATAGAACTATTACCGCCACTTACTTTAACACTCTCTATGTCGATTTCAAGTGGCGTGACATTTTCGCATTTGATGCCGGCATAGTTGATTCCATTCGTATGTCTATATTCAAGCTTCGTCTTTTCACCGACAGATTTGGCCCGAAGATTTAAGAATAGAAATTCGACATCGAAATGCGGAAGCTTGGATATATCGAAATTGGGATCTTCGACGCAAGCCGATGCGACATCGATCATCGATTGCATCATGATCTTGGTATCTTTTGATTCTGCTGCTATCAAAAGAACTTTCTCTTCTTTGACCACGAATGGCCTGAAACGAATTTCACGATCATTTGACGGAAGAGTTATAGCGAATTTTGGAGATGCTATCTTAGGAAGACTCATTTCACCACTCCATTATTAAAAAATCTTAAAAGAAGATCCGCGGCCGGCCGCAGCGCTATAAGAACCGAGAGTCGCACGAGGACCAGAACCGACTGAATCCACCATCGCTCGCATGCCTCCACCTAGGCCCTGTCCTTTTATGAGCGATAGTGTCGGAGAAAATCGATTGAACAAATTGACGCCTTGTCTGACCATCTTAGCAAGATTGAATCCAGCAGAACCGATTGAGCTCTCGTCATGCTTCTCTAGAGCCCTATAGTAAGTCAATTCGACATTGAGCTTAGCTGCCTCGTTCATATCCCATCCCATATCGATGGTCTGGACATATGTCGGAAATGCTTCCTCGAGCTTGATTGTATAGGCCGGTTTAATTGCACGTCTCGATTCGCCAAGACCGATATCGAATCCGAGCGGTCGAGTGATAAGGGTCGGATCGAATCCTACGGCTTGCGCTGTTCCAAGAATAGTCTGAAGCAAACCTCTCGATGCTCCGCCGGCTCCTTGAAATTGCGGAGATTCTGCAAACTGATATATTTCAACCGTTCCAACGATTTCCTCATAGTAAGTCGCATCGTATTCGGCTACAGCACCACCGCTTCCCATTGAGCTTCTTACAGTTCCAGTAGATCCGCCGCTGACCGCCAAGTCTTGCCATGCCATCATGACTTCTCTTTCGAGCATAGTCTCACTTAAGTTTATTGATATGTTCATCGGTTGGTACATGACTGCATATGGGATGTGCCTAATCGGGCCATAGAATCTTTGCTGAGCGGTCATGACTTGACGCGGTGGAATCTGAGCGCGCTCTATCCTAAGCTGCATAGCGAATTGCTCATTCATATATTTCGATTTAATAGCTTCAGGTAGAGTGATCACACACGAATAAAGATAGTTCTTAGCGATACCGCGCCGCCCTACTTCTCCAGTAATGCCTTTCAGATCAGTATATGTTGAACCGGTCATCTACTTAAACCTCGCCATAGATTCTCTGTGAACTTGCGACATAGACGCACCGACGAATTTCTGCAATGGGAGAAACAGTGCTAAATCCCATTCGTTCGAATGGACTTGAAAGAATTGCGATTTGAGATGACTTACTAGATATCTCTTGATGCAGGGTTGGAATAATTGAAATTTCGATGCACCCTTAAGGACACTGTAAGATATCTTCAACCGCGTATTGTCGTCAAATCGCTTATCAGTAGATATATCATATAGCCTATCCATCAGACGAGCTCGCATGAGAAGTGGCAGATAATGCATATTGATTCCAAGAAATGATTGAGCGCTCATAGGTGTTTTCGTTCCGGAATATGTAGATTCGAATGGAAAAATCAATGGAAATATATCATAATACGGCAAAGTCTCTTTACCTTTTGGATCATACTTGAACATATACATCTGCCCGACCATGGGTCGTTTTACTAAACGGCTTGCGTCAGCAGTAAGCAATCGTCCAGAATTGATACTAGTAGTCGCAACCGCAGCTTGACGAAACCAATTGCGAGCTTGCAGTACTTTTCCGGGAATAATTCCTTGCTGCGCGCCCTTCGCCAATATGTTGTCGAATATACTGACGGCCATCTACTTTATACCTAATTCTCTTTCTGTGAGTATGACGAACTCCCAGCCCCGATCCTCACAATAATCCTTGGCGGCAGCCCACTTAGAACTATTTATTGTGTATTGAATGACTTCATTTAGATACTTTCTAGATGGGCGAGCTTTGCCTATATGTGATTTCGGCTGCTGAGTTTGGTTATGCGGTTTAACTTCCAACATCTTGGTTGATATTTTATTATCGCGATCACGAACACGTATGACGAAATCTGGAAAGTACCTATGATAACGATTATCAACTGGTGATTTATATGGAACAATATGTTCTTCGCTCGACCACTTCAGAACATTGGGATTTTCATCTAAACTGGTCATGACACGCCGTTCCCATAGAGAACGATAAACAATACCGGTCGGATTGCCTTCGTATTTCTCCGGATGTCTTGGTATAAATCGCCCTTTATATGCCATGCTCACTATCTATTAGATAAATATTTGCATGGCAGAAGAATCTTCAACAGTAATTTATAATAGTCCGTTAGCTGATTTGCAGCGAGAGGGCACCTCCGTATTTTCTAATGGTGGAAAAGCAATATATTTTCCATCCGATTTAGATAAGATGGGTCATTGGGTCACATTTCGTGCAATTAAATTTGAAAAGATCAATGGCCGCAATCGTTCTGATAAATCATTATTGACTACCATATCTCTTCCAATGCCAGCAAGTTTGGATACCGGTTATAATGCTGGATATGAAAATGCTAGTGGCTTGATTCCGACATTAGCTGCTGAAGCTAGCGGAACTGTACTTAATGGCATAAGCAAAATGGTTAAGTCTATAGCATCACATTCTCCAGCAGTAGGACCTGGCGAGCTGCCGGTGCCGCCGACATCACTTTCAGATGCCATTAAAAATTTGATTGCTAACCAAAATATCGATGATATTACAAAAAGCATCGGGGCTGGTGTGACGAATGTCGCAACTTTAGCAGCAAGTGAAGCCATAAGACGTGGTGGAACAAATGTACAAGCAGCTGTCGCTGGTGTTGGTATAGCAGCAAATCCATTCAATGTTCTTTTGTATCATGGCCCAAAAATGCGTGATCATTCTTTCTCATATAGATTGTCTGCTCGTGGTAAAAAAGACACGAATGCTATCCGTGATATAATCTGGGCATTCAAATATCATATGTCAGGTCGGTATGGTATTGGGAAAGCGAAAGACATTCTCCCAACGGCAAGTGGTGATATCTCAGCGAGAGCATTTCTCGAATATCCAGAATACTTTGAGATAAATTTCCATTATGAGAAATATCTGTTTCGTATAGGGCCGTCGGTCTTATCAAATTTCACTGTATCCTATCATCCGGAAAATTATCCGGCATATGTCAGAAGTCTTAAGAATCCAGGCGATGAACCGGCCCCTCTTGAAGTAGCTATAAGAATGGACTTTCAAGAAAGAGATATCGTCACCAAAGACAATATCGAAAGCGATTGGAGCTGATGCACTATTTCTCAAAATTTCCAAATGCTCTCGTCTCACTTGATGCAACTGGGATAAAAAATCCGATTCTTATAACCGATATAACAAAGCGGTTTACTATCAATAATTTCTCTCGTGATTCTTCTCTTATATACTATAATTATCATGTTACTGATGGCGAACGACCTGACATAATTGCATTCAAATATTATAAGGATCAAACTCTAGATTGGTTGGTCCTATTAAGCAATGAAATACACGATCCATATTTTCAGTGGTATATGTCGACATATAATTTCGAGAATTATGTTCGCCAAAAGTATGGTAGCATATCGGTCGCACAGGCAAATATTCATCATTATGAATGGATTAAACAGGCTCGAACCGAAGTATTTAATACCGATGGTGAGAAGATCGTAGTTCCGGAAAAATCATTCATAGTCGATTATACTACATACATATCGTTATCAGCAAGTGACCGACGTGAGATCACTAATTATGACTATGAGATTAATGAAAATGAAAAGCGACGAAGCATTGTGCTTATAGACAGATCTCTTGTGCCTGGACTTTTAGAAAACTATAGGACCGTGTTGGCGTGACGCTTCAGCATAAGAGCGGTACAGCAGCTATACAAAAGTTGGAGATTAAAAGCACACTCGCCGACTTAACGATGAAATTTAAGAATTTGATGTTTGAGCTGAGCTATTATGAATCCATCGATTCTCCAGCCGTATCAATGACTCTTGCGATTGCAGATGGCACAGATTTCAAATATTCACTACCGCTTCTAGGTGGTGAAGTAGTTGATTATAGTTTTTCAAAAACTGATATTGAAAACACGCCATCACCTGCGGTGATTAAAGGTAATATGCGAGTATATAAGCTCGCGAATGATAGAAGAGTTAAAAGAGAACTGAGTACATACGATTTATTTCTTACTAGTCAGGAGATGTTTCTCGATCCACAAACATCGATCAATCTTGCTGTTAAATCGATGCGTGTATCTGATATTGTTAAGCAATTGTTTGAAGATAAGATTCGACCGATAGGGGGAAAACGTCTTATAACTCTAGATGAAACTGATGGGCTACAATCATTTGTTTTTAATGGTGGAAGCGCATTTACTGCTATTAACCAACTTGCTTCTGAAGCTAAGAAAGCTGGATCTGGATCGTCATCAAACTTTTTTTTCTATGAAGACAATGAGGGATATCACTTCGTTTCTTTAGAGACATTATTTAAAAAGCCGGCAAAATATAAGTACTATTATTTTGAAGATGTCGTGCCAGGTGATGATATTCATGAATCTAATCGTTTGATAAGTATGAATCACGATGTATCATTCGATCTATTAAGTGGATCGATCAATGGACAATTCGGTATACGAACTTCATTCATAGATCCTGTTGTTAAGACATTTGCGCATACTGATTACACAATGAAGGATTTTTCATCGATACATAGAATCGGTGGAGGATTTAAAACAATATCTGATAAAACTATAGCCGAAATAGGTGTCAAGCCAACTCGTGAAAATTACATAATATCAAATTCGGTTGGTCGATTGTCTGATTATGCAGTAAAAAGAGACCCAATGATACAAAATACATTCTCACGTCGCCATCAGTTTTTAGCTAAAGAAGAAGCAACTAGAAATCAGATCAGAAGCAATGTAAATAAGATTGCGGCTCATGGAAACTCAATGCTTCGAGCTGGTGATGTCCTAGAAATTATAGTACCAACAACAGGACAGCGAACTCTCAGTGAAATTACAAATAAATCAGTTTCAGGAAAATATTTAATTGTAGCATTGGGTCAACGAACAACTGCCGACGGTTCATATGTTACAACTATGGAATGTGTGAGAGATTCATTTGCTGAGCCGATTGAAGTTGGAGTATATTGATGAGCCGGATTAGAAAAGAACAGTTTTTAGGACTAGATGAATTTGTCTGGTTTTTTGGAGTAGTAGAAGATCGGTTAGATCCGCTTATGCTTGGGCGAGTACGAGTCAGAGTATATGGCTGGCACAGTTCAAATAAAAAAGAATTGCTAACTAAGGACTTGCCTTGGGCTCAGGTAATCATGCCAGCTACATCAGCTAGTGTCAGTGGTATCGGTGACGGACCAAGTAAGTTCGTCGAAGGATCATGGGTCATAGGATTCTTCGCCGATAGCAAGAGAGCACAGTTCCCAATCATAATTGGATCTTTGCATGGAATTCCACAGACTGGGTCATCACCATCCGATGGATTCAATGATCCGTTTGGCGTATATCCAAAGTTGCCCGGTGAATCTGATGTCAATCGATTAGCTAGAGACCCACTCGAGGCTGAAACACATGCAAGTCTGATTGCTAAACGCGATTCTAGGATAACTGATGTTCCTAAAGCATCTCGTCATTATGCAAATACGGTGCATCAACCATTGACATCGAGTTATTATAATTCAGAGACTTGGGATGAGCCGCCACCTCGAGGAACGGGTGCAATATCAGTCTATCCATTCAATCAAGTTAAAGAAACTGAATCTGGACATGTATTCGAAGTCGATGATTCGCCTAATGCAAGACGCATTCATGAGATGCATGCAGCCGGTACATATAGAGAAATTCAAGATGATGGTACACGTGTCGTACGTGTGATCGGTGATGATTATGAAATTGTAGTACGAAACAAGAATGTCTTAATCCGAGGCGGATGCAATGTAACTATACAAGGCGATAGCCGGCTTAAAGTCGAGGGAGATTTAATCACTGAGGTAGATGGAAACTATCATCTAACGGTTCGTGGTGATATGGTCACGAAGATCGGGTGGAATGATTCTAAAGAAGTCTTAGGCGATTCATCGACACAAATCAATGGGAATCGAACTCAGCGAGTCAGCAAAGATGAAATCAATGCAGTCGGTCTATCTAGAAGCGACAGTATTGGAAAATCTATGACATTCGACATTCTTGAGAATATGTCTCAGAAAAGTTCCGGAAATACCGCAATTATCTCCGGTGGATCGAGAACACTAATCGCTGCGGTCGGTGCAGTTGATATAGGATCAGCTGGAAATATGTCTATAGCGACAAATTCTGCATTGGCCATAAAGAGCATGGGTAACACAAAGCTAGATGCTACTGGATCGATCCTATTGAAATCCACCGATATCAATCTCGGTGATACTGGTGGGGCATATGTCAGCAGAATCGGGGATACTGATAGCGTAGGACATACGCTCGTCACCGGCGCTGCTAGAGTGAGGGCCGCCTAATGGTCGACTTGGCTGATCTAGCTCCACCGACAATCGATGCGTCTAGCATACAAGCTTTAACGAAATCTAGTTCATGTGGTATCAATTTAGGGCTAGATGTGCTTAAAGGATTGCAAAGGCAATTAGATGTAGCGATGGCTTCATTGTTGTCTGGATCTGACGGTATTTTTTCAAGCATAGGTAGCTTAGGATCTATTCTTACATTAAATCTCAGTGGTCTATTCGATGGGTTGAAATTAAACTTACCAAAACTCCCAAAGACTCCATCGCTCGAATTGCAGTCATTATTCAACAGTCTACTTGCGCAGCTTGCCGTTGGTGGTGACATCAGTGCATTGGTTGCAAGTATCAGAGCAAATTTTCCGACTTTCGATATTCAAGCAGCATTCAATAAGATATCTCTTGGGCAGTTCGATCTATGCAGTTCAATACCCAACTTAAAGATCATCGATGGTATAGTCGCTGAGCTTCCGCCAGCATGCCCAAAACCAACAATCGATGCAATTGAGATTCCGGAATCTGTAGTCATACCAGCTGCTAAAGATCTTATGGGTGTAGTGAATTCTGCGATGCCAGTGGCGGTCGAATCGTTAAAGAACTTTATAGCCAATGCACAGATAGGCCTACCGAATTCAGCAACCTTGAGCACAATGAGTGTTTCTATGGTAAAGACGAATGAACAGGCCACTGCATCTATTGAACCTATAGTTGAAGCATTGAAAACTCGGTCTGGAGATTTTGAATCTTCTATAAAGAGCTTAGAAGCTCAAAGTGCAGCTAGTGCTAAGATTGCTTTGGATGGCATTAATAGTTGGAATGCACAAGCAGCCAAACTTGGCTCATCCTTTAATGCTCAGATGTCTAAAGTATTTACTTCTGAAAAAATCGAACAAATTGAAACTCAAATGAATGCATCAACTGCAAATTTAAAAACCAATACTGCTCCATTGAAAAATCTAATCGAAACAAATCTAGATCGTCTAACTAATTTTTCTGGTACCAGTGAGAATATACAAAAAGCTTCTGATACCAGTCTGACTGCTATCTGATATCTACCAACTGCCTTAAAAGCTCAATGCTTATTATACACAGAAATTTCAACTTGTCAACAAAAATATTGCCAATAAATAATAAAAATTGGAGTTCCAAATAATGGTTGCGGTTATTAAACAGACGGTCTTTAGAGATTTCGATATAGGAATGAAGACCCATCCTGTGACTGGCAAGCTCGTGATTAAGAAAAACTCAGAATCGATACGCCAAGCTGTTAAGAATCTGATATTAACTAATAAATTCGAGAGACCATTTCGTCCAAATTTCGGATCGGATATTGCGTCACGGCTATTCGATCTATATGATCCGTCTACTGATGAAAATATCAAATTCGACGTTCGTATCGCTATGGAAAATTATGAACCTAGAGCAGAACTTTTAGATGTAGGTGTATTTTCAGATCCAGATTCGAATGAAATCCGTATTAATGTTGTATTTCGTCCATTAAATTCAACTGTCCCGACTAATGCGGTAATTACACTAGAAAGAGCTCGTTGATGGCAGCAAATACTACACTTTCAGTAACAGGTTTAGATTTTGACACTATAAGATCAAATTTTGTCGATTTTCTAAAAACTCGATCCGATTTCATTGACTTTAATTTTGAAGATTCTGCTATAGGGACATTGTTAGATCTGCTTGCATACAATACATATTATCTTGGATTCTATGCAAACATGGCCGCTAATGAAGGCTTCTTAGATACAGCACAGCTTTATGAATCTATTGCTTCACGAGCAAAGGCAATTGGTTATCGTCCACGGTCTGCGACGGGCGCTAGCGCTAATGTTCTCATTAGGTTTACTAGTGCAGTAGCGAATGCGACATTCCGTTCGTTGACTATCTCTAAGAATACTCAATTTACTTCAGTTGTCAATGGTGCATCATATACATTCGTGACACCGAAAGCATATACGATATCGGCTAATTCGACTAATCTGTTCCAAGGCTACATCGATATCGTAGAAGGTGATCCTCTTACACAGCGATACTTATTTACCACGGCCAATACATCATTTGTCATACCAAATGCAAACACCGATATATCATCTATAACTGTGACCGTTACATCATCTGGTGTTGCTCAAACGTATGTTGAAAAAACAGATTTGACAGGAGCAAATTCAAGTACACGAGCTTTCTTTGTTGAGGCTGATCGGAATAAGCTTTATAAGATTGCATTCGGCGACGGTGTTCTCGGACAAAGACCGCTATATAATAGCACAGTCGCTGTATCTTATCGGGTATGTAGTGCTAATCATCCAAATGGCGCAAATAACTTTAGTGCAGTCTCAACAGTCGGCGGTCAATCGGCTTTCACGCTGAGAGTCATAAGCCGGGCCGAGGGTGGTGCTGGTGTGGAATCTGCTGAGTCGATTCGTTTCAATGCGCCACGTTTGTATGAAACACAAAATCGTGCCGTTACTGCTGAAGATTATAAGAGAATCATCATTCGTGATAATCCCGATATTGAAGCCGTTTCGGTTTGGGGTGGCGAGGAAAATGATCCGCCGATCTATGGCAAAGTATATGTCGCAGCAAAACCTTTAAGCGGTACACTTTTTTCAACGAATCGAAAAACAGCCATTAAATCTGCACTTAGAAATTATAATGTGCAATCAATAGATGTTGAAATAACCGATCCGGCCTATCTCTATGTTGTTCCATACATTGAGGTTCGATATATCCCAGAAGAGACGACACGCACGGCTTCCGAAATTGCGGCAGCAGTTGCAGCTAGAGTACGAACATTTGAGACCGATCATCTAGGAAAGTTTGATAGTAAGTTCCGTCTTTCTAAGTTCCTATCATATGTCGATGATGCAGATGATGCAATCACCGGTTCACGTGCAGTTATTGATTTGCAGAAGAGACTGAACCCATCGACTTCAACTAAAAATGATTATGTTATTAGGTTTAGTACACAGCTTCAACGACTAGGTGAAGCTGAACAGCTCGCCACGGTACGTGGCGGTTCGTCTAAGCATCCTGGTTTCGGTTGGTTGACATCAAGCAGCTTCACAAAGGACGGCTTCACAACTTATCTAGAAGACAATGGATTTGGTATTGTGCGCATCTATTATCGTAGTACAGTCGGGAAAAGTGACCGTGTATATTTAGATTATGGTGCTGGTACGATTGATTATATTAATGGAATTGTGTATCTAAATTCTTTCATACCGAATGCGGTTGCTGGAGATGCTCTATATATTACAGCACGTCCGGTGTCTCAGAACATAAATCCAGTACGCAATCAGATTATACTTCTTGCAGGCTCTAAAGTCAGCGTTCTTAATGATTCGACGAGTGAAATCTTAGCCACTGCAAGCGATCTTTCAACACTAGGTGATACTGCTTTGATTAGTGAAACATCAGGTCTGATAACATACTAACATGACTATACAAGGCGCACCTGAAACATATAAGAAGATCTCGTCTCTTGTAAGTTCTCAGTTTCCTGAGTTCATACGAGATGAGGGTCCTAAATTTGTTTCTTTTCTTAAAGCATACTATGAATTCCTTGAGCAAGATGGCGGTGCGGTCCGGGCTGCGCGATCGATCGGTGATAATCAGGATATAGATCGTACAGTCGATTCGTTTGTCGAATACTTCCGACGCGAGTTCATGCTGAGCATACCGAAGTCGACATTAGCAGATAAGCGACTGCTCACTAAGCATATCCGTGAATTTTATCGAACACGTGGTAGTCAAGAATCGTATAGGTTCTTATTTAGGGCACTATACGATAAAGAAATTGATTTCTATTATCCCGGTGAGGATATTCTTCGGGCATCTGATGGACGTTGGGTCAAAGAAACGGTGATACGTCTGGCACAACCATGGTCTGATGTGCCGACTGTAATGGACGGCTCAACGATCACCGGCCAATCATCTGGCGCAAAAGGTCGAGTACAGGGCATTTTTCTGATAAACACATCAGGCTTAGATTTGTATGAAATGGCACTTGAAGCCGTAAGTGGAACTTTTACCGACGACGAGATAATTGTCGATAATCAAGGTAACACTGCGACAATCACGAATGTCAGTGGATCTCTTGAAGATATTCTGTTAGGTACTCATAAAGGTGCTTTTCATAGAGTTAATGATACCATCACGATATCTGGACCCGGTGCGACTACGGCCAATGCTACCGTTACAGGAACTACAGATCAGTCTGCATTGACATTTAAGTTGGTTAATCCTGGTTCGGGTTATAGAATTGCATGCACATCTATTGTGGTTTCGGGTGGAGGCGGTACGGGTGCTAGCTTCTCGATCTATTCGGTATCTAATACTACGACTATTTCAATTAATTCTGATACGATCGATGCTCTAAAAAATGTTCCGTTGAATGTAGGTGCTACATTTGTTACGACTGGAGCTAACAGTGCTGCTGTATCGGCAAACCTAGCTACTGCAAATGTTTCATCAGTGCTTGGAGCTAAGCTTAAGTTTACGAATACTAATATATCTTCGATAGATACAATAGAATTAGTGAATCCAGGTACGGGTTATACATCGATGCCGTCAATCACGGTTCGCGATCATGAGATAGCAGATCTTGACCGTGTAGCTGCCGGCTATGGCGGATATAAAGGCAAGAATGCTGTCGTCGTCGCTAATACGGCATATGGTGCTATAACAGCAATTCGGGTCAATGTCCGCGGTGCAAATTTCAATAAGAATGAAGCATTGTCTGTCCTTAATACAACGGTCGGTAACAGCGCCACGACCTCAACTGCGGCAGATAAATTTGGTATATCACATACGCTTCGTCGAAAAGCATCATATGCACCGACGGTGACTGCACGAGTTAGCGGTGTCGCCAACCTCCCTGGGAGATATATCGACACACGTGGTTGGTTGAGTTGGAACAATCGACTTCAGGATAATGATTTTTATCAAGAATATTCTTATGTAGTTAAAGTATCAGAATTAGTCTCCAAGTATCACGATGTTCTGAAACGAGCTCTTCACCCAGCAGGTACGAAGTTCTTTGGATTCTATGACATAAAGTCGACTATAGATTTGACTTCACTGGCCATCACGCCGTATGATGAAATCGATTCCGCATTTGTTACTTGGGGCGCAAATACAGGCTTGTATGGAAACGTCTATGTCAGTGCGCTGTTTGCAAATGCGACGATCACTCCATACTCCGGTGTCGGAATCGGTGTATATGGAAACGTCTATGCCGGTGTCTTTGATGGCACGTCACGTCTTGTTCGAGCAATCAAGGGCACGGCACAATTCGCAAATGGTATACTTAAGGCGACGACTGGATCGATTAATGCTAACGGAAGCGGCTCACAGCTGCGCATCACACCGATATCACATTCCGGAAATACATCAATTTATCAGATCAACGCGATCTTCAGCAATACAATCTTCACTCTACGGACACCATACATTCCGTTTACATCAAATGCTTCATTTGAGTACTTAACAACAAGCAATACAAACATCATATATGGTCCATAAATAAAACATGCCCAGCTTAGTCACAAAAAAGTTTAGATTGAATATAGCCGACCAAATTTATGAGTCGTTCAATGAAGCGTCATTGACTAGGTATTATGTCTTTATTGGTCGAACTACGGCATTCACCAATGATTCGAGCCCGCCGACGCCATCTGACAGTGTGCAAAATGTAGAGTTCGATTCATATCGTGATATGATTGCAATGAAGCGGGTTCTGGCAGCAGATGTTTCCTATATCGTTTTTAGATACAATTGGACGACGGGAACAGTATATAAGCAATATGATGATACCGATACATCATTATATCCAACTTCAACTAATGCGACTTCAAATACGACATTTTATATCATTACATCTAGCAATTATGTATATAAGTGCATCGATAATAACCGCGGTGCGCCTTCTACAGTTATGCCGACTTATACCGGCACTTCAATAAGCACAACGGCAGATAATTATCGTTGGAAGTTTATGTATTCGGTGTCATCTGCCGATGCAGATAAATTTCTCGTCAGTAGCAATATTCCCGTCAAGACGCTGTCGGCCAATGACGGCAGCGCTCAATGGAGTGTTCAGCAAGCTGCATCAAATGGATCGATTGATCATATCTCTATCACTGCTAATGGTTCTAATTATCTAACGACATCTAATACTTTCAGCTCAATTACAAATTCGACGGTGGTTGTCCTAAAGCCGAATGCTTCGGCCACAGACGCAATATATGTCAAATCAACGATTTATATTTCATCTGGTTTAGGCGCAGGCCAGCTTCGCAGAGTTGTCAAGTATACCGGGTCGACTAGAACTTTGACTGTAAACGGTGCATTTACCGTAACACCAAACACATCGGCGGCATACATTGTCGCTCCGAATGTCATCATTCGAGGTGATTCAGGATCGACTACGACGAATCGTGCTACTGCATATGTATCCAATTGTGCCAGTGGACAGGTAAGAAAAATCACGATGATATCTCGCGGTTTGCATTATGCAACTGCGAATGTTACTATATCTGCAAATTCTGGATCGGCAGCAACGGCTGTTCCGATGATATCCCCACCCGGAGGACATGGTGCAGCTCCAGTCGCTGAACTTGGTGCAATGAGCCTGCTAGTCAATGTCCGCATTACTGGTAATGAGGCTAATACGTTTCCGTCGAATAATGACTTCAGAGTCGTGGGCTTGATTCGTGATCCGTTGCTCAGAGGTGGGTTGGTTGCAAATGCTTCTGTAATCGATCAGTGCACTCGACTTAATGTATTTGCAGCTTCTGGCGATTTCACGGCCGATGAAGTAATCACAGGTGGTACTAGCGGAGTCAAAGGCCGGTTAGTATATTTTGCGAATACGAATACCGCAAGAACTAAGGGTCTACTGAAGCTCATTCGTGTCTCAACATCCGGTACCGGCGGATTCTTTTCATCTGGAGAGGTCGTTACCGGAGCTACGTCTGGTAAAACTGCAACAGTTAATACAATAGCACGTCCGGCGGTCAGGGAGTACACCGGCGACATAATATATACTGAGAATAGAACTCCTGTTACACGATCACCCTATCAGATTGAGGACATTAAATTAGTGGTTAAATTTTAATGGCAGAGCAAGCAAATACGGAATCGCTGGTGACAAATCTAAATGTCACGCCGTACTATGATGACTTCAATGAATCGAAGAATTTTCATCGTATACTCTTCAGGCCAGGACAAGCGGTTCAGGCACGTGAGCTTACGCAAATGCAATCGATCATGCAAAATCAGATCGATCGATTTGCTGAGCATATTTTCAAAGAAGGCAGCATCGTTAGAGGTTGTCAGATAAATTACGATAAAGATTTAGTTTATGTAAAACTTAGAAATAGTAATTCTACCGGCGGTGTAATAAATGTAGCTAGTTTTTTAACTAAAACTATAACCGGAAGCACAAATAAAGTCAAGGGCATCGTTATTAAGACTAATGATGGAGCTGAAGCTAATACACCAAATTTTAAAACATTATTCATTAAATATACAGCAGCTAATGGGTCAATTCGCACTCTAGCAAATGGTGAAGTTATCACTGCATCTGGTGGATTAAGCGCAAATCTTATAACGGCTTCTGCTACTGGATTTTCATCTCTGGTACAGATCAGCGCTGGTGTAATATTTGCAAAAGATCATTTCATTCGTATAGATGAACAGTCTATACTACTTGATAAGTATAGCTCAAATTCGTCATATCGTATTGGCTATCAAATATCTGAAGATATCATCACCGAAACTTCAGATACGTCTCTATTAGATCCATCGTCTGGATCATATAATTATACTGCTCCGGGCGCAGCAAGACTTAAATTATCGGCAGTTCTTACTAGAAAAACTGAATCTGAAACCTCTACAAATAATTTTATAGAGATGATTAAGATTAAGAACGGTGTCATTTTAACTAAGTCAGATCAACCGAGTTATAGTAAAATTGAAGATTATGTAGCAAAGCGAACATTCGATCAAGCTGGAAACTTCATGGTTGAAGGATTAATTCCACGTCTTCGTGAACATAAACTCAGTGCAAATAATCAGGGCGTATATACATCAGCTTTAGGTGGAAATACACAGCAACTTGTTGTCGAAACTGGACCTGGTAAGGCCTATGTTCTTGGGTATGAAAAAACTCTGCTTGTTAGTGATAGGTTATCTATTGATAAAGGAATAAATTATAATTCTGTAGAACAAGTCGCTGTTACTGCAGATTACGGTAACTTCGTGATAGTTGATAACGTATCTGGTACATGGGATGTAAATAATCAGACAACGGTTACTTTGCGAAGTAATCAAGCAAATACTATCACAACTAAAAATTATTCATTGACTACTGCACCTGGTTCATCTTACGGTACGGCTAGAGTACGTGCTCTCACTCACTATAGCGGTACACCTGGATTGCCGTCAGCTCAATATAAGATGTATCTAACCGATATAAAGATTACGCAAGGTGGACAAGGATTTGCAAACGTTCAAAGCATAGCATCTTCTTCTGGAAATGCTAACGGTCGAGCAGACATAGTTGGATCGAACGGGAAGAATGCAAATACGACAGATTCTACATATGATAAGGTAGTATTTAAGCTTCCGTATAATTCAATCAAAACTTTGCGAGCTACAGATTCATCTGTCGATACAAATTTTTCATTCATCAAGTCATTCAATGTTACGTTCAATTCTCTTGGACAAGCGTCAGTCGTGAGTGGTGCAGCGAGCGAAACTTTTAGCGGTAGTGGCGCCCTTTCATCATCAACTGGTCGCGAAAGATATTATGCTGTAGTTACTGGTTCGGCTAATACGTCAACGCTTACAGGGACAGTATCAACGTCAGGTTCATCAAATACAATCACGGGTTCGGGTACAGCATTCACGACACAAATAAATGCTGGAGATTTGATTCAAGTTTCCGGATATTCAAATACTCACTTGGTTACCGAAATTACTAACAATACTTCTCTTAAAGTTTTGAATGCAGTGAACATTGGCGCATCTAAAGTACTGTGGAAACAATTTAAACAAGGACAAGTTCTTGATTTTGGCGGCGTTGGTCGCGATGGCGCAAGATCAATTACCATATCGTCGACTACACAGACTGATTTAGATCTAAATGAAACTCTTAATTCACCGGTGTCATTAGGTGTAACGGTTATCGCTCGACTTAATAAAGTTGATGGTCAAGAAGCATTGAAGACCGTAAATCGAAATCGTTATATTCAAGTGCGTATCGGTAATGCGGCAGCCGGAACTTCTTATGCTGGCAATACATCTGGCCCATGGCCGCTTGGACTCTCTGATGGATTTAAGCTCATTTCTGTGAGAAAACAGAGCGGTGCAAATTTTTCAAGTATATCTAGCGGATTTGATGTTACTACAAATTTTGAACTTGATAGCGGCATGCGAGATAACTATTATGATCATGCCCGCTTAGTTAAGAAATCAACTAGTGCACTATCAATATCTTCGGGTGATAGACTTCTCGTCGAACTGGATTATTTTACACATAGCTATGGAACTGGTGTTGGTTATTTTGGTGTTGATTCTTATCCAGTTAATGATAGTACAGCCGGATCAGATACTACTAAAATTTTTACTTATGAAATACCAATCTATACATCATTATCTCAATCGTTAGCAATTGATTTACGAAATGCTATAGACATTCGTCCACGTATCACCGATACAGCCAATAGTGTTACATCATTAACTAACATTTCGGTCAATCCATTAACATCAACTGGTGTTGACCTGCCATCCGGTGGTCTAAGATTTGCTTATCCGCAAACGGATTACACTACAGATTTAGATTACTATCTTTCACGTCGGGATCGAATTGTTATAGATAAATCTGGTGTATTTACTGCTATACGAGGCATACCAGCATCAATACCAATAACACCTGATGAGCCTAGAGACACTATGTCTATAGCCACAGTTAGTATAGCACCATATCCGTCTATTTCACTCGATGTTGCAAAGACAGTGAATAGATACGACCTAGCATCTCGTGTAACACCAGTTAAAAATCCGCGATATACGATGCGTGATATTTCTGTGATAGAAAATCGCGTCGAAAATCTTGAATACTATACGACCCTCAACTTGATGGAACAAGCTACTAAATCACTTGAAATTACTGATAGTGGCGGATTGAATCGTTTTAAGAATGGTATAATAGTCGATCGTTTTGTTGGTCATAACATTGGTGATGTCTCTAATCTTGATTATAAAATTGCAATCGATAAGATGACGAATGAAGCCCGGCCTACATTTAAACTTGATAATGTTGAGCTTGTATATCACAGCAGCAACTCATCAAATGTCGTGCGGACTAACTATACTGTAGACGGTATATATAAAGATCAAACTATTCTCATATCGAATAGTGCTGCGGCTTTTACAAACAATGAGATAGTATCTGTGGGTGGAACTACTGCGACTCTAAGATATAAAGTCAACAATAAGTTATATGTCGAAGCTGCATCTGGAAACTTTACTGTAGGTACAGTAACCGGCGGTACATCTAGTGCTACATCAGCTATCTCGAGCGTTACTCAACCCGAAGCTGGTGAACTACTCACTCTTCCATATACACATGAAGTATTCATCAGTCAACCATTTGCTACCACAACACGAAATGCGACTGGCTTATTTTATAATTGGAAAGGGCGTATAACGCTCAATCCAGATAATGATTATTGGGTCGATACGACACAGCGCCCAGATGTTACAGTTAATCAAGATTTATATTCAGATGCTATGGCTCGTGGCCTCAATCAAAATGTGTTTGGCACTGAATGGGGTAGTTGGGAAACGACTTCAGCTAGTAGAAGTGGCGAAGTTCTCAATTTGGGTGGAAGACTTGGTTGGATGACTGATGACGTTAAAGCTAGCGGGCGTGCACGGGATGTAGCTATAGAAATTGGTGGTCAATGGTGGGGTGATTTTGAAACCCAGCAACAATCACGATCTGGAATAAATCGTCAAGTCGTGCCTGTAACTAGGACAACTAATTTAGGAAATAGAATAGTAGATGTCAGCATACAACCATTCATGCGTTCTCGTGTGATAAATGTAACGGTGAGTGGTGCAAAACCTGGCGCTAAGTTGTATAGTTTCTTTGATGATACCAATGTTAGTGCATATGTGACACCGACAAATAGTTCATTTGCAAATACAGCATTAGAAGGTGGTGTTCTTAAAGTCGGTTCGAATGGATTATCACATGCAACATTTAGAATTCCCTCCGACGGCGCTATTAGATTCAATACTGGAACTAAGGTTTTTCGTGTTACAGATAGTCCGACTAATGAAAAGGATGCAGGTCTTGTCACTACTTTTGCAGAGGCTAGATATTCAGCTCAAGGTTTAAATGTAGCACAAGAACAAGTAATTCTATCTACACGCATTGCAGATGTTCAAGAAACTATAGTGAATGAAAACCAAGAGATTACCTCACTTATTGCTGAGGGTGATCCGATTGCTCAGTCTTTTACAATCAATACAAAAACTTTTGGGAAGATAGACGGATCAGGCTGTTTCTTATCTAAGATCGATCTTTTCTTTGCTGAAAAAGACGCGACTGCTGAATGCATGGTTCAATTCCGTGAAATTGATCCGAATAGTTTCCTAATAACTGAGCGAGCTCTTCCATTCAGCACTGTGTTTCTACAGCCATCTGATATTAATACGAGCACTAATGGATCTGCACCGACGCCGATATACTTCAAATCTCCAATCTATGTTCAGAATGGTCGCGATTATGCAGTTGTGATTAAACCAAGCGGCAATAGTCCAAACTTTAGATTATTTGTTGCGCGGCTCGGTGATGATGATCTTATCACTGGAAATCGAGTAACTTCGCAGCCGGCGGCCGGTATGTTATTTGCTTCTTCTAATGATAGACAATATGCACCGGTTCAGACTGAAGACTTAAAGTTTAACCTATATGTTGCAAACTTCAATAAGTCGGTAACTGGTAGTGTTATATTTAAGAACGAGCTGCGAGATTATTTGACAATTGCAAACGTATCGGCTGGATTTACTCGTACTGGTGAAGTTGTTCATGGTGAAACATTGGTTATCGGAACATTTGCAAATACAAAATCCGTCAATACGAACGTAACATTTGCTCAGGGTATGACATCTGGTGCAACTGGAACAATCACCTACTTCAGCTCATCACGTATTCGTGTCAAGAATGTTAGTCTGACTGCAAAGTTCAAGGGTGGCGAGCTGATTCGTATTCGCAATACAAATGCGACAACCGGTGTGATTGTCGGTAACTCGACAGGCAGTGTCACATCAGCCACGTTTCCGACAGGCAAAGTATCTTACTATGATGCGGTAACTGCATCTAATACATTTTTACATTTATCGAATGTCGCATTTACGAATAGCGGCGCGGCAACTTTTGACCGAGTGTTCAATGCAAATACATTTGTCCGCGGACAAACTAACGGTTACTTTGCGCGTATCATAAATCTAAACAGTCTGAAAATGGATGTGCTGAGCTTTAGAACTGATTATTTACAACCAACTAATACCTCGATAACATATGCAAGCAAATTTGCAACTAGTACATCTGCGAGAGACACTGCATTTGCTGATGTTACACCGAACTTCGATGTTGAATTTGCAACACCTAGATATATCTTAAGTCGAAGCGTTGAATCTAATACAACGGCATCAGCATCGACTATGGCAGCATCTAAGTCAGCTGAGATTAAAGCAATTATTACATCGTCTCATAGATATCTATCACCGGTTGTAGATGTTAAACGAATTTCAATGTGCACAGTTGAGAATTTAATTAATAATGATACGACTGGAGAGGGAGCGGAGGCATCTGGTGGAAATGCTCTAGCCAAATATATCACAAGAAAGATTCCGCTCGCCGACGGCCAAGATGCAGAAGATCTTCGTGTATATATAACTGCATATTGGCCATCATATGCTACCATCGGTGTATATTATAAGATACTTCATCGTGAAGATAGCGATACATTCAATCAGGCTTTATGGGTACCGATGTCGCAAATAACTACTGAAGGATTTACATCTGCATACTCTAATATTGATAATAAAAATGATTTCAAGGAATATGTTTGGCAGATAGGAGCTTATAGCAATACATATAGGTCTGGTGCAAATACTACAAGCAGTCCAGCCAATATAGTCGAATATAGAAATACATCTCGTGCTAGATTTGTTGGATATAAAAATTTAGCCATAAAAATTGTGTTGACGTCGAGTCAAACAACGAATCCTCCCCGACTCCGTGATTTTAGAGCTATAGCTCTACAAAGATGACCGTGCACGTTAAAATAATGAATGAGCCAAATTTGGTTCGAGACATTGCGTCTGGGGCAGTATTGTCTATTGGAAATAGCGATATTGACTCATATAAGAAACGTAAAGCAGCGGCTTGTTTAATACAGACTACGGTCGAAGATATAAATAGCCTCAAGACAGAGATGCATGAGATTAGGCAGCTTCTCGTTCGAATATTGAACCGCGGAGAGACCATTTAAATGGCAGCAATTTCAAACGTCGCATTAACAAATACATTTGATACTTGGAGAACTCGTTCCAACCAAGTTTTTGCTCGAATGAATCAGTTTGCGGTCAATGAATCGGCCCACTATGCAAATACATTAATTGCTAACGTTCAGTTTACATCTAAGGGTGGTGCATCTTTCCAGAAGTCGGCGAATGTCGCCAAGAACCTGATTGTCACGGGAAACACTACTTTAGGTGCAAATCCAACAAGCCGTAATCGTTTTAACGGTGCGACTAACATCAATAATAGCCTGGCTGTGACGGGTAATGTCTCGATTACTAATACAACTTCAGTCACAACAATCAGCGGTCGAGTATCTGTTTCTAAAGGCTTCACCGCGGTCAGCAATACGACATTAGGTACCAATCTGACTAGCGTTCATAGGATTTCTGGTGCGACTACAATTAACGGCAAGTTAGTCGGCACAGGCAACGTCACCTTTACTAATGCGACGTCATTTACGATTGGTGTAAATCCAACTGCAGTCAATCGTATTTCTGGTCTAACTACGATCAACGGTAAGCTGACTGTCACGGGTAACCTAGCGATCAGCAATACATCAGGTCTTGTCGCTATTTCTGCGGCCAACGTCAATCTGACGGGAACTGGTAAGACTCTCATTAAAACGGCAAATACAGATGTTCGCGGCAATCGTATGCTCATTACATCTAACGTCGTCATTACTGGTGCAGCTGGTCTAACGTTCCCCGACGGTACGGCTCAGACCACGGCAGCTTCAGGCGGCGGCGGCGGATCGGCATTTTTCAATACGACATTAACGGATGCGGTCAATGCAAATGTCAAGTCAAGCAGCGTCGGCACGATCTTTACTGCCCCATCGACTACGGGTAAGCGCTATGTCGTCTACTCGATACATCAGACCAATGCTAATACTCTATATGGCGACATCGTAACGACGGCATTTGTTTCTCGAAGCGCTAATGCCCATGCAATTGCGGCGGCTGTGCCGATTCCTGGTGCGACTGCCCTAGAACTTCTCAAGAAGCCGAAGATCATGTATCCGAATGATGCACTTAAGATGTTCACCAATTTAGGCACATCCAAGGTGACGGTCACTTATGCGACATTAGATGATGCAACACATTTCAGCAACGGCATTCTTCATACCAATGCTGTTGCTAATACTCTGTATACTTTCACCGGTGCATCTGTCGTAGAATCGGTGCTTCTTGTTAATTCGAATACAGCGGCATCAATTCAAGCAACCGTCGCATGGACGGATGGTTCGAATAATGTCAAGACATACCTTGCATATGGGCTTATCGTGCCGGCTCAGTCGACGATTGAGATCATAGAAAATACAATGTATGCCGGAAGCGGTGATAAGATTCGTGTAACGGCCGATGCTATAACTCCATCGAATGCATTAAGGTCGCATATTGCGGGTAAGACTCTCTAAGGTAACTGATCATGGCTAGTATTGATACAAAAGGCGTCTTTATAATAAGTGACGTAAGAGACGCCACATTAAATAATATATGGGTGCCGCAGGGTTGGAATTACGGATGGTTTGCTGGCGGCGCATCTCCAACAATATCTACAATAGATCGTATCAGTTTTAATTCAGATACTGTTACTGCTATTAAACGTTCTACATTAACAACAGAAACTCATGGTGTTGCTGGTGCTGGTGTAAATTTTACAGATGGTTGGTTTTGCGGTGGAGTCGGTCCGGCGATAAAATCCACCGTTAATCGCATGATTTTCTCGTCAGATGATTTAACGGCCGTCGCTAAAGGTCCGCTCACTGCAAGCAGATATGAAGCAGCTGGTGTTGGAAATACAACAGATGGTTGGGTTCTTGGCGGTTCGAATCCAGTAAATACACCAATTTCTACGACAAATAGAATTATTTTTGCATCAGACACTTCGACCGCTGTCGCTAAAGGTGTTTTATCTTCAGCACGTGAAGCACTTCCCGGCATATCCAATCCAACAAATGGTTGGGCTGCTGGCGGGAGAACCCCAAGTAGTGTAAGCATTGTCGATCGTATAATTTTTGCATCTGATACATCAACCGCTGCCGCTAAAGGCCCATTGACTGTAGCTAGTCATGGCGGAGCAGGTGTTCATAATAATTCGTCAGATGGTTGGGTGGCAGTTGGCCGCGGCCCCGCCGCATTATCCACTGTTAATCGTATAATTTTTGCATCTGATACATCATCTGCTGTCGCCAAAGGCCCATTAACCGTAGTCAATGATTTCTTTTCTGGTAAATCGAATAGCACAGATGGTTGGTTCGGTGGTGGTGCATCTCCGAGTACGAATTCTAGGGTCGATCGTATAATTTTTGCATCTGACACTTCGACCGCAACAGCAAAAGGCCCATTGAGCACTGCTCGATATAGCGCTGGAAGCGCATAATTTTGATTCTTGATTTTTAAGAACGCTTTTATGATGATGGGTGGTACAGAACTAAGCAATTATCATTTGCATGATCATATTCTCGTTCCGAATACTATTAAACTACATGTCAGCACAATTTATGATATCGACCCGCTTCGACACAATATTCTTTGGCTTCATCAGGCGCATGATCAGTCGTCAGTTCAGAATCTCCCGCAATTAATTAATCAACTCGATCATCTTGTATTTGTCTCGCATTGGCAGCGAGAGCAATATTGTCGTTGGCTGATACCAAATTTTCCACTTGAAAAAACAACCGTAATACGAAATGCCGTCGTTGTTCCAAATGGAATTTCATCGATACCGAAATCGTCTACCGAAACCAGACTGATTTATTCTAGCACACCATTCCGCGGTCTTGATGTTTTGCTTGATGCATTCGATTTAATCGATGACAATTCATTATTTTTAGATGTATATTCGTCGATGCTTGTTTATGGACCGTCATATGCTTCTTTAGATTCGAACTATGAACACTTATATGAACGGTGTCGGCAGCATCCCAGAATCGTATATCATGGCAGTGTCGATCAAGAAACGCTTCATCGTGGTTTCAATCGTGCGCATATACTAGCATATCCATGCACCTGGGAAGAGACATCTTGCATAACAGCAATGGAAGCTATGATTCATGGTTGTCTACTAGTTACATCTGATATCGGAGCTTTGCCGGAAACGACGGCCGGTTTAGCAATTACATATACACCCAATCCAAGACATGCTGAACAATATGCCGATATTCTTGTTAAAAATGTCACCGAACTACGATCTGGGAAGCATGCTGATCGACTTAAAAGCCAGCAGTCATATGCAGCTCATGCTTTTAATTGGGAGCAGCGGGCTAATGAGTGGGCCTCATTTTTTGATAAATACAATCATAGAAAGACGTCAATCTGGAGGATTTGACCTTGAAGTATCTTAAGTATAAGCTAGTCGACAATGATACTGGATCATTTCTTGGCGACGGGGTTATGGGCACGACCGGTCTTAGACATCCTTTCGTCACCGGGCTCAATGTTCTCTTCGTCGGTGTCGATAGCTTCTTTTATGCTGAGTGCCCGAATGCTGCGACGGTTCCGACGGTCGGCAATATTTTAGCTATTACATCAGAGGACGTTGAGACGGCACGGACTGCAGTTGATTTAGCGGCTCGTTCAGCACTTAAGTCACTCATCTGGATCGTGGCGGCTAAGAAGCGAGCTGATGCAACTGTCGAGTATCATTCGTCTGAGATATCAGCCGGTGCTTCGTATAAAATCGAACAAGCACGAGCAATCTTAGCTGGCGGAACCGGTGCTCTCATTGAGGCTGAAGCAACAGCCCGAGGCATTTCTACCAGTGCTCTTGCAACTAAGATTACCGCTGCATATGATAGATTGACTGCTCTAGAAGCAAGTGTTGCTGGATATTCGGGAAAGCTTGCTGATGCAGTCGATGCCGCGGTCGATGATCCAAGAGCGGCTCTTCGGACAGCAGATACTGAACAATGGATGTCAGACGAAAGGCTTTGAATCGTGGCTACTCTAGAAAACAACGTTTTTACACTTAATAAGTATGCCGAGAGAGTTCGTGATGGATTGATTGAGCCACATATTGGATGGAAGAGTGCTTGGTTCGGTGGTGGTTGGCGGTATCCAACTCCAGGTTCGTGCTCAGTTGAACGAATAATTTTCGCGTTAGATACTTCAGTGGCCGTCGAAAAAGGTCAGCTACCCAGAGACCATCGATACGTACCAGGCGCTGTTGGAAATTTATATGATTGCTGGTGGAGTGGCGGCAACTCTGATGGCAATACTGCAGTAGATCGTGTTATCTTTTCATCAGATACTTCAGTGGCCGTCGCAAAAGGTCCGTTGAGCGGTAGTAGATCAGATTTCGGGCCGGGATGTGATAATGATTTGACCGATGGATGGATTTCTG
>SXGR01421307.1_pt1 | contig 27205 bp, 19 predicted proteins | sample 3174711 | NCBI WGS metagenome assembly SXGR01 (sample SAMN11356860, study PRJNA531348) | freshwater metagenome | isolation source: freshwater sample F1-60 | place: China: Fuxian Lake, Yuxi | collected 2017-12-25
ACGATCGCATCGTCCACGACGAAGCCGACCGAGAGCGTGAGAGCGAGCAGCGAGATGTTGTCGATGCTGAAGCCGAAGAAATACATCACGCCGAACGTGCCGATGATCGAGATGGGCATCGCGATGCTAGGGATGATGGTCGCCGCCGCCGAGCGCAGGAAGAGGAAGATCACGAGCACGACCAAAATGATGGCGAGAACGAGGGTGAACTTCACGTCGTGCACGGAGTCGCGGATCGCGAGCGATTTGTCGCTGAAGATTTCGAGGCTCACCGTCGCCGGCAGTTGCGCGCGGAACGCGGGGAGCAGCGCCTTGATACCATCGACGACCTTGATGGTGTTGGTGCCCGGCTGGCGCTGAATGGAGAGCGTGATGGTGCGCTTCGGGTTGAGGCCAGTAGAGAAATCGGGGTCTTCGACACCGTCCTCGTTGTAACGCATGTTGAACCAGCTGTAAGATTTTTCGTTTTCGATGCCGTCGGTGACGTTGGCGACATCGGCGAGGCGGACGGCGGCGCCGTTGCGGTAGCTGACGATCACCTTGCGAAAACCGTCGGCGCTCTTGAGCTGGCCGGTAGCGATGAGGGTGGTGGCCTTGTGCGCGCCGTCGAGCGTGCCAGCGGGGAGGTTGACGTTATTGGTGTCGAGGGCGGTGCGGACCTCGTCGATACCGATGCCGCGGGCGGCGAGCGCACGCGGGTCGAGGCGGACGCGCACGGCGTACTTCTGAGCGCCGAAGACGTTGACCTGAGAAACGCCATCCACGGTGGAGATACGTTGAGCGAGGATGGTCTCGGCGTATTCGTTGACCTCGGGCAGGGACAGGGTGGACGAAGACAGTGCGAGGAGCAGCACGGAGTCTTCCGCGGGATTGGATTTCCGAAACGACGGCGGGTTCGGCATGTCGCGCGGCAGGCGGCGTTGCACCGCGGAGATCGCGGACTGCACGTCCTGCGCCGCGCCGTCGATGCCGCGGTCGAGGTTGAACTGCAGCGTGATTTGCGTACTACCGAGGGAGCTGGTCGACGTCATCGAGTCGATGCCGGCGATGCTGGAGAGTTGTTGCTCCAGCGGAGTGGCGACGGACGCGGCCATCGTCTCCGGGCTCGCGCCGGGTAGACTGGCGGAGATCGAAATTGTGGGAAAATCGACGTTGGGCAGCTCACTGACGGGCAGTCTTTCGTAAGCCATCCAGCCGAAGAGTGTAACCGCGGCGGTGATGAGCGTGGTCATCACCGGACGCCGAATGAAGTGTTCGGGAATGTTCATGATGCCTTTTTCTCCTGATCCTTCTTTTTGCTTTTGCCGTCGCTGCCCTTGCCCTCACCACCCTTGCCGCCGCGGCCAGCGCCGCTCGTCGCGCCGGGGGTCTTAATGTCGACGGTTTTGCCGGGAATGACGCGGAGTTGGCCGTCGACCACGACCATCTCGCCTTCGGTCAGACCTTTGCCGATCACGGCATCGTTGTCAGAGAAACGCTCGATGACGACGGGGCGGAGTTCGGCGGTTTTGTCGGCCTTGATGACGTAAACATACTGGCCGGTCTGCGACGTTTGGATCGCGCTACTTGTGACGGTGAGCGCCTCGGGTGAGTCGAGCGTAACGGTCACTTTGGCGAATTGGGCGGGCCACAAGCGTTGGGCGGAATTAGGGAAGGTGCCTTTCAGTTTCAAGGTGCCGGTCGAGGCATCGACCGTGTTATCCATGAACGTGAGTTCGCCCTGCTCGGGGCGTTCGTCGAGGCCAGGAGGCACGACATTGACGCGGAGGGTGCCGGTGGCGCGGTAGCGGGTGAGTGAGGCGAGGTATTGTTGCGGCACGCCAAAGGTCACGTAGATGGGGTTGAGCTGGTTGATGGTGACGAGCAGTCCCCCGGCCTCGTTTACCCGGACAAGATCGCCCTCGTGGATGGTCATATTGCCGGTGCGGCCGGTGAGCGGGGCGCGGATCGAGCAGAATTCGAGTTGGAGCTTGGCGGTGGAAAGGCGGGATTCGTTGGAAAGCAGCTCGGCCTCCAAGGCGCGGGCGGTGTCGGAGATTTTTTCGAACTGTTCCTTCGAGACCATCTGATCGGTCGTGAGTAAACGATACCGCGCAACCTGCGTGCGCGCGGTCTCGAGCTGCAGGCGAGATTTTTGGAGGTCGGCCTCGGCTGATTGGAGAGCGTTCCTGAATGGCCGCGGATCAATTTCAAATAGGAGGTCGCCTTGGGTAACATTTTGCCCTTCCATGATTGCAATCCTTATCAGCGTGCCGGTGACTTGGGACCGGATGGCGGTCGTGCGAATGGGTTCGACGGCACCGATTGCCTCGATCACGAGGGGCACGATTTTCCTCTGCACTTGTCCAGCGTAGACCGGAGCTGCCCCACCGCCGCCGCGTTTGCCGCCGCCGGCGCCAGGTGCGGGGGATTTTTCACCGCAGCCGGTGAATAGTCCGGTGCAGATCAGCGCAATGAGGACGGAGCCGGGAACGCGCGGGAGGCGGAATGGTATCATCGGGAGGGAGATCGTTGGGTGTAACGGCGATTGCAGACCCAGCAGGGTAATGGCAGGAGGGTGAGAGCGGGAATCGTCAATTGTCAAAGGTGTCGAGTAGGACGGGCCAAATGGGGAAAGAGTGCGATCCTCGCTGCACGCGCAAAATCGGAGTTCCGGCAGGCCGCAAGCGAGTGCGGACAGCCTCCCTTCATACCCGAAACTTCTCCTTGCTAGGGAGAGGCGTGCGGATTTCCCTCCTCGCCTCTGTATCCATGAAAGTCCTCGTCGCCGATAAGATCTCACCCAAAGGAGTCGCCTACCTGCGTCAGCAGCCGGGCATTGAAGTCATTGAGGCTTACGGCTCGTCTCCGGAGAAGATTGTGGAACTCGTCAAGGACGTCCATGCGATCGCGGTGCGCTCGGAAACGAAGATCACCGCAGCAGTTTTTGCCGCCGCGCCTTTGCTCAAGGTCGTTGGCCGTGCCGGCGTCGGCGTGGACAACGTCGATGTCGAGGCCGCCACCGAGCGTGGCGTGATCGTGATGAACACCCCGTCGGGCAATACCATCGCGACGGCCGAGTTGACGTTTACGCACATCCTTTGTGGCGCGCGTCCCGTGCCTCAAGCTGCGGCTTCGATGAAGGCCGGCCAATGGGACCGGAAGAATTTTTCCGGCATCGAACTTTTCAAGAAAACTCTTGGCGTGATCGGTCTCGGTCGCATCGGGGCGGAAGTGGCAAAACGCGCGCAGGCGTTCGGGATGAAGGTCCTCGCCTACGACCCCTATCTAGCCCCGAGCCGCGCTAAGGCCATGCAGGTCGAGGGCGTCACGCTTGATGAACTCCTCGCCCAGTCCGACTATATCACGGTGCACATGCCGATGACGGACGACACGCACCACATGATCGACGAAGCGGCGTTCGCGAAGTGCAAGCAAGGCCTCCGAATCTTCAACTGTGCCCGCGGCGGAATTATTAAGGAAACTGCCCTGATCGCCGCCCTCAAGTCCGGCAAAATTGCTGCGGCCGGTCTTGACGTTTTCGAAGAAGAGCCGCTCGCGAAGGACAGCGAACTCCGCACGCTCCCCAACGTCGTTCTCACGCCTCATCTCGGTGCTTCGACGTCCGAAGCGCAGGAAGCGGTGGGCATCGAAGTCGCCGAGCAGATCGCCGACGTGCTCAATGGAGGCGTCATCCGCAATGCCGTCAACATGCCATCGATGGACGCCAATGCCGTCAAAGTTCTGGGACCTTCCATCGATCTCGGCGCTAAACTCGGCACCCTCGTGCAGCAGATCGCTCCGCCACAGATCGCGACGCTGCGGATCACGTATTGGGGCAAGATCGTCGAACTCCACGTCAACGCGGTCACCCGCGCCATCCAGCGCGGCTTTTTGCGGCGTATCAGCGGCGACTCGGTCAATTTCGTGAACGCCCCGGTAGCGCTCGAGCGTCTCGGGGTGCGGGCCGAGATCGTGAAATCGACGGACGACTCGGGTTACTCGGAGCTCATTCGCGTCGAGGCGATCACGCCCGATAACCTGACCTTCTCCGCCTCGGGCACGTTCATTGGAAAGAGCAACCAGCCGCGCATCGTCAGCATCAACGGTCGCGAAGTCGAAGTCGCGGCCGACGGCAAGCTCCTCGTCCTCGAGAATCTCGACCAGCCCGGCATGGTCGGAACCATCGGCACAATCCTCGGCCAGGACCAAGTGAACATCGCCGACATGTCGCTCTCGCGCCTCACGCCCGGCGGCACCGCCTACATGGTCGTGCGTGTCGACACCGAGCCGAGCGAGTCGGCGCGCGCCGTCATCAAGGGCCACGCGGCGATCAAGCTGGCGAAGTTCGTGCAGCTATGAGGAACGGTCCAAAAGTTCGGAGCCTGCTGGCAGGCGAACCGGTGCCGCCTACCCTCGCGCGCAAGCGCGCTCCTACCCTCGGCGCATGATCGTCGCGCTCCTCATTGCCGCTGTCAGCGGGTATCTGTTGGGCGCATTGCCCTTCGGCTACCTCGTCGCGCGCGCGAAGGGCGTGAATATCTTTGAGGTCGGCAGCAAGAATCCCGGCGCGACCAATGTTCGCCGGGTGCTCGGGCACTGGCCGGGGAATCTGGTGCTGTTCCTCGATGCGACGAAGGGGGCGTTGGCGGTGGGCCTGTTTCCGCTGCTCCACGTCGTGGGGACGCACTATGGCCTCTTCGATGCCGACGGGCTGTTGGCGCTCAAGATCACCGGCCTCGTCGCGGCGATTGTCGGCCATAGCTTCTCTTGCTTCACCGGTTTTAAGGGCGGCAAGAGTGTCGCCACCGCCGCCGGCGGGTTTCTCGTCTTGTTTCCCCTCGGCATGGGCATCGGCTTCGTAATCTTCGGTCTGACGCTCGCGCTTTCCCGCTACGTTTCCTTGGCTTCGATGCTCGCGGCCGCCTCGTTGCCGTTCGCTGCTTTCGCCTTCAAACAACCGTCACCGGTCATCTCGATGTCGGCGATGGTCGCTGCATTTGTAATCTATCGTCACCGCGCCAATCTCGCGCGCATCCGGGCCGGCACCGAAAGTAAAGTCGGCCAAGAGCAAACCGACGCATCGCACTCATGAGCGCACCAGCACCGACTACGATCAACATCGGCCTCTGCGGCTTCGGCACCGTGGGGCAGGGCGTTTGGAAACACCTCTCGGCGAATCGCGCCGAACTTGAGTCGCGCCTCGGCGTGAAGCTCAACCTCGCCCGCGCCGCGGTCCGTGACCTCGGCAAAGCCCGCGCGGTCAAAGTCCCGGCGTCCAAGCTCACCGCGGACCCGCTCGCCATCGCCAACGATCCCGCGATCCACGTGGTGTGCGAACTCATGGGCGGCACCACGCTCGCGCGCCAAGTCACCCTCGCCGCGCTTCGCCGGGGAAAAATTGTCGTCTCCGCCAACAAGGCGCTGATCTGCGAATACGGGGCGGAAATCTTCGCGACCGCTCGCGAGCACGGCGGCCACTTTTTCTTCGAAGCGTCCGTCGCCGGCGGTATCCCGATTATCAAAGCTCTTCGCGAAGGCTTGGTCGCAAATCGTTTTCCGCGAATCTACGGCATACTGAACGGCACGTGTAACTACATCCTCACGCAGATGGAGGATCGCGACGCGCCTTACGCCAGCGTGCTTGCCGATGCGAAACGCCTCGGTTACGCTGAAGCCGACGAGGCCTTGGACGTCGACGGGTGGGACACCGCCCACAAGGCCAGCGTCCTCGTTTGGCTCGCGCACGGCGTCTGGGTAAAGACCGACCAGATGATCGTCGAGGGCATCTCGCGCATCACGCCGGCCGATTTTAAGAATGCGTCCACACTCGGCTTCGGGATCAAGCTTCTCGCGATTATCACGCGCGACTTCACGAAGAACGAACTCTGCGTGCGCGTCCATCCGACCCTGCTCCCCGAGGGCAACGTCATCGCCAACGTCAGCGGGGTGTTCAACGCGATCTCGGTCACGGGCGACGTCGTCGGCACCACGCTCTACAGCGGACGTGGCGCCGGCCAAGACGCCACGGCCAGTGCCGTCATCAGCGATATCGCCGACGCCGTGGCGCTGATCAAACACGGCAAGGGCGCGCACTTTATTGGCGAAGGAGTCCCGGCGCCGCGTCAAGAGAAGCGGCTCGCGCCGCCGGAGCATATCCGTTCGCGCTACTATGTCCGGCTCACCGTCAAAGATCAGCCCGGCGTGCTCGCGCGCGTCGCCTCCGTGATGGCCAAGCACCACGTCAGCATTGCGAGCGTTATCCAAAATCCTGCGGAGACTCCCCGCGCCGCCTCGCTCGTACTTACGACTCACCAGAGCAACGAGAAGGCGATGCGCACGACGCTCAAACAATTGGGCGCACTCGCCAGCGTGCTCGACGAACCCGTGTTGCTCCGCATCGGCGATTTTAGTGACTAAAGGACGAAAAGTTGAGAGCTGAGAGTCGCGAACTCCGCACGCCCACCCTCCACCCGCCAAAGATCGCTTTTCCGATTCCGAGTCTCTCCACCCTCAACGCTCAGCTCTCAACCCTCTGCAATGGCCAGAATTGTTCAAAAATACGGCGGCACCTCGGTCGGTGACGTCGACCGCATCAAGAACGTCGCGAACCGCATCAAGGCCTTTCGCGACGAGGGGAACGAGCTCGTGGTCGTCGTCTCAGCCCGCTCCGGCGTGACCAACGAGCTCATCGCGCGCGCCAAATTGATTCATCCGAATCCGCCCGAGCGGGAGATGGACCAACTGCTCTCCATCGGTGAACAGGAGACGATCGCGCTGACGGCGATGGCGCTCGAGGCGATTGGGGTCGATGCGGTCAGCTACACAGGCGCGCAGGCTGGAATTTTCACCGACAAGGTGCACACCAAAGCGAAGATCAAAATGATCGACGCCGGCCCGATCGAGAAAGATCTCAGCGCCGGGAAAGTCATTATCGTCGCTGGCTTTCAGGGTATCAATGATGACGGCCACATCACGACCCTCGGTCGCGGAGGTTCCGACCTTACGGCGATCGCCCTCGCCGCCGCCATCAAGGCCGACAAATGCGAGATCTACACCGACGTGGATGGCGTTTATACGGCCGATCCGCGGGTCGTGAAGGATGCGCACAAGCTCAACGAAATCAGCTACGACGAAATGCTCGAACTGGCGTCCCTCGGCTCCAAAGTCATGCAAACTCGCTCGGTCGAGTTCGCGTCGAAATACAACGTCGTTTTTGAAGTCCGCTCCTCTTTCAACAACAACCCAGGAACCATCGTGAAACAAGAAGTTGCCTACATGGAAAAGGTCGTCGTCCGCGGCGTCGCCGTCGACAAGGACCAAGCGAAAGTCGTCGTCAGTGACATCGCCGACAAACCCGGCACCGCCGCGAAAGTTTTCTGCGCCCTCGCCGAGGCGAATATCAACGTCGACATGATCGTGCAAACCGTCGGCCGCGATGGCGTGGCGAATCTCACGTTCACCGTGCCGCAGACCGAGATCGGCAAAGTCGAGAAAACGCTCGCGCCCGTCTTCAAGGAAATCGGCGGCAGCGTGACGCTCGACGATCAGATCGCGAAGCTCTCCGTCGTCGGCGTCGGGATGCGCACGCACAGCGGCGTGGCGTCGACCCTTTTTACGGCGCTCGCCGGTGCCGGCATTAACCTTGAACTCATCAGCACCTCGGAGATCAAAATTTCCGTCGTGATCGCGAAGGACAAGGCGGACGAGGCCGCGCGAGTCGCGCACAAGGCCTTTGAGTTGGATAAACCCTGAGGGTCGGGATGGTTCTCCGCGCCGTCCTGCCGTAAAACTCGGACACCTCGGAGAGGCGTCCCCACCCGACCAAGCAACGCGCATGAAATTCATTTCCACCCGCGGTCAAACGCCCTCGCTCGGCTTCTCTGATGCTGTTGCCACCGGGCTCGCGCCGGACGGCGGTCTCTTCCTGCCGGAGACGCTGCCTGACTTTTCCGGCCGGCTCGCCGCGTTTGAAAAATTATCCTATGCGAAACTCTGCTTCGAGTTCACGCGGATGTTCGCGACGGATATTCCGGCTGAAACCCTTCGGACGATCGTCGACGCGAGCTACACGACGTTCGCCGATCCCGCGATCGCGCCGCTGAAGCCGCTCGGAAAAAACCTCTACGTCCTCGAACTCTTTCACGGACCGACGCTCGCGTTCAAAGATTTCGCGCTCCAACTCCTCGGCAATCTCTACGCGCACCAGTGCGTGGTGCGCCGCGAGACGATAAACGTGCTCGGCGCCACCTCCGGCGACACCGGCGCCGCGGCGATCCACGGACTCCTCGGCAAGCCCGGCACCGCGATTTTTATCCTCTATCCCGACGGCCGCGTCTCGCCGCTCCAAGAGCGCCAGATGGCCTGCACGGGTGCGGCCAACGTGTTTGCGATCGCGGTCGACGGTTCGTTCGACGACGCGCAGGCGTCGCTCAAGGAAATTTTTGGCGTCCAAGCCTTCCGCACGCGCCATCGCCTGTCGGCGGTCAATTCCATCAACCTCGCGCGCGTGCTCGCGCAGTGCGTCTACTACCTCTACGCGTGGCTGCGCCTCCCGGCGGCGGAGCGGGGCAACGTCGAGTTCGTGGTGCCGACGGGCAATTTTGGCAACGTGCTCGCCGGTTGGCTGCTCCAGCAAATGGGCGTGCCCATTCGTAGTTTCAAAGTCGCGACGAATCAGAACGATATCCTCTACCGCCTTTTCACGACCGGCGAGTATCGCGTGGGCGACGTTTTGCCGAGCCTCGCGCCTTCGATGGACATTCAGGTCGCGTCGAACTTCGAACGTTTCATTTACCTCAACGTTGGCCGCGACGCGGCGCGGGTACGCGAGGTGATGCAGACGTTTAAGACGACGGGCGCCTACATGTTTCCGGATTTCAACCGCGCGACGTTCAGTGCCTCGCGCACAAGCGATGTGGAGATCGCGAGCCTCATCACGCGCGTCTACCGCGAGCATGGCTACATCGTCGATCCGCACACGGCGTGTGGGTTTAAGGAGTTGAATCCCGACCGCGTGAGCATCGTGCTTTCGACGGCGAGTCCGGCTAAATTTCCCGATACAATCCGCGCCGCCATTGGTCTCGAGCCGACGCACCCGAGCTTGGAGGTGTTGAAGTCTAAGCCGATCGTGAAGCACTTGCTCGCGTCGACACCTGCCGCGATCCGCGCCTACATTGATCGCCACGCGGTTTGACGCGGGAGTGCGGGTGTCTCACCGGCTTGATCGCAAATGTGGGCGAGACGCCCGCGCTCCCTGAGAGTTGCAGATTGCCGCGCGAACGAATCGCCACCCCCCCCCATTTTGTCCGTATGAACGCCCACGGCATTCAGGCCTTTTACGACGGTTTCTTTGCCGTATTGGCGGCGACCGAGATCCCTGGGGTGATTTTAGGTGGCCAGGCCATGCTGCGTGCGGTACCGACTCGCTGAAACGACGAAAGCCACCGACTCGTTTGTCCGGTCGAATAGTTTCCGACTTTTTGTGGAATGACTCGCGACGACTCGCGACGAAGGCACGCTGCCGGTCCATTGTGCTGCGGTCGGTGCTCCCGTGGCCGAGCCTTGGGCCGGGGTCGGTTGGAGTTCTCACGTTGAATTTCCAGTCGCGGCAGGGCCCCGCCCGCCCATCGATATTCTGGCGCGTCGACCGAGGATCGACCGGGAGGCGTTGCCCCGCGAGGGTGTCGCTCCCCTGTTCATATTGGTCGAGACGAAAAAACGCGGCGCGATGCCAAGGACTGGGGCCAGGTGGCCACGCTCGGTCATTTTCTACTGGATGCCGGCGATGCGCGCGGACAGCTGCCTCTGCAGGATGCGGAGGAGTTGATGGAGCGCCTGGTGGAGGTCCACCCTGACGCGGCGTTGATCGTGCAGCGTCTGGCACTGCGGCTCGCGGAAGCACATTCCGACCAACTCGGTACGGCACTCGAAACGGAGCGCCGATTCTGGCGTTTTTTCGAAGCCGGCAGATTGGCGGTCTCCGCTTAAGCGCGGCGTACTCCGAAAAGCTCCCTTGCCAGTGCCAGACCTCGTCCCAAGTCTTTACGTTCTCATGGCCACCGCCGTTAAAATCTACGATACCACCCTGCGTGATGGCACCCAGGGCGAGGGCATTAGCTTTTCCGTCACCGACAAGCTACTCATTGCCCAAAAACTCGACGCGTTCGGGGTGGATTATATTGAAGGCGGTTTCCCCGGCTCTAATCCGCGCGACATCACGTTTTTTCAAGAGGCGAAAAATCTCAAGCTGAAGCACGCCCGGTTGGCGGCTTTTGGCTCCACGCGTCGCGCCGGGGCCAAGGCCGCCGAGGATACCCAGCTGCGCACGCTACTCGAGAGCGGCATGCCGGTCATGACCATCGTCGGAAAAACGTGGACGTTGCACGTGACGGAGATTCTTCGGACGACGCTCGAGGAGAATCTCGCTATGATTGAGGACTCGGCGCGTTACCTCGTCGCCCAGGGCCGTGAAGTGATCTACGATGCCGAGCATTTTTTCGACGGCTACAAATCCGATCCCGACTACGCCCTCCGTACCCTCGCCGCCGCGCTGCGGGGTGGTGCGAGCAATTTAACGTTGTGCGATACCAACGGCGGGACGCTCGTGGACGAGTTCAAGGATATCGTCGGCCGGGCCGTCAAAGAATTCGGCGCCGAAAAAGTGGGCGTGCACTGCCATAACGACGGTGGCCTCGGGGTCGCTCTCACGCTGGCGGGAGTCGGTGCAGGCGCGACGCTCGTGCAGGGCACGATGAATGGTTACGGTGAGCGCGTCGGTAATGCCAATATGGCGACCGTGCTGCCGAATCTATTTCTGAAGATGGACCGCACGGCGCGGTGCGCGGCGAACCTCACCCAGCTGCGTGATCTGTCGCTGTTCTTCGATGAACTGGCGAATTTGCGCCCGGACCCGAAGGCACCTTTCGTCGGACAGTCGGCCTTTGCGCACAAGGGTGGGCTGCACGCCAACGCCGCCCAAAAAGTTGCGCGCAGTTATGAGCACATCGATCCGGCGCTCGTCGGCAATCGTACGCGCGTGTTGGTGTCCGACATGGCCGGCCGGAGTAGCCTAGCCTTGAAGGCGAAAGAACTCGGCCTCGAACTCGACGAGAAGCGCCCGGAAATGAAGGGCCTGATCAAGGAGCTGAAGGAGCGGGAATTTCGCGGCTACGAATACGAGGCGGCCGACGGGTCGTTTCGTCTGCTCATGGAAAAACATCTCGGCCAGCGACGGGCCTTCTTTGAAGTGGAAAGCTACCGGGTGATGGTGGAGCGCCACGGCGCGGACCTTTGGTCAGAAGCCACGGTGAAGCTCAAAGTAGCCGGTGAATCGATCCACACGGTGGCAGAAGACACGGGCCCGATCGGTGCCTTGGACAAGGCACTGCGCCTCGCGCTGGAGAAGACGTTTCCGCAAATTCGATCAGTCGCCCTGCGCGACTACAAAGTTCGTATTTTGGAAAACACCGGCAACACGAGCGCGCGTACGCGCGTGTTGATTGAAAGCGGTGACGGTGCGCAGATCTGGGGCACGGTGGGAGTGAGCGACAATATTATCGACGCGAGCTGGGAAGCGTTGCGTGAGTCGGTGGAGTTTAAGCTTTCGCAAACGTAACGGATCGGGAGGGGTTTTCTTTCCAGGCCCGAAACGATCGACGCGAGCGTAATTTATCTTGGATGCACCGGGTCTTGCGCCGGGGATTTTGACTACTCGGCGTTGTTGCGAGCGACGTGTTCGCGGAGGGGAGTGTGGATTGCGCGGCCGGCATCTCCGTGAAGAATACCCCCACCGCGTACCTCGCGCGCACGACAATGCCGCCCACGAGCTCGTTGCTGTGTCGGGTGGAATGACCGCGCGGCGCGCGCCGCAAAAGTCCTGCTAAAAAAGCCTTGCCGTCGACGACGCGAGCCGAGAACTTTCGCGCTTTGTGTCGGGTAGGATACTCAATTGGCCAACGAGGGGAGACTGTAAATCTCCTGGCTGACGCCTTCCTCGGTTCGAATCCGAGTCCTACCACCAATTTTCAACTCCCTCCGGCCAAGGCGGCGAGTTCCCTCGTCTGCGGGGCCCGCCCGCCGAGAGGGCGCCCCAGTAATGCGCGTGACCCCAACGTTGCCGAGCGTGCTCGATTTCAATTTCGTTTTTCAGCACCAACGCTTTCTTCAAAGGTCTCTCGGCTCTATGAAAATGAATCTTCTCTTCACGTTCCTGACATCCTCGGCGTTTCTAGCGGGCTTCCGCCTCACCAGGCGGACGCGATCGGCATATCTCGCGGCCCTCGGAATCGTCGCAACGACGGTCGCGCAGCCCTTGGCCGTCACGACCATCGCGGGTCAGACCGGGGCCCGCGGGAGTGGGGATGGCCCGGGTGTTACGGCGCGATTCTTCGGGCCGAGTGGCCTCTCGGCGGATGGAGTCGGTGGCGTTTACGTCGCTGATTCGCTCAACAATACGGTTCGACGCATCACCGCGTCGGGCGTGGTGACGACGATTGCAGGGGGCGAGATTAACGAAATCACCGCTCTGCCGACGCGGGGTTATGCTGATGGCACTGGCCGCAGCGCTTTGTTTTCAACCGGATTTGCCATCACCTCGAGTGCGACTGGACCGCTGATTGCGGCCAACTACGGGGCGTTGACGATGGCGCCGGATTCTCAGGGCAATCTTTATGTCGCCGATACGCTGAATCACGTGATCCGCAAAATCTCGAGCGCTGGCGCGGTGACCACGTTAGCAGGTAGTCCCGGAACCTCGGGTAGTGTGAATGGGGTGGGAGGGAACGCCCAGTTTTCGTCGCCGTATGGGGTTGCGGTGGACAGTGCGGGCAACGTCTACGTCGCGGATGCGGGCAACAACACCCTCCGCAAGATTACGCCGGGCGGCAGCGTGAGCACGTTCGCGGGCCGCGACGGCTCCAATGCGGGTAACCTCGATGGCAACGGTGCTGACGCGCGCTTCAACAGCCCGAGTGGGGTGACGATAGATGGTGTGGGCAATGTCTACGTCGCCGACACTAACAACCACACGATCCGCAAAATCTCCTCCGCTGGGACCGTCACGACCTTGGCTGGCGCGGCGGGTAGCAAAGGAAGTTCCGACGGGATTGGGCTCAAGGCGCGCTTCAACGGTCCGACCGGAATAGCGGTCGACAGCGCGGGCACGGTTTTTGTAGCCGACACCGTTAACGGCACGATCCGTCGGATTACGGCGGCCGGTGTCGTGAGCACGATCGCGGGACTCGCGGGCTCGTCGGGCGCGGTGGACGGCACGGGCAACGCCGTCCGTTTTACGACGCCCTACGGTTTGGCGATCGATAGCGCCGGGAATATTTTTATCGCCGACAGCGGCAATAACACCGTTCGCAAGGGTGTCGTCAGCTCGGCTGGGACCGTCACCATTCAGACGCAGCCGAAGACCCAGTTTGTCAATCTGACCACTCCGGTGCTTTTCACAGTCGAGGCGTCGAGCACGACTGCGCCAACGTATCAGTGGCGGAAGAACAATGTAAACGTGATGGGAGCCACCGCCGCGACTTATGCAATCGCAGCAGCGCAGAACTCCGATGAAGCGAATTACACGGTCGTCGTGACAAGTGGCTCTGTTTCGGTGACCAGTAGTGCGGCCGTCCTGCAGGTTTATCCTGCGTCGGTCTTCATTCCTCCGATAATCATTATTGCGCAACCGTTGGCGCAGTCGATCAGAGCCGGTGAGAGTGCGACGTTCATCGCGGAAGTCGTTGGCTCGGCAACACCGTCGTTCCAGTGGCAGAAGAACGAGGTGAATATCGGCGGCGCGACGAGGAGCACCTATTCGATCGCATCCGCAACTGGCGCGGATGCCGGCACCTACCGCGTCGTCGTCAGCGCGGGTGGGGACATTCAAAACTCCCTCTCCGTTGCGCTCAGCGTAACCGGAGTGATCACGCCACCGCCAATAACACCGCCGATAACACCGCCAGTGACACCGCCAACACCTCCATTCACGGCGTTCGGCCGCATCATCAATCTCTCGATTTTGACGTCGCTCGCAGCGGGTGGCGAAAATTTCACGATGGGCTATGTCGTGGGTGGCAATGGCACCAGCGGCGTGAAGCCGCTCGTGATCCGAGCGGCCGGGCCATCGCTCGGCGCTTTGGGCGTGGGCGGCACGTTGGACGATCCGAAATTGGAGCTGTTCGCCAGTGACATCAAGACAGGGGAGAACGATAATTGGGGTGGCTCACCGCAACTGACTGCGGGGATCGCGGCGGTGGGCGCGTTTGCTTATGTGAGCCCAACGTCGAAGGACGCAGCGACGAGCGCGAGCATCACGACGCGAGACAACTCGGTCGTCGTATCGGCGGCGAATGGTGGTGCCGGGACTGTCATTGCAGAAATTTACGATGCGACGGCGTCATCGGCGTTTGCCGCGGCAACACCCCGCTTGATCAACGTCTCGGTGCGCAAGCATCTCGGCACAGGACTCACAGTCGGTTTTGTGTTGGGTGGGACGGTGGCGACAAAAGTTTTGATCCGGGCCGTGGGTCCGACGCTCGGCGGCTTCGGGGTTCCGGGCGTGGTCGCCGATCCTCAGCTGACGCTCTTCAATGACGCGTCGGTGAAAATCGGCGGGAACAACGATTGGGCTGGCACGGCGGAGCTGATGGCGGCCTTTGGGGCGGTGGGCGCATTTGCGCTGCCGGCGGCGGCGAAGGATGCGGCGTTGCTCGTGACATTGCCGCCCGGAAACTACACGGTGCAGGCGTCTGGCACGACGGGCACCACCGGCGTGGCGCTCGTGGAGGTTTACGAAGTGCGGTGATGTACAGGTTCTTCGGATATGCGGCTCGCGTTAGCGACGTTCGAGCAGGCCGCGCGGTAAACGCGCCGATCGGCGGCGGGTGAAGCTACCGGTCGCCTCGCTTGGGACCTAAAGCATGCCGGCGGCGCGGAAGCTAAAATAGCCCAGGCCGAGGGGATCAGCGGAAGCTCGTCCGATGATCACATGGTCGATCAACTCGATGTCCACCGCACGCGCGGCCTCGCGAAGCTGGCGGGTCACTTGCATGTCAGCGGCGCTGGGGGCGGGATCACCACTGGGGTGATTGTGCACGCAGGCGATAGCGCACGCGCCTTCACGAATGGCCGCGCGAAAGACTTCCCGTGGGTGGGCGAGGGAGGAGGTGGCACTGCCGGAGCTGATCTCGACACGTTTAATGAGCCGGTTTTTCCGGTTGAGGCAGAGCACCCAGAATTTCTCCACCTCTAGGCTGATCGTGAACGGCCTGACGCAGCCCGCAATCAGCTCGGAGCGATTCAGGAGCGGGTTGTCGCCCAGCTGCTGAGTGACGACGCGGACCGCGACTTCCATGACGGTGATCAATTGGAGCGCTTTGACGTGACCGATGCCCTTGAGCTTGCGGAAGTCTTTTTCCTTCCAGTTGGCCAAGCCGGCGAGTGAACCAGACTCGGCCAAGAGACGGGAAGCGAGCGTTAGGACGTCCTGTCCGCGGGTACCACTGCGGAGGAGCATGGCGAGCAGTTCGGTGTCGTTGAGCGCACCGACGCCGTGTTTTTCGAGGCGTTCCTGCGGGCGTTCACCGACGGCGGTTTCGCGAAGACGATTGGGGACGGGGTATGCAACGGGGTCGGTCACGGCTTTGGGTTTGGACAGATTTCGCTTCGCTGCCAATCTTTGCCTGTATGAATCCTTTCCGTGTCGTCGTCTGGGGCGAAAACATTCATGAGCAGCAGGACGCTGCGGTCGCGGCGATCTACCCGCGGGGGATGCACGCGGCCATCGCCGAGGGCATCCACGAATTCTTGCCGGAGGCTGAGGTCAGCACTGCCACGCTGCAGGAGCCGGAGCACGGTCTCTCGGCCCAACGACTCGCAACGACGGATGTGCTGACGTGGTGGGGACATCGCGGGCATGCGGATGTGAGCGACGAAGTCGTTGAACGCGTGCAGCGGCGCGTGTTGGAAGGCATGTGGCTGATCGTGCTGCACTCGGCTCACTACTCGAAAATTTTCAAACGACTGATGGGCACGACGTGTTCGTTGACCTGGCGTGTGGCCGGCGAGCGCGAGCGGCTGTGGGTCTGCAATCCGGGGCATCCGATTGCGCAAGGGATCGATCGGTATTTCGAACTGCCCCGGGAGGAAACCTATGGCGAACCGTTTGCCGTGCCGACGCCGGACGAGCAGGTGTTCAACTCTTGGTTTGAGGGCGGCGAAGTATTTCGTAGCGGCTGTTGCTGGCACCGGGGGAACGGAAAAATCTTCTATTTCCAGCCCGGCCATGAAATTTATCCGACCTATTTTGATCGCAGTATCCGCCGCGTGATTGCCAACGCGGTCGGGTGGGCGCGTCCGCAAGGAGCGTGGACCGATTCCTGCCTGAACGCGAAGATCGCGCCCGAACGCGGGCGGCGTCGCGAGGCCTGACTCAATAGTGCTTCACGTAGCCGTTGCGACGAAGTCGCTCGAGCCAGCGTTCTTGGCCGCTGCGGGACATCTGCGTGACGAGAATGCGCTCGATCTGGTCGCGCACTTCATCGATCGGCTGAATCCCAGAAAATTTGCGGTCCTCGGCGAACAACAGAAAACAACCCTCGGGCAGGAGAACAGCTTGAGAGGACTCGCCTTTTTTGAGGGCAAAGGCCGGGTCGCTGAACTCTTTCTTGAAGTCAGAACGTTTCATCCAGCCCCAGTCGCCGCCCTTCGATTTGCGGGCATCTTTGCTGTATTCCTTGGCCAAGTCCTCGAAGCTCGTGCCGGCCTTGAGCTTGGTGAGGATTTCGCCGGCTGCCACGGTGAGCTGGGCGTCGGTCTCACCGTCGTTGCGGGTGAGTTGGATCAGACGAAGGTGAACTTCGTCTTCGCGGTAAAAACGGTCTTTGTTTTCGTTGTAGAAAGTCTCGATCTTGACCGGGCTGACGGAGCCTTGGGATTTCCGCTGCTGACCCTGCATGTAGCGATAAATGATTTCTTCTTCCTGTTCGCGGCGGAATTCCCGGAGGGTCGTTCCGCGGGAGCGGAGGTAGGCGAGAAACTTGGACCGGTCGTTGTCAAATTGCTCGCTCTCCATCCGGGCGATCTCGGCATCGACGATGGCTGCCGGGATCTGTTTTTTCTCATCTTTGCGGAATTCTTTGATGATCAGGACGCGGTCGATCAGGTCTTGGATGACACTGTCTTGGAGGGCCTCAATCTTGGCGTTGTATTCTTGTTCGTTACGGATGGTTTCGCGTTGGAGACCGGGGAGGAGCGGGGTGATTTCGCGACTGACGTCGGCGACGGTGATGATCTTGTCCTCGGCCACGGCGACGATGCCATTGGCGTAACGCAGATTGAGGTTATCCCCGGCGGCGGGGACGGACGGTTGCGCGCAAAACCCCGTGGCGGCGAGCGTGGCGTAAGAGGCTAGACAGAAACTGCGGCGGAGCATCATGGAATCGGCAGATTGTTCAGAAACGTGATAATTTCCCGTAAACGTAGTAGTGGCTTGGGGGCGGTCAATCTTGGAAACCGGGTGCCCACTTGCACCCAATCGCCGCGGCGTCCGCTGTTGCGCAGGCATTTCAGCCGGCTCGACTCGGTTTCGACGGAGACGATGCCCATTTGTTCCGCCCGAACGCGGATTTCGGTGACGAGGAGGAGCGCTTTGACCTCTTCGCCGAATTTGCCGAAGCGGTCGCGGAGGTCGGACTCGATCTGCTTGAGGGCGGGCGACGCGTCGGCAAGGGCGAGTTTCCGGTAGAAATCGATGCGTAGGCGGGTCTCGGCGATATAGGAAGACGGGATGCGAGCCTGTATTCTGTCTACCTCGACGGCTCCGCCCGCCACGTGCTCAGCGTCACGGATCGCGGTGTAGCTATCGGAGTGACGCCCGCGGTCAGCGGTGGCGGCGTCACGAGCGAGGCTTTCACCAACGAAGACGAAATCGATTTTGACGTTCGCTCGGATGGTGGCGGCGGTTTTGTCGCCTTTCAGACGGGCGACGGACTGACGCAGGAGCTGGCAGTAGAGTTCGAATCCGATGCCAACAATGTGACCGCTTTGCTCGGCGCCGAGAAGATTGCCGGCACCGCGAAGTTCGAGGTCGCGCATCGCAATGCGGAAGCCGGCGCCGAGTTGGGTGTGCTGGCGCATCGCGGTGAGGCGTTGGCGGGCAACTTCAAGGAGCCGAGTGTGGCGGTGGAGTAAAAGGTAGGCGTAAGCTTGGTGTTTGAAGCGCCCGACGCGGCCACGGAGTTGGTAGAGTTGCGAGAGACCGAAGCGGTCGGCCCCTTCGATGATGATCGTATTGCAGTTGGGAATATCCAGACCGCTCTCGATGATCGTCGTGCAGACGAGGACTTGGTAGCGGCCGGCGACAAACTCGGTCATGACCCGTTCCAGCTCGTGGGCGTCCATTTGGCCGTGGCCAGTGCCGACGGTGAGATCGGGCACGAGCTCGCGGAGGCGGGCGGCGACGAGCTCGATGGTCTGGACCCGATTGTGCAGATAAAAAACTTGGCCGCCGCGGCGGATCTCGTGGTGTACGGCATCGACCACGAGTTTTTCTTCGTAGGTTTTGACGATGGTTTGAATCGGGTGGCGGTTCGTCGGGCCGGTCTCAATCACGCTGAGGTCGCGCGCTCCGGTGAGTGCCATGTAGAGTGTGCGCGGAATGGGCGTAGCGCTCATCGAGAGTACGTCGACCGTGGCGCGCATAGCTTTGAAGGCTTCCTTGTGTTTCACGCCGAAACGCTGCTCTTCGTCGATCACGACGAGGCCGAGCTCGCGGAATTTCACGTCTTTCTGGAGAACGCGGTGCGTGCCGATGAGGATGTCCACTTGCCCGGCGGCGACGGCGTCGAGGATTTTCTTCTGCTCGGCGCGCGTGCGAAAACGGCTGACCATCTCGACGGCAATCGGGTAGCTGGCCATCCGTTCGCGAAACGTGTTGAGATGCTGCTGTGCGAGAACGGTCGTCGGCACGAGCACGGCGACCTGCCGCCCGCCTTGCACGGACTTGAAGGCAGCACGTATGGCGACTTCAGTTTTGCCGAAACCGACATCGCCACAGATGAGTCGGTCCATCGGCCGCGTGCGCTCCATGTCGGCCTTCGTCTCGCTGATGGCCTTGAGCTGGTCACGGGTTTCGGTAAACGGAAACGAGGCCTCGAATTCCTTCTGCCACGTGGTGTCTTCGCCGAACGCGTGGCCCGGCTGCGCCTCCCGTGCGGCGTGGATGTGGAGCAGTTCGGCGGCGAGGTCAATCGTCGCGCGTTCGGCGGCCTGGCGGGCTTTTTCCCAGCGCCCTGAGCCGATGCGGCCCAGTTGCGGGCGGGCTTTGCTCAGACCGACGTAACGGCTGACGAGATGCGATTCTTGCAGGGGCACGTGCAGCGTCACGTGTTCATCGAACTCGAGTGAAATGACTTCACGGATACCTTGCGCGGTGTCGAGTTTCGTGAGGCCGCGGTAGAGTGCGATGCCGTGCTGGAGGTGGACGACGAAATCGCCTTCGACCAACTCGGAAAAATCCAACAGCTGGTCAATTTGCGCGCGTTGGGCGGTGGCGCGCGGGTTGAGCGCCGGACGGCGCTGGCGCTGGCGGCCGAAGATCTCGGTCTCGGTGACGACGACGAGACCGATCACGGTGGTCGCCGGTTTTTCCGACGGGAGGCGGAGGCGGGCGCTGGCGCGAAACGTAATGCGAAAACCTTCGTTGAGTGTGCCGCGGAGGAAGCGGGGTTTGATGAGTTTCAGCACACTGTCCTCGGCGAGGATTTCCTGCGTGCGTTGTTCCTCGCCCTCCTTGGAGACGACGAACACCACGCCGTAGCCGGCCTTGCGCCATGTGGCGACTTGCACGAGGAACGAGCGCCGCGCGTCCTCCTCGACGTGCAGGCGCTCCTGCGCGACGAGCGCGCCCTCGGGATAGCTGCGGTGGTGCGCGAGGCTCTCGGTATCCCATGTAGTCTCAAGGGAGTCGGCGTCAAAGAGCGCGCTGGCTTCGTCGAGGTCGCACACGCCAAAGGCTGCGGCGCATTTTTCGAGAAGCGGCGTGAGGCCGTCGAATCCCTCACGGGCGAATGTGCTGAACTCTTCCTCGAGCGCGGCCGGTTCGATGAAGACCAGGTGCGTGCTCGTCGTGAGATAATCGGCGAGGCCGGTTTTCGACGAGCCGAGTTTTATGCGCGGCGATGCGGATAACGTGATGCTCTCGGCGCTCGCGCCGGAGCGTTGGGTGACGGGGTCGAACTCCCGGATCGCCTCCAGTTCGTCGCCGAAGAAGTCGAGGCGGTAGGGCTGGTTGGCTGTGACGGGATAGAGGTCGATAATGCCGCCGCGGATCGCGTAGTGGCCGGGCGCCTCGCACACGGCCTCGGAATCGTAATCGAGTTTCTCGAGCTGTGCGAGGAGGCCTTGAAACGGTTGATGCTGTCCACGGGTGAGCGTGAGTTCGCAGGTGGCGAATTCCTCGAGGGCGGGGACGGGCTGCAACAGCGCGGCGGGCGTCGTCACGACGACCACGGTGTCGGGTGTCGTGGTCATGCCGCGCACCGCGCGCAAGCGCGAGAGCACGGTGAGGCGGTCACTCGAAGCGGCGAAGGCTTCGCGCATGTCGCCGTTGTCGGTCATCGACTCGGGGAAAACGAGCGTGCGGTGCGCCCGAGAATCGCCAGAAGCTGCGTGGAAAAACGCGAGGTCCTCGGCGACGTGCTCAGCGGTTTTCAGGTCCTCGGCGATCACGAGCCACACGGGCGCGGGCTGGACGCGGGCCAGCTCGGCGATGACGGCGCCCCGGGCGGGTGGGCAGATGCCGGTGAGCTTGGTGCGCGTGAGGGTCGAGAAAGACATGAATCAAAATTCAGAATCGAGGAAACCAGAAACGGCAAATCGCGGTTCGTGGTTTCGAGCCGACGTCAAAAAGATTTCGACGGTCCGAGCGTTGCTAGCGCCGCGCGTGCCGCGGATTCTTCGGCGAGTTTCTTCGACGTGCCCCGGCCGGTGCCGACGCGGCGGTCGAAGAGGAAGACCGCGACTTCGTATTCGGGGGCGTGGTCCTCGCCTGCGATACCCACGACGTCATAGGAGAGGGCGGTGTTGCCGTGCAGAGGTTGGACGAGTTCTTGCAGGCGTCCCTTGGGGTTGTCGTCCGCTTCCGTGGTCAGCAGGCGGGCCAACAGATCGCCGTAGAGGGCCATGACGATGCGGCGCGTGGTGGGCAGGTCGCTGTCGAGGTAAAGCGCACCAACGATGGCCTCAAACGCGTCGCCGAGCAGCGAGGGGCGGTTGCGCCCGCCGTATTTCTCCTCGCTCTTTCCGAGAAACAGGCACGCGTCGGCACCGATCTCCTTCGTCAGCCCCGCGAGAAACGCCTCGTTGACCAAGAGCGCGCGCCGTTTGCTCAAAACTCCTTCCCGTTCCTGCGGGAAAACATGAAACAGCGCGTCAGCGAGCAAAATTTGCAGGACAGCATCGCCCAGAAATTCCAAGCGTTGATTGTTGTCCGCATCGGGGATTTCCGCGGCGAGAGACGTGTGCGTGAGGGCGGACCGGAGCAGCGTCGGGTCGCGAAATGTGTAGCCGATGCGCGCCTGGAGTTGGTCAAGGGCGGAGTGCATTTCAGACCAATGGTCGCAGGCCCGGACTCCCCGCCACGACACGTGGGTGGTCGCGGCCAGCAAGGCCACCCCATCGGGTTACTTTGGTCGATGACAATGGTCGCAGGTTCATGAGCTGGCGCTGGTGTAGCGGCGCAGGCCGCGATTGAACACGAAGATGGCGGCGGCGAACCAGACGAGGGCCGAGCCGAAGAGCCACGCCGAGAGTGTGAGGTCGAAGCCCTGAACGAGGAGGCTGGCGGGCACGTTGGTGACCATGACGACCGGGAGCAGCCAGACGAACAGTATCTGCGTGGCGATGCCGGTGAACGCGGCGCGGGGCAGGCGCGAAAATTCCGTCAGCGTGAAATAGCTGCCCTCGATGCCCTGCGCGCTGGTGAGCCAGAAAGCCAGCGAGATGGAAAGCACGAGAATGCTGTAATGAATGACGACGCCGCACAGCACCATGAGCGCATAGAGCGCGATCTGGACGGCACTCGGGTCGAGCCCGAGTTGGCGCGCGGCGTAGATGACCACGGCGGCAGCGACGAGGGAGTTGAGCAGGCTGTCGGGATCGAGTTTGCGGGTCGTCGCCATGAACATGACGTTGCCCGGCTGCGCGAGGTAGAAGTCAAAGTTACCCGAGCGGATATTGCGCCCCATTTCGAAAATACTGCTCCAGAAAAAGCCCATCAGAAACCGCTGGATCAGCATGGAGGTGCCCACGAGGAGTACCATCTGATACTTGGTCCAACCGGCGATCGCGTGGGTGTGCTCATAGATGATGGTGATCGTGAGAATATTGACCGACATCCAGAAAAGCTCCACGAGCGACCACACAAAAAAATCGCCACGAAACATCAGCGTGCGCGTGATCGAGTAACGTGCGGAGGCGGCCCAGATTTTGGCGTAGTGCAGCATGATGGTGTCAGCCGCCGACGGCGGTGTGACGACGCAGGCCGCGCGACCAGAGAACCTGGTTGACCAAGAGCAGGGCGATCACCCACGCGACCTGAATGCCGTAGCCTTGGAAGATCAGGGTCGGGTCGGTGAGGCGGCCGGTGAAAATCGCGGCGGGGAAATACATTTGATAGTAAAACGGCAGGCAGCGCGCGATCGCGTAGGCCCACTCCGGGAGAAGGTCCAAGGGAAACATCTGTCCGCCCAATAACGTTTCGAGCGCCATCGAGAGGATCACGAAGCCCTGGATTTCGAGGAACCAGAACGAGAGTAGGCCGAAGCAGTAGGCGATGCTGAACTGGATGACCGCCGACATCGCCATCGCCGGCAGTCCGAACAGCAGGACGCGGCAGTCGTGCGGGAACGCGAGATACTCCCTCAGCACAGGCAAGGCGAACAACAGGGGGACGATCACCACGAGGCCGCTCACCAACCGCGCGGCGACGAAGATGCTGAAGCGATACGCGAAGTAGTTGATCGGCTTCAGGAGGAACTGGTTGATGAGCCCGTTGCGGATTTCCTCGCTGATCTGGTAGTCCTCGTTGAAGGCGCTTATAAAGAACTGCAGAATCAGGAGCGTAATGAAGTAAGTGATGGTTTGTGCGAGGGAGAATCCGCCGATACCGCCGGAGCCGCCTAGGGACGCCGCGCTCCAGAGGATGACCACGGCAGCGAGGTGGAACAGGGAAAAAAAGCCGCGCACCGCGAAGTTGAACCGGTAAACAATATTGCTCTGCAGGCCAGTGAGGAAGACCTGACGGTATTTGTTGAAGATGGCGAACATGGCGGGAAAAATGAGTGAGCGGCGAAAAGTGATTCGGGAATGACGCAAAAGTGAGCGCGCGAGGCTCGCGGCCCGCTCCTCACAGCTCGTTACTTTGACATGAGCCCGAACCGCTCAATGACTTCCTTGCCGAGGCTGCGGTAGGCTGTGGACCCGGCGCCGTTGGGGTCGTAGGCGAAGATGGGCTGGCCGAAGCTCGGGGCCTCGCTAAGGCGGATGGTGCGCGGAATGACCGAGTTGAAAATCTTGTCGGGCAGGTGCTGTTTGACCTCGTCGACAACCTGTTTCGCAAGATTGATGCGGGAATCAAACATCGTCATAACGACGCCGCCGAGGTTGAGGTGCTCGTTGACGTGGGCATCTTTAAGCCTCTCGACGTTGCGCAGGATTTGACCGAGGCCCTCGAGGGCGAGGTATTCGCACTGGAGCGTGATGATGAGTTGATCGGCGGCGGCGAGGCTGTTCATCGAAAGCATCCCGAGCGCGGGCGGGCAGTCGATGATGATGGCGCGGTAACCGTTGGATTTGCGGAGCGGCTCGAGCACCCCGCGGAGCTTCATGAGGTAGTTTTCAGTCTGCGCCAGTTCAATTTCGGCGGCGGCGAGGTCTTCCTCGCTGGGGATCAAGGCGAGGTGCTCGTAGGCAGTTGGCGTAATCATCTCGAAGATGGAACTTTCGCCGCGGAGGGGACCGTAGAGACTCTTGCCCGCCTGCTTCTCAACGCCGACAGCACTCGTGGCGTTGGCCTGTGGGTCGAGATCGATCAGGAGCGTGTGGATTTTTTTCTCGGCCAAAGCAGCGGCGAGATTGACGGCGGTGGTGGTTTTACCGACGCCGCCTTTTTGGTTGGCGATGGTGAAGACAGTAGTGGGCATGAAGAGAAGTTACGTTAGGTAGTGACAAGGGGAGCATGGTCGAGCAAGCGCGACGTCGGAGGATTTCGAGGATGGTGAATCAGGGAGCCTTTCTCGCCTGCCGTTGCTCCGCTTGCTGCGTTTCTTCGCTGAGAGATGCGGGCGGCGCGAGTTGTTGCTCCAACGCGTCCATTAAGGCCATCAGTTGCTCCACTTTGTCCACGATCCGGCGTTGTTCGGCGAGGGGCATGGGCTCCTCTTGACCGTCGTCTTCGTCGATCGCTTCGTAGGTGAACATGAAACGGACGATTTCTGTGATCGTGGTGCGGCTCGGCCCGCGCAGGCTGTTGCCATTCTGGGAATCGTAGTGCTGGCAGAAATCAGCGGCCAGCTGGTAACCGTCAGACGGCGAGGCTGGCGGAGCCGTGCGGGTCGATCTCTTCGACGATGGCCTGAAGCTTTTCGGGAACCGAGGTACGCATGGCGAATCGTTCAGCCGAAGAAACAACCGTGGGGGTCTCCGTTAATCACCCGAAGGGCGGCGGTCAGCGTTGGCGCTTTGGGGCAAGGTTGGTAGCCATGCCATTTGAGGTCGGCTCGTTTCCAGAAAATACGCCAGACTCGCTGAGTGCGCACAAATCGCACCTTGGCGATGGATTCCTCGATGTGCTCACCGGGGCGATTATACGCCGGGCGCACGAAGAAAAGTTCGATGGACTGATCGGTGAAGCGCTGGCCTTCGCGAATTCTGTCGCGCAAATGGAGGGCGGGACGGCGCCGCGTCCAAAGCGAGTCTTCGAGCACTTTCATGTGCTGGGCGATTTCGAGTTCAGTGAAGGCCATAGTATGCGCAGGAAAACGTCAGCGTGATTGGGGCGGTCGACCGCGGAGGCCGGTGGTGGAGGGGACCGCGACTTTGCCGTTGCGGGGCCTGCCGGTGAGTTCCGCGACGAGGGCGGAGAGGAAAATCGCTGCGGTGGCGCGGGCGGCGGCGAGTTGTTGCTCCCACGGGTCCACCCGGGCCATCCGTTGCTCCACTTTGGCCACGATCCGGCGTTGTTCGGCGAGGAGGGCATCGAGCACGGCGCGAGACTTGGCGCCGTATTTTGGCGAAGACGTTCCGCTTCTTCACTTTTTCGGCGCGCTCCTTCCGTGTGAGCGGTGGGGCGTCGAAGGCAACGTGGCAGATAAGATCGAACGCACCGTAGTCGCGGCCGACCTGCTCGGCGAGTTCATCGAGGAAGACGCCTTGCGCGGCGAGCTCCCCGAAAATCACTAGCTTCTTGTCGGCGTCATGCCACGCTGTGAGAAAATCGTCGAGGGAGGCGTAGGCCTGACGGACGGTCTTGCGGGAGTAGTCCTTGAGGTACTCGGTGATGAGTTTGCCGTGGACGTCGAGATACTGGACGCGCTCGGTTGCGACGCGGACCTCGACGTTGTTGACGTAATATTTGGTGCGGGCGGGGTCGGGCTCGGGTTCATCGAAGCCGCCGGGAGAGGTTTTGTCACCAGGCTCGGGATAGTCGTCGGGCGGGACGGGTGTCTCGTCGGGGGTGGGTTTGTAAATCTGCACGGGGTCTCCGTCGAAATCAGGATGCGCAAAGAGCGCGGTGGCCTGCCGGAAATCGATGATCGTTAAATAAAATTTGCCGTAGTCCTCGTTGATGCGCGTGCCGCGGCCGATGATCTGCTTGAACTCCGTCATCGGGGCGATGCGGCGTTCGAGCACGATGAGGTGGCAAGTCTGCGCATCGACACCGGTGCTCATCAGCCGGGAGGTGCACGCGATCACCGGGCAGGTGGACTCGGGGTCGATGCAGTTTTCGAGCTGGGCTTTGCCCTCGTCGTTGTCGCCGGTAATGCGCATCACGTAGGAGAGGAGGTAGTCGGCCTTCTTGGCCTCGCCGCGTTTGACGGTCTTCCCGCGCACGATGACGCGACCCTTGGTGAAATAGGCCTCCTCGCGGACCTGGCTCATCACGTTCCACTTCTCACCGTTGGCGCCCACGATGGCGGGAGTGATGAACTTGGTCCTGATGTCCGTCTCCGTGAGGGATTTCTTGTTCATGGGTCGTGGGCTGGGCCACGGTTGCGAGGCGGAGGGAGTTAACCGCGTGCGGAAGCCCTCCGTTTGATCGAGCCAGGGGAATCTAAATCGGAACTCATGGAGGAACCTACGGATTGGGTTAAGCGAAGCGGTGAAGCGAGGCGCAAAATACTCATGAGCTGATTCCTGCGGTATTCGTTCAGACGTTCCGTTGTGAGGAGAGCGCCGGTCGGCGCGCCGAGCCGCCAGCGAAGCGGTGCGGCGAGGACGCGCGGGGCCACCGCACCGGCTGGGCGGGGGGGGCGGGTCCATACTCGTCTCAGTGCCCGCAGTTGAAGCGGTGTCGGCGATTTCGGCGGCGCCTTTTGCGCGGACATGGGCCTCGAAATCGGCGAGCTTGAGTTTGGCGACGGAAAAAAGGGATGTCTTGAGTGATTTCCATTTCTGCTTGCCGTTGACTTTCACCCGGGCGTAGTAAGTTCATTATCAGCCTTTGCGAAGCAGGTTCGTTACGTTGGTTCTTTCCCATCCTTTCTCAACGTTTTCGTTTTTCATACCGAAAGTGTAGCAGTGAGGCGTGAAAAAGCACGCTAGGTTGTGTTTCAAGCTCTCGTAAGAGTCAGTTTTTTGTGTTTAGGCGCGGTAGCCAAGTGGTAAGGCCGAGCTCTGCAAAAGCTCTATGCGCCGGTTCAATTCCGGCCCGCGCCTCCAAGATTCTAATCAGGGAAGCGCCCCAGGCGTCGTTAAAAGATAGCTGGGTGCTCCTGAGAAACAGCCCGCTGCTAAGTTCTTGCTGTATGTGAATACCGCATACGCATCCTGTGGAGGTTCTGCCATCGTCGGAATGTGATTAGCGCCGTGAGGTGGACCCCAAAAATTGGACAGGAGGGATCGTTAAGTCCAAACCCAAGAAAGAACGATCCACATGTCCAAAAAACGACGTCAGCATAATCCCGAGTTCAAAGCCAAAGTCGGCCTCGAAGCCTTGAAGGGCATCGAG
>SXGR01509438.1_pt1 | contig 27198 bp, 33 predicted proteins | sample 3174711 | NCBI WGS metagenome assembly SXGR01 (sample SAMN11356860, study PRJNA531348) | freshwater metagenome | isolation source: freshwater sample F1-60 | place: China: Fuxian Lake, Yuxi | collected 2017-12-25
ACTAAAAGAATCAGGACTAGAGACTCCTTATCCAGAGTTCAACAGAATGTTTGGCGGACTCCTTCCCGGAAACATTTACTCCATTATTTCTCGACCCGGAGAAGGAAAAACTACATGGATAAACGACATGTGTTTTAAGACAGCCATCAAGAATAACGCTGCTCCTCTAATTCTTGATACGGAAATGAGTACGGAAGAAATACAGGCTAGAACAATTGCGGCGATGAGCGGTGTGCCTCTATGGTATATCCAAACTGGCAACTGGAGAAAAAGTCCAGAAATGTGCGAAAAGGTGCGTTCCGTTTGGAAAAAGATAAAGGACTTTAAGTGCTACCATTATCCGATAGGAAACATAAGTATCGAAGAAGTTTGCTCTCTTATTAGAAGGTGGTATTACTCAAAAGTTGGAAGAGGCAACCCGTGTATCATTGCTTACGACTACATAAAACTAACAGGAGAAAAAGTATCCCAAAATTGGGCGGAGTATCAGGCGATAGGTCAAAAGATTGATACTCTAAAGAAAATTTCCGAAGAAATTCAATGCCCAATTATTACCGCAATGCAGCAAAATCGCTCTGGGGATCACTTCAACAAGAAGTCAAGCGCGATACTAGACGACTCATCAACCGCTGCTCAATCCGATAGACTACAGTGGTTCGCCAGTTTCGTGGGAATTTTTAGACGTAAAGTGCCAGACGAAATCGCTCAAGACACAGACTCATTTGGGACTCACAAACTAATTGCGCTTAAGACTCGATTCCAAGGTAGGGACGCTGCGGGCCATCAAGATATTTTACAAAGGAGCGTAAGCGACAGTTTTGGCGGCAAAACGGTATCTGCAAAAAAATGGATTCCTAATTACATAAATTACGAAGTAAACAATTTTTCAGTAAAAGAAAAAGGCTCACTAAGGCACATTATAGAAAAAGAAAAAGAAGTTTACGAAATCGAAGATGGCAACAAAAACGGTGACGATATCCTCTGATGGATACACTAGGTATAAAAGATATTCTTACGGATATTGGTTTTTCTCTTAAAGACTATGGTAAGGAGTATCGCGCAAAACCTATTTATAGAGATTCTGATAATAATACAGTTCTTAGCATCAAGAAAGATACCGGAAGATGGATAGACTTCAAAGATGGTACAAGCGGAAATTTTGAAGATTTAATCAAGCTTTCTCTTAACTTAAATACAGAAGACGTTAAAAAATACCTCGAAAAAAGAACTGACTTTTCGATTCCTGTTAACACGGCAAAGCCTCAAGTTACAAGTTGTAGGGTGTTTTCAGAGTTTTTTTTGGATAAAATAAAAAAAGATAATTCTTACTGGAATAACAGAGGAGTTTCAGATGAAACGTTAAATGTATTTAAAGGGGGAGTTTGCGAGTCTGGCAAAATGAAGGGTAGGTATGTTTTTCCCATCTACAATCTTAATAATAAACTTGTTGGCGTTTCAGGAAGAGACGTATTTAAAAGCTCAACAAACAGACCAAAATGGAAGCACATTGGGAATAAGGCGGAATGGCAATATCCCGTTTTTCTAAATCAAGACGAAATTAAAATAAAAAAAGAAATTATTCTTGTAGAAAGTATTGGAGATATGCTTGCTCTTTGGGACTCTGGGGTTTATAATTCTATGGTTATTTTTGGGCTATCAATGGGCGCGGCAGTTTTTAATCTTTTACTTAGGCTAGACCCGTCAAGAATTATTTTGAGTCTAAATAATGACTCCAGCAATGAGTTCGCTGGGAACAACGCAGCAAATAAAATAAAAGAAAAACTTAAGAATCACTTTGATGAAAAGCAGTTAAAGGTATCATTACCAACGAGAAAAGACTTTGGCGAAATGACAAAGGAAGAAATCTCTCTTTGGTACAAAAATCTAAATGGATAAAGAAAAAAAGTATATTTCAGCTTCGAGGATCAAGACGTTAGACTCTTGCAGTTGGCTTTATTGGGGAAAGTATCACTTAGGTCTTCCTGATAAATCAAACGAAGGCGCTCTTAGGGGTACTATTTGTCATTTAGTCTTCGAGTGTCTCCTTAAGAAAAGGCATAAGAAACACTACGATTTAATTGTAAATTCCAGAAGCATTTCCGGCTCTCCCCCCATCTACAAAATAGTAAAAAGATTTCTAAAGAAAAACAACATAGACAACGAAGAAAACAACGAGTTAGTCAATGACATGATACTCGTAGGGTTAAACCAAGATTTCTTTGGTGAAAAAGGAGTTCAAATAGGTGAACCAGAACAAGAGTTTAAAATAGAAAATGATACTCCTAAATATTATATATACGGATTCATTGACAAAATATTAAAATATAAAAAGGGTAGCACTATAAAAATAGTTGATTATAAATCCAGCAAAGCCAAATTTAAAGGGGAGGAGCTTGAGTCGAATACTCAAGCGTTGTTGTATTCTGTTGTCGCAAAAAAGATGTGGCCCGAATTTAAAAGAATATTAGTGCAATTTGTATTTCTTCGTTTTCCAAAATCTCCAATTCAGGAGTTAGAATTCTCAGAAGACGCGATGAGCGGCTTTGAAAAGTACTTGGAATATGTAAATAATATTGTTACAAACTTTGAGGAAAAAGACAGCAGAAGCAATCTCGCTGTTGGCGGCAAAAACAAATGGTTGTGTGGCGTAAACAAATGGGTGTGTCCATTAAAACATCCGTTTGATTATTACGTTCTCTCCGATAAAGACGGAAAAAAAATAAAATCTTCATTTGAAAATGATTTAGTTGCCGCCGAGAATCAGACCGTAGAAAAAAGAAAGTATGATGGTTGCCCCGCTTTTTATTCTAAAGACGGAACAGGACACGGAGTAAGTGCTTCTGCGTCGTCTAAAGAAAAAGATCCGTTTGACTTCTAATCAACTTCATGTTATAGTACATCTGTGTCGGAAGTATTGCCGCTATTTAAGTCTCACTACAGTATCGGTAGGAGCATTCTAACTCTAGAAAACGATGAAGGAAAATATCCTAACTATCCCGATTCAATAATTGATATATGTAAAGATAACGGAATCAAGAAGTTTACTTTAGTTGACGATAACATGAATGGTTTTTTACAAGCCTATTCTAGCTCTAAAGATTCAAAATTAGATTTATGCTTCGGGATAAGGATCGGCATTACAGATGACTGCGAAGAAAAGTCGGAAGATTCCATGTCAAAAACATGCAAGTACGTTATCTTTGCGAAAAATAGCGATGGATATAAGAGCTTAATTGAAATATATAGTTACGCCGCAAAGGTTGGTTTTTATTATGTTCCTAGATTAGATTTTAAAACCCTAAAAAAGTTTTGGAAAAATAAAGACCTATTACTATGTATTCCATTTTATGATTCTTTCATTTTTAGAAATAGTCTTGAGTATTCTGCTTGCGTGCCGGAACTAGACTTTACAAGCCCAACTTTCTTTTTGGAGAATAATAATTTGCCGTTTGATAATATTCTAAGAAAAAGGGTTCTTGATTTCTGCAAGGACAACTATCAAACTCAAGAGTCCAAAAGTATTTATTATAAAAATAAAGATGATTTTAAATCTTATTTGACTTTCCGTTGCATTAACAACAGAACAACCCTTAACAAGCCTGAATTTAGACACATGAGTAGCGACGAATTTAGCTTTGAAAGCTGGAAGAAAGTAGGTTTATGAACTTTTTGGCAATAGGAGATAGTTGCTCTGATGTTTTTATATACGGGGAATGTAAACGTATTTGTCCAGAGGCTCCAGTTCCAGTCCTGACGCCGACTTTTAAAAATGTTTACGGCGGAATGGCGAAGAACGTGAAGAAAAATATAGAATCATTAGGAGGGAATTGTGACGTTATAACTAATACTAGCGAAATACTCAAAACTAGATATGTAGACTCTAAAACTAACCAAATGCTCTTAAGGGTGGACGAGTTCGATCAAACTGAGGATTCATTCAATAGCTCTAAAGTAGAGTACGGCAAATACGATGGGATTTTAGTTTCTAATTACAACAAGGGATTCCTTAAAGAAGGTGACATTTACGAAATTTGTAGAAATCATAATAATGTTTTTTACGATTCTAAGATGCCGTTTAAGAGAGATTTGCCGGTAAACTTAAAAATCTTAAAGATAAATCAATACGAGCTAGAACTAAGTCCACTTTTCAAACTAACAATAGAAAAAGAAACCAATGACGGGTTACACTTTAGTCGACCAGATCAAATCATAGTTACCTATGGAGGTAAGGGATGTAAATACATGGGAAGAATGTACGCTCCGCCCCAATATGTTGTATCTCAAGACCTATCGGGAGCAGGGGATACTTTTTTTGCGGCCTTGGCTTACTCTATGACGGAAAATAAAACCGTGATAGACTCCATACATTTCGCAAACAGTTGCGCGTCTACGGTGGTTACGCGCAGGGGTATATCAACGATTTAACGAATAGAATATGGATGAAAATTTACTAAGGTTTGAAGTGGATAAAAAAATAGTTTTCATAGATTGTGAGACTGAAAATTTATGCCTTCACAATAGCCATAATGTTCCTTGGCAGATAGCAATGATAAAATCCGTAGGCGGAAAAAAGGAGGCTGAGAAAAATTTCTTAGTTCATTACGACAGAGAATTAAACGTAAGCAAGGAAGCGGCGGCTATAACCAGATTTAATTCTTCAGAAGTCTCTAAATCATCCGTACCATTTAAAAATGTATTTCCAACCATAAAAGAATGGCTAGATTCAGCGGACTATATTGCTGGTCACAATATTCTTGGTTTTGATATCCACTTGATAAAAGGGATGTACGAAAGCCATAACGAAGATTACAAGCATTTAATGGAAAAAATAATTGATACAATGTGTATCGCCAAGGGGATTAAAATGGGTGCTAAGTACAAGCCCGATTCAGAATCATTTATAGAATATCAATATAAAGTTTATCACCAAAAAGTCGAAGGAATAAAAACTAATTTAATGACTCTAGGCAAGGAATATAGCATAGATCACAATTACGAAATGCTTCACGACGCAATTAATGATTTGGAGTTAAATTTAAAAGTTTGGAATAAGTTAAAGTGGATGCTGGACTACTAAATATGAATAAGGCTTGCAATTTTTTAGATCATTTTGAGAGTATCAAACTTGACCTTCACGGAGTAAGGCTTCCTACTTTCGAAATTGATAAAAAGTACAAACAAAGAATAGGAGTTAGCGAAGATGTAGATAATTTTAATTTCTTAAAAGCGTTATGTATTTTGGGGATTAAAAATCTAAATCTGGAGAAAGAGTTTTCCGGCAAGGGCAAATATAAAGAAAGAGCATTACATGAACTGAATACCTTAAAGGATTTGGGGTTTATTGATTATACTCTTTTAGTTTGGGATGTAATTAATTTTTGCAATGAAAACGATATCCCAACAGGACCGGGAAGAGGCAGTTCAGCGGGTAGTTTAGTGCTGTATTTGATAGGAGTAACAAAAATAGATCCTATTAAATATGACCTTTATTTTGAGAGATTCGTTTCTAAGATTCGAGCAAAAAAGAAAATTGTAGACGGAATAACATACCTTGATGGCTCATTGATGTGTGACGTTGATTTGGATATATGTTATTACAACCGTCCGAAAGTAATTAAGTATCTTGAAGAAAAATTTCCAGGTAAAACTTCAAAAATATTAACGTTAAATACTCTAAATACAAAACTTTTAATTAAAGAATGTGGTAAAATTATCGGTGACAAGTCGGAAGATGAAATGAGCGGTGTCACCCTAATGATTCCAAAGGTCTTTGGTCTTGTTAAGGATATAGAAGAATCTTATAATGAAGTTAAGGAATTTAAAGAATGGTGCGATGACAACAAAGATGTTTATAAGATTGCTCTTAAATTAAGGGGGCTTATAAAAAACAAAGGCGTTCACCCTTCGGGGATGCTTTTGTCTCACTCTCTGATGAAAGACTCTTGCCCGATAGAACTATCTTCGGATAAAGATGACGTTTCATCTTATGACATGAATTGGGCTTCCCTGTTTAATGTTAAACTTGATTTACTTGGATTACGTAGCGTTTCTGTGGCTGATGATGTATGCAAAATGATTGGAATAAAAATATCGGAAATAGATTTAAATGACCCGATAATCTATCAATCCCTACAAGACCTAAAAACCCCACATGGAATATTCCAGATTGAAGCGGATATGGCGTATAGGGTTAGTCAAGCTGTAAAACCCAAGAACCTAAATGAATTGAGTGCTGTTCTAGCAATAGCGCGTCCGGGGGCAATGGGTTTTATTAAACAGTATGCAGACTATTGCAATACCGGCGAATACACTCCTATCCACCCGTTCTTTGATGACATTTTAAAAGATACGGGAGGGGTAGCCCTATATCAAGAACAGCTAATGAAAATGGCCAACAAAATAGGTTTTTCCTTAGATGAGGCGGAACTTCTCCGCCGTATTGTTGGAAAAAAGAAAACTTCTGAAGTTAAGGTGTGGAAGGAAAAAATCAAAACAAAAATTAAAGAAAACAATCTCGACGAGAAGGTTGGAGAAATTTTTTGGAAAGTTTTAGAAGATTCCTCGAATTATTCTTTCAATAAGTCGCATTCAATAGCCTATTCCGCGCTATCCGCTATTACAGTTTATTTGAAATTCAAGCATCCAAAAGAATTTTTCTTGAGTTTATTGAAAATGACCAAGCATGAGCCAGACGCAATAAATGAAATTTCTAAAATACAAAAAGAACTAAGCTCATTTGGCATCAAGCTTCTCCCCCCACATTTAATGAAGTCTGAAATGTCTTTCTCTATTGAAGATGGAGATATAAGATTTGGCCTTTTATCTATTAAGGGAATCAGTGATAAAAGCATTGAGAAATTAAATAATTTTAGAAATAGATACGCTAATAAATTTGAGGCGTTTAAGACCGCTAAACAGTCGGGGCTATCTATTGGAGCCTTATCCGCCCTTATCCAAGCTGGCGCGTTAGGTGGATTCAATGAAACTCGGTCTAAGTCCGTTTATGAAGCTCAGCTTTGGAATCTGTTGTCCGAAAAAGAAAAGATGTACGCCATCAAATTCGGAGAAGAGTTTAATTTTAATTTAGTAAATATAATTAAAAAACTTACAGAATTCAAGGGGAACGATAATAAAGTAGTTATTAAAGAGTCTCGATTTGAAACTATAAAAAGAGACTGTGAACCATACAAAAAGATTTACGAGGTTAATAAAAAGTCGGAAGAATACGCCAACTGGTACTATGAGAAGAAGCTCTTAGGGTACAGTAGCTCTACAACACTAAATCACATTTACGGTTCCGTAAGGGCGGGGCTTATATTTATTAACGAATTTAAGAAAAAACCAGTAAACTACAAAGGAACATTTGTTGGCGTTATTGAAGAAATATTTTCTAGAGTATCTAAGAATAAGAAAAAATATCTAAAAATTAAAATATCAGATGAAACATCTTTTACTGACGTTTTGATGTTTAACGAGAGCGCGGAAGAGTTCTTAACCACTAACAATGGGCTACCGGAAGAAAATAGCATTGTTTTAGTTAAGGGGACAAAGAAGGAAGATTGTATCTTTGCTAATTTTATAAGCGTTCAAAGTAATAAATTTTACACAAAACTATCAGAAATGAAAGAGCCCGAGTAAAATAATACTTGCTTTTTGATTGGGTTAAGTTTATATTAGTACATTATGATACAGTTTTACAAGCCTAATAAAAAAGTCACAGGAACAGCTAGTTCTTTTTGGGCTAGTGCTGATGGTGGCTTTTGGGTGTCTATGATTAAGCAATCTGCCCCAATTGGGCAGAGTCCTTTTGCAAAAAATAAAGATAACGCCAACAAGAAGGTTATCGCCAAACTAAGTGCCGTCGAAGTAGCTGGAATAATTGACACGGTAGACAGGCGTTCTGCTTGGGTCGCCTTTCACGAAAGCGGAAATCAAAAACTCAATCTGTCTTTTAAGCTAGTTCAATACACTAATTCAAGCGGAGAACAAAAAGAGGGGTTTGCCTTTTCGATTCTTAAACAGGACAAGACAGACTCGCAAAATAAACTGTCTTTTTCGATAGGTCTTGAAAATTCTGAATCTCGCTATTTAAAGGAGTATTTAATTTATTGCTTAAGGAACAGCTTTGAGCGTGCCAAGAATTTGTATGAGAGCAGCAAGGAAGGTCAGCCTCGAACGTCGCAAAAGAGCAACGTCGACTATTCTCACCAAGAGAAGGAAGAGGTTAACAGAGAGGGCGACGCTAATCACAATGCTCCGTTAGTCAAAACGCAAAGCCCTGTAGCCGCAAATGTTGATGATGATTTATGGTAGAAAAAAAGAAAAAGAAAAAAATATTCTATCATAGTGATTTTTCCTTGGTTAAAAGTGGCTTTGGAAAAATATCTTTATTATTATTGTCTCATTTATATAAGACAAAAAAATATGATATAGTAGAATTTTGTTGTGGGGTTCCAGATGGCCTTCCTTCTTTTGGGATGGTTCCTTGGAAATGTATTGGGGCTACCTCTAGTGATTTATCTGTAAGACAGCGTTCTCAAAGAGATCCTAGGCATCTACAATTAGATAATTATGGAGCCTTTAAAATAGATGAAACGATTTGCGAAGAGAAGCCTGATTTTTATTTAGGCGTTCAAGATATTTGGGGTATAGATTACGCAGCCAATAAAAAGTGGTTCAGCAAGGATAACTCTGTGATATGGACAACGCTAGACTCCCTCCCCATTCTTCCTTCCGCAGTTAGGACGAGTAAAATGGTTAATAATTTTTGGGTTTGGAGCGACTTTGCGGCAAATGCGCTACACAAAATGGGGATTCACCATGTTAAAACGGTACATGGGCCGCTAGATCCAAATAATTTTTTTAAATTAAGTGATGAAAGGAAATCATTTCTAAGAAGCTCCCTTAAAATACCACTATCTAGTTTTGTAATTGGATTCGTATTTAGAAATCAGTCTAGAAAATCTTTACCTAATCTTCTTGAGGGGTATAAGCTATTTAAGGCTAGAAACCCTGAATTAAATAAAAGTGGATCTTATCTTTTGTTGCACACATCCTTTCAAGAGGGGTGGGATATTAGAAAACTGGCCGAAGAGGCTGGCATAGGAAGAAAAGAGATTTTAGCCACTTACGTTTGCGATAAGTGCGGGGCTTATACAATAAATGAGTTTATTGGTAATGATTTAAATTGCTCGAACTGCTTGAGTGAAAAAAGCGTGGCCACCGCTTCTGTTAAAAACGGAGTAACAGAGAAGCAGTTAAATGAAATATATAATTTAATGGATGTTTATTGTCATCCCTTTAACTCAGGAGGGCAAGAGATTCCAATTCAAGAAGCGAAATTAACTGAATTAATTACTCTCGTTACCAACTATAGTTGCGGGGAAGATATGTGTTCAAAAGACGCGCATTCCCTGCCCTTAGATTGGATAAAATATAGGGAAATTTCTACCGGATTTGTAAAAGCTAACACTTCACCAGAGTCAATTTGCAAACAGTTGACTAAAGTTCTAAAAATGAAGCCTCAGAAAAAGGCGGATATGGGGGCAAAGGCTAGAGATTGGGTTATAGAGAATTTCTCAATAGAAAGAATAGGCAAAATATTTGAGGATATTATCGACTCTTCCCCAGAGCTAGACAAAAGCATTTATGACATCAAATCAAATAAAAACCCCAACGCCTTAATAGACGAATCCTTGAATAATAAAGAGTGGATAACCAGTTTGTACAAAAACATTTTAGATATTAATATAAACGAAGATCATAAAGAATTTCTATATTGGGAAAATGAACTTAAAAGAGGAGCCCCAAGGGAGAATGTATCGAAATACTTTAGAGAAATAGCAAACAAAGAAAAACTTCAAAAAACATCAATAAAAGACGCACTCGACAAATACGACGAAGGCCGACGAATTTTATTTGTTATTCCAGAAAGTGCTGGTGATGTTTATATGGCAACAAGTCTTTTTGATAGTTGTAAGGAGCAGTATCCAGATTATAATTTATATGTTGCTACATCTCCTCAGTATATGGATATATTAATTGGAAATCCAAATATACACAAAGTTATACCGTTTTGTCCAGAAATGGAAAATTCTATGTTACTAGAAGGGAGAGGGAAAGAAAAGGGATTATTTGAAATAGTTTTTCTTCCCCATATTGGAGTGCAAAAAGCAACCAACTACATCCATAACGGGTTAGATAAGATAGCTTTTGACATTAGGGCTTAAAAAACATATTATAAAAAGGAAGCAAAAAGGATTTCTTAAAATGACCAGAGACATAATGAACATGGTAGAGTTTTTTCAGATTTTAAGTGCGTCAGATATGTTGGGTTTTAACGATAGAATAAAGGCTTTCGTAGAGTCTTATAATAATATCAACAAGGGGTGCGGATGCTCAAGAAAGGCGAGGATATCCAATACCGAAAACCTTTACCTTGAAACATGTAAGAGTTTGGAGCAAGATTTTGTATTATTATTTAAGCAAAAGCTCGGTGTAGAAAAGGTTATGTTCTTTCATAATTCTGGTTTGTTTGCGGAACATTAATAATGAAAACCAATACAAATAAATTGAAACAACTAATTCAAGACCAAGTACACAAGCTAAAAGAAGAGTTAAAAGAGCGTGGCTGTAAAGTTAATTTTTTAGAGCAGAGGGACGGAGGATATTTAGTATGGGGATTTAGCTTAAAGAAAGTAGTTATTATTAACTCCTTCAAAGTCAAAGATAACAATAAAAAATCTCATTATGTAGTAGCTTCTTTTATGCTCAACACTAATCTATACAATTGGGCGTCAGCAGAAGGATTTTCTACTCAACAAATGATAGATCTTTTTGATAAAAAAATCTTCAATCCGATTGACTTAGACGATATTGCAGATTACTTATGTAAGGAAGTTTAAAGAAGAATGTCATCATCAGATTATATATACGATATCGTAGAAAAGCTCGAAGAAGAGAAAATCGAGTATGTGATATGTATTGTCAGGCACGGCAAAAAAGAGTCAAAAATTGACATTCACTACGACATAAAATCAGATGAAAGTCTTGATATGATTTGCAATACTTTCGATAAAATTTGTTCGGAAGAACCAGATTCAGAAGATAACGAAAATGACGAAAATGAATAATAAAATATACACAACCGAAAAAGAAATTGATGTTGCAAAATTCTTTGTATCAAGGAAGAACTACAAAGAAAGAATCAACCGCTGCTTTAATTCAACTATAAGGTCTGTGTTAAATTTATTTGGTAAAAGTAATGTAAAAAACCTAAACCCCTCTCAAAAGACGGTTTTAGGAACTGTTTTTGAAGACAGGATTAGAAAAGAGTTTGATCTTAAAAAGGGCAAGCTAGACTACGCCATTAAAAAGACAGACGTTGATGTAAAGTTTAGCGTCAAGTCTTTTTGGATGATATCTCGTGGTTGCATTAACAAGACGTGTATTCTAGCTTCAATTGATTTCCCCAACAATAAAAGATTCTTTGGAGTGATTAAGGCGAAAAGAGATAAACTATGGGATAAGGGGAATGCCGGAAACAAGAGAGGAATTAGCAAGAATTACGTTAAAAAGAACGGATTAAGGATTATTTAATTAATGTAAATAGCGTTAAAAAAAATAGATTTTTCCCCCTAAAAGGAATATAATACAATATGAGCAACAAATCAAATCGCCCTAGTTTATGGGCACGAGTAAGAAATTGGACTTTAAACTTGAAGGACGACATTCTTTATAGGCTCGATGATTCGAGGGTGCATTCTGGACTTCTCCTTCTCCTTTTCGGTGCAGTATTGCATTTTAACTGTTTTGGCGATCCATGGGTTGCGGTAAAGTGGCTCGCGCTATCGGCTGGTGTGGTTAAGTCTCTGTACGCAATAGAGCATTAGTCATATTTTTATGTGAATATCCTTTTGTTTTTTGCATATCGATGAAAAAACGGAACATTGGGTTCCGTTTTTTTTTATATTTAGTGTAATATATAGCATGGAATATCAACCATTGGTTAATATTGCAGTCGGGATAATTACCCTTATTGGGGGGTGGGTTTTTAAGCTAATTTTAAGTCATATTAACGACATTAAAAAGGAGCACCATTCACTTATGATAAGATATCACGAAGATTTCGATAAAGTTAAAGAAAAACACAACGAACTAGCTATTTCTTTACCAGAGAGATACGTTAGTAAAGAAGACTTCAAAATGTTTTCCGACAGAATGAATGACAGATTTGACAGATTAGAGGAGAAAATAGACGGCCTTAAGAAGCAGTAACACTAAATGAGAATAATTGTTAACTCTTTTTCTATAGACCTGTATGAAGATCTCGATTGGAGAAAGTCTTCCATGTTCGTTTATGACCCTGACAATAAAATCATAGATCAAGATTTAGAGTCTATAATTAACTATCTTTACGATGAGGCCTTCATAAAAGATAGGCGCATTAACTATGCGATTTTTAAGAAAAAAGCTCCGTAATTAGCTTGTAAATTTCTTGATAGTCTTAATTTGTTCTATAATATAGTTGACGTTTTCGCACTTAATTGAGTCTGTTTTTACTGTTAGCGGATAATTCAAGTCGGTGTCAACTCTTACGCCTTCTTCTCTCGCGTCTGGAGTTGTGAAGTCGTCAATGAAATCGAACCATCCCTTTAATTTTAAAAATTTGAAATATTCGTTTATCAATTCTTTTTTGGACTCCAAAAGGACAGAGTAAAGCAAATCATTCTTTGCCACCATCGTTAAATGCCTGAAATACAGCCCCTCTGATGGCGGTTCGCTAAGTTTAGCTACTATAATTAAATTACTTATAGCCATTATCTAATATAGATTACACGATTTTTCTTTTAAGAAAGAAATATTTTATTACGTAATTTATACGAGCTATAATGGATAGATATATAAAAAAATTATGAAAAAACTAACCTTAATGTTGTTTCTAACCCTGTTCGTTTCAATTTCCATCTTTGGGGCGGAGACCAAAAAGAATGTGGCGCAGCACCTTCAGGATGTCTCTGTTACCATTAGGTCAGAGGGGGATAACTCAGCGGGAGAAGGGTCAGGAGTCATTTACACTAGGAAGAATCACAAAGGGGACGGTCTCATTAATTTTGTATGGACTGCCGCCCATGTTGTTGATAACCTCAGAACCGAAAGAAAAGTCGTTGTTAATGGGGTAACTAAGTCTGTCGTTGAGTTTAAAGACGCACTTATCATTAAAGAAATTAGACAAGACGGAAGAACTGTTGGTCGCCTTGAAATGGATGCAGAAGTTATAAAGTATAGCGATGCAATTAACGGGCATGACCTAGCTCTATTAAAAGTAAGAAAAACCAGTTTTGTAACTGAAACTGTTTCCTTTTATTTAGACGGAGAAATCCCTTCTCTTGGTACCGACCTGCTTCATGTGGGTTCATTATTGGGGCAAATGGGGGCTAATTCAATGACTAGCGGAATTTATTCTCAGCACGGTAGACTAATCAAGAGCTTAAACAAATTTGTTTTTGATCAAACTACTTGTACCGCCTTTCCGGGTTCAAGTGGCGGCGGAATTTTCTTAAAGAATAATGGCGACGCAAGATATGTTGGAATGCTTGTTCGTGGAGCAGGAGAGGGCTTTAATCTCATTGTTCCAGTTCGTAGGATGGTTGAGTATTGCGCGGAGCAAAAGATTATGTGGGCGCTTGATCCAAAGCTAGATATGCCGTCAGAAAGCAAGCTAAAGGAAATGTCTATCGAAGAACTCCCTTCGCTCCCTAAAGGAGCGCCGAGTCACGGCAATCACGAAGATGCAAAACATTTTCCGTTTATGATTAGGTTGTATGTGCCGAAATTATATGAGCCTAAACTTTTTTACTTTAGAGAATGACGAAATGTAGATTCAGGGATGGGGGGTTAAATTAAACGTAGTGGCCGAAATTCCACTACGTTTTTTTATTTGACTTTTGACCATTATTAGCTATAATAAGTTACCTATGACTACATTGTGCTGGGTTGTATGTGGCGTACTTGTCGCAGGGCTTGTATGGCACTTGGTAAAGAAGTAAAGTTTTTAATTAAATTTTAGCCACTTATCGGAATTAACCCACCGATAGTGGTTTTTTTATTGACTTCTTAAGCCGCTCATGATACAGTATATAGATATGATAACTATACTGACTACCATATTATGGGGTGCGGCGTGCGTTTTGCTTTTGGTGAGTATTATACAAGATTTTCGGAATTTTAAAAAGAAGTAGTTTGACTTTTGTTTTTTTTAAACTATATTAGTTTGTGGGCAAATGTTTAGTGACAGGTGGTTGCGGGTTTATAGGCAGTCATATTGTTGATAAATTAATTAGCCTTGGTCACAAAGTTTTAGTTATTGACAATCTATCAGCAAAAGACAAAAGCGGCTTTCATTTTAATAAAAAAGCGTCCTATCACGAGGAAGATGTAGCTGATTACGGCAAAATTTTACCGTTTTTCAAAAATGTAGACTATGTATTTCACTTAGCTGCAATGTCTAAAATTGGGTACTGTCTCGAAAATCCCCAAGAAGCCTGTAGGGTAAATTATTTAGGTGTTTGTAGCGTCCTAGAGGCATCCAGACGCTTCAATATTAAAAGGGTGGTATATTCGTCCACTTCTTCTGTTTACGGTCTTAAAAATAGGATTCCGCTCAAAGAACACGCGCCTATTGATTGCTTAAATCCTTATTCAGCCTCTAAAGCTGCTGGGGAAGAATTGTGCAGAATGTACTATAAACTTTGGGGACTGGAAACTGTAATTCTTAGGTACTTTAATGTTTTCGGAGAAAGGCAACCTACAATGGGGCAGTACGCTCCTGTGATTGGAATTTTTCTAAAACAAAAGAGAGAAGGGAAGAAGATGACCATAGTAGGGGATGGGCGACAAACAAGAGATTACACCCACGTTTCTGATGTAGTAGAAGCTAATATAAGAGCGACCTACAGTGGGAATAATAAAGCGGTAGGAGAAACTATAAATGTTGGCTCAGGAAAAAGGTACAGTATTTTAGATATCGCCAAAATGATAGGTGGGAAATATAATTTTATACCTAAAAGAAAAGGAGAAGCAAGGGATACCCTTGCGGATATAACAAAGCTAAAGAAATTTTTAAGTGTTATTCCTAGGGGGAATCTAAGACAATGGATAGAGTACCATAATGAATAAGATTTTCATAAATATTGCTTCATATAGGGACGCAGAACTAATCCCCACAATAAGAGACGCAATTTCAAAAGCGAGGAATAAGGAAAGAATTTCTTTTGGAATCTGTTGGCAGCATGACGAAAACGACCCGTTAACCTTTGGAGAAAAAGAGGATGAACTATTTAAAGGAGTCCGAATAAAATATTCTAGGCATCATTATTCAGAAAGTCGCGGGATGGGTTGGGCCAGAAAAATTAGCCAATCTTTTTGGAATGGGGAAGAATACCAACTTCAGATAGATTCTCACATGAGATTTATTGATGGGTGGGATTGGCAATTATTAAATTTAATTAGTAGATGTGAAGAAAAATATAAAACTAAAAAAGCCATCCTAACATCTAGAACCCTTCCTTATTATCCAGAAAAAGGCGGAGAACTTCGCACGGGACTTGGTACCTATATGCAGCCTTCGAAGTTTAGAGAAAATGGGGTTCTTGTGCTTACTTCGGGGTCTTTTAGGGGTAGTCAAAAGCTATCAGACCCGATACCCGGAGCCTTTATTTCCGGCCATTATATGTTTTCTTCTTCCAGAATTCTAAAAGAAATGCCTTATGACGAGAGTTTTGCGGTAATCAGCACGGGGGACGAACCAGTTTTGTCGATTAAAGCTTGGACTCGTGGATGGGATATATTTTATCCCCATAAAGTCGTTATATGGCATCATTTTTATAGAGAAGGGGCGAACAAAAACCATAACGACCACAAAAAAAATTCTGGAAATTTATCAAAACTAGGGTCTAATCGTTTTAATGATGTTATAGACGGCAAAATAGACGATGAAAGATATTCGCTTGGCAAAGAAAGAACCCTTGAGGATTATAAAAGCTATTGTGGAGTAGACTACAAAAACAAAACAATAAACAATAAAATCAATTTCGTAGACGGAATATTTGATAGTCAGAAACACGTCAATAAACAAGAGACAAACTCTAACGTAAATCTCGTTAATGTTTCGCTTCCGAGCAATAAAGATAAAATATTTGTTCAAATAGCCAGTTACAGAGATCCTGATATTATCAACACCATAAATGACCTCCTCCAAAAAGCGGACAAGCCGGAAAAAATATTATTAGGTATATGCGAACAATATGGGCCAGAAAATCAACACCATCCCATTTACGACAAGCCGGACGTTAGGGTAATAAGGGTTCCCTTTTATATTAGTCCGGGATTGGGTTGGGCTAGAAATTTTATACAAAAATTATATTTTGAAGGTGACGCAGAATACACAATGCAATTGGATTCCCACATGAGATTTGCTAACAGATGGGATACTAAATTAAAGGAAATGATACACTTGTCGGGTTCAAAAAAGCCCATTATATCAAATTACTGCACGGGATTTCACCTTTCTCAAAAAAACGAAGAATACCTTAACAGAAAAGAACTGTACAGGATGAATTGTTTGAGGTTCAACCCCACTGGCACGGTTTCTTTTCGCCAGAACCTTGTTCTTAGAGAAGATAGAAAGGGTAAACCCCTTCCTTCTATGTTGATTTCTGGACATTTCTTTTTCACATTAGCTGAACACATTAAAGAATATAAATATGACCCAAATTTATATTTTGCTGGGGACGAAATATCTTTAGCGACTCGTTCTTGGACGAGGGGATGGGATATATTCACTCCAACGGAGAACGTCGTATTTCACAATTTCACAAGGGAAGAAAGAGTTTGTCACTGGTCTGACCAAAAAGTTTCCTATAGTAAGTTGCACGAAGAAAGTCACAGAAGACTTAGGCAAATGTTGCATAGAGAGAACAATGGATTCGACTTGGGGGAATACGGACTTGGTTCAGAGAGATCCCTTGAAGATTTTGAAAAGGCTTCAGGAATAGACTTTATAAAAAGAACACTACACGATCACGCAAAAAGTGGGATACCTAAGTTATGAAAAATTTCTTTCCAACGGATTTAAGTAAAATAAATTTAGGCTGTGGAGGGAGAAAGATTCCAGGCTGGGTCAACTTAGATATACAAAAAGAATATTGCGACTTGGGCCTTTCCGTAGACCTCACTAAAGGTATTCCTTTTCAAGATGATTCTTTTCTTCATGCCGTTTCTAGTCATTTTGTAGAGCATCTATCTTATGAAACAACTCTTTTCTGTTTTTTAAAAGAGGTTCATCGGGTATTAAAAAACGGAGGCAACCTCTGGATAATAACTCCAGATTTGAAAAAGGTGTGCGAATCCTACGTAATAGACAAATGCGAGAGACTTTTATTGGATAGAACTAAAAGAAACCCAAGATATAAAAGAAAAATGGAGAACCCAAAACTTTATAATAAAATAATAGACGGAACAACGCCTAGTCAACATTTTGTTAATGACATCTTCCATCAAGGCGGAGAGCATAAAAATTTATTAGATATAGAGTTGTTGCGCTGGATAGCGATTAAATCAGGGTTTAAATCGGTGGAAGAAACATCCGATGAAATATTAATCAAGAGTTTTCCCGAAATCAAAAGTAGAGGAGATTCACTTCAGGCTTTGTACGCCGTTTTAAACAAATGAACCTATTTGCCGGTCCGTGCAATTATGAGTTTGGGCATGAACTTTTTAGTTTTCAAGGCTATATTAGGCATTTGTCAAAAAGCCACGATAAGACTGTCGTTTGCAGCAAAAAATCTATGAGGTTCTTGTATGAGGACTTCTGTGACCATTTTCTATCAATAGAGCAACATACGAATCGAGAAAAATATTCCAGCTATAAAACCATAGACTGTAGCGAAGCTATATCAGGGAAACAAGATTTTATAAAATATGGAAAACCTGTTGGAGAAAAATACGACATTGTTTTCCACGCGAGGAGAAAAGAGGGTTTATGTAGAAATTTAAGCGACAAAACATACGACAACATTCACAAACTATTAGTTAATAAATATACAATATCCTTTGTTGGATCCAAGGATGGGGCTTATTGCCCGAATGGTGCGATAGACTTACGAGGTATAGAACTCAAAGATTTAGCTAATATATTTAGTTCTTCTAGGCTGGTGGTTGGAAATAGTAGTGGGCCTATTCATTTTGCGTCTTTATGCGGAGCAAAGCATTTGACTTGGGGCGGTTATAGACCAAGAACTTTTGCTAGATACGCGCATTTATGGAACCCATTTAAAGCAAAGTGTTATCTTTTTGAAGATTTAGAAGATATAAATTATTTAAAAAGTAGGGCCACTTTGTTTAAATTGCCTAAAGATATTTTTAATTCTAGTCACTTTTCTATAGTAAATGCAAAAGAACATAGACTACCAAGCGTCGAATTACTCTATAATACAATAGAGAATATTTTTAATGAATGATTATTGCATAACGACGCTAAGCTGCGGGGCAAAGTACAGGGAGCATCTTAAAGAAAATATCCTTACCAATCAAGGAATACTGGCGAGTCGCGTAAAGTTTTTTATCGTGACGGATGAACCCGATTATTTTAAGGATCTAGATTATCGATTTGTTGTCCATAAAATTCATCCCGTTTATTATACAGACATACATCCCGACAAAACAAAAAATTGGTTCAATTATCACCTTAAAAGATTCGCAATTAAAGCGGCGGTAAATAATGGTTACAGCAAAATTCTTTATATAGATAGCGATATTAGAGTATTGGAGTGGAACAGAGATTTTTTAATTAAACAAAAAAAAGGATTTTATTTTAGAAGGACTTTTGGCAGAGACTTGTATCCAGAAAAACACCAATATTATTCTGAAAAATACAGGGTAGACCTTTGGAACTATTACCGTCCCGTAAGTGAAAAACTTATTTTTATAAATGAAGACATAGAGAAAATTAATTCTTTTATTAATGTTTGGGATTATTTAGACAAGAACTCTATTGGAGAAATAAATCCCTATTCCGAGGGGTACGAGATAGCAATTTCTTGTCGATTTAATAATATTCAAGTCCACAAATACGACCCTGATCCTTTTAAGGGGGATAACTCCACTCTTAAAGACTTACATATAAGAAATTATTAGTATGATTAATTTGCATAATAAATTATTTAATACCAATCCATTTTTGATTCACCTGAATGGCTCACACCTTAAAAATTCCAAGGGTAGAAAGTTTCGTTCTGAAGTGTTTAACTTCATGGATAAAAACGTGTACGGAGGAAACGGAGGAATAAGGGATACTACATATTTTACCTGTAGCACCTATGAGAGCAAAGAAACAAACTTAGAAAAAAGTCTTAAATTTTTCAAAGTCCCCTACGTTCTAAAGGGAAGAGGAATTAAGAATTGGGAAAACCCAATGAAAGCCGGACTTCTTGCTGAATACCTTCCTCAAATAAATACAAAATACACAATGGGAATAGACTCTCATGATGTCTTTTTAATTAGAGACGCCAATCAATTAATTGATACTTTTGAAAAAGATTTTGATTGCGACATGGTTTTTAACGGGGAGCTTATATCTTATCCACTTAATAAAGAATTGGAAAATTTTGAAAAAGAAAAATACAAGTCAAGCCCTTTTCATTACTTAAATTCTGGAGTTTGGATAGCGAAAACAGATTTTTTAAAGTCTGTAATTAATGACATTCTTACCCTTAAATCTTCCAGACCCAAAAGTGACCAAGAAATTTACAGAAAATTGCATAAAAAATACTATCCAAGTATACAGATTGATTATCAATGTAGGCTTTTCCAGACTACGTGTGAAAGCTGCTTTGATGTAAATAACCCCGAAAGAAAAGAGACTGCCTACAAAATAGAGATAGATAAAACTGAGGATTTTAATTATAATCTTGACTTAATAAAATGTTAGAAAAAAACTTGACTCTTTGCCGTCAAAGGAGTACATGATATTATGAGAACTAAAAAAGATAAAGCTTACGTAGTGGTTTCAGTCGAAAGAGGATATATCCAAGGTGCGTTCCCTTACACCAAGAAGGGAAAGGGAGACGCAGAACTTTATTCCAAGAGTCTCTCCCTAAAAGACGGACACAAGAATACTAAGAAGTACAAGGTGAAAGTTGTTTAATGGATTACGAAAAAATTAATGAAAAGCGGGAGAATATAGATAGAAGCATAACTTGGATAGAGGAAAAAACTATCGATATTTTTAATTCTTTTGATTTGATAAAAGACTGTTTTTCTAAAAAGTGCCAAAAGAAAAAGAACCAACTTTTTAACGAGTTTAATTTATACTTAAATAAGTTAAAAATAGAAGAAGATAACATTACAAAAATAGAAAAAGAATTTTTTCTTTCTGGAAACCCATCTGGCATAAATGAGTAATTTTCTAGAAAAAACAAGAACCTATCTTGTTGGTCACATGCAATACGCCTGTGGCAGAGATTGGAGAGAATACGTCGAAAGGGAGCTATCTTCACTTGGGGTGGTTATTTTTAATCCATATAATAAACCATTTGTTAATGATGTTGACGAAAGTGAAGAAGAAAGGGCCAAATCCTCATCAAACATGGAGAATGGCCACTATAATGACGTTTCGAAGAAAATGAAACGAATTAGGAGCTATGACTTAAATTTAGTAGATAGGTCTGACTTTATTATAGCCCACCTTTTGCCAAATGTCGCCAGTTGGGGTAGTGCCGAAGAATTAGTAACTGCCGTAAGGATGAAAAAGCCGGTTTTCGTGAGTATGGAAGGAGGTAAAGCTAAAACTCCCCTTTGGATAATGGGAATGATTCCCCATCATTACATTTACGATTCAATAGAAGAGCTTGTTACGATGATAAAAAAGATAGATAATGGAGAAAAAGAAATAGACAGCGATAGATGGAGGCTTCTTAGAAGAGATCTTAGATAATTTTTTTTGTAATTAAATTGTTTTTTTACTCTCGTTTGACTAATATAGATTAGTTATGACCACATTTACTAAATGGTTCCTCCTCAATGCTCTAATCCTTACTGCGGTTTTTTTTGCGGAAACTATGGGCGGTATATCTGTAATGGTAAAAAATGACTCTAGTTATTTAACTATTGCTATAATGTTGCTTTATGTTTTTGTTTCTGGATTTGTGGGCAAGCTGTGCTATTTGGCGGACAACGAAAAAACAAAAGAAGGCGTCCAAAAGCTAACTAGATTAGCTGATATTGGCTGGTTTTGTACGGAACACTTCTTTACTTTAGGTCTTTTAGGAACGATTATAGGGTTATGTATAGCTACTGACTCTGGACTTGCGGAGGGTAATTCTACGGGGCAAGTTGTAACTTCTTTGAAAAAGGGTCTCAGCACCGCTTTCTATACAACGGTTTGTGGAATTGTTTTTAGTTTACCTTTGCAAATACAGCTAATGATTCTAAAAGATAAGCTAGAAAAGCAATGAAAACAAAATACTTTTCCTTTACTCCGTTTATTGATTCTCTTTTTTGCTGCTTGTTGATGCTGGTAGCAATAATTTTCTTTCTTAAGATAGAAGAAAACAAATCTGATTCTCGTTTGCAAAATGCGCTATACGAAGTAATACTTACTTGGAAAGGAGAAAGCGAGGATGATTTAGATTTATATGTTCAATCTGCATCTGGACATGTGGTAAGTTTTAATAATAGAGAAGGTGGAGAAGGGAGTTTGATTAGCTTAAATCACGATGCCCTTGGTAAAGCTAGAAATAACACCCTACCAAAAGACGCGAACGGTATTGTTATAGGATTCAACGAAGAAATCGTTTCCTTTCGAGGATTAACGAAGGGCGAAAACATTGTTAACGTACACGTTTACAACAAAAAAGATAAAGCACCCATAGAAGCAACAATTTCTTTATTTAAAATTAAGCCGTTTAGAGAAGTAGTTACTAAAAAAATTACTTTTTCTACCGTAGGGGAAGAAAAAACGGCGTTTCGTTTTAAGACTAACGAAAATGGAGAAGTGCTTGAAGTTAACGAGCTTCCTGCAAGATTACTAAAGCCCTTGGGAGAATAATAAATGAATATAGCCTTGCCAATTTTACTGTTAATTTTTGGAGGATTAACCTTCTGGCTTCTAACTGAATCTTCGATCAAGTGGTATTTAAAAATGGCGTGCATTGTTACTTTTTGTCTTTTTACTGTCGTTTTTTGGTCTACTATCCACACTTTTTTGGGATGGCCAGCTATTGAAAAAGACATCCCAGAGACAGTTCTTGTTCATTGGGTAATAGTAAAAGAGCCAGATAAATCAAAAAGTAATAAGGGGAGAATATATTTTCTATTAGAATCCATAGAAACTAAAAGAAATTTTCTACTAAGACTTTTTGGCTATAAAAACTTCCTTACAGAGCCGCGACTATTTGGCGTTCCATATTCTAGGGAACTTCACGAAATGGTAGAAAATCAAATGAGAGCAAAGTTAATGAAGGGCTTGCCTTTAGTTGGGAGTTTGTCCAACAAGGGCAAGGGCAAGGGTAAGAATACGGAGAAAGGCGGAGAAGGTTCCAAAGAGAACGGCGAAGGTAGCGAGTCTCAAAGTCAAGAATGGCAATTTCACTTTTTGCTTCCGTCAGAGATACAAAGAAAGCAATAATAGCATTGACACAAGTGACCTTTCGTGCTATATTACTCCTGTAACTTTAGTTGGTTCTTCTTAAATTAAAATATTCCAAAATGAGTGAGACTCTTTACGTTGAAAAAAGAAACGGACGTTTCGCAAAATTAGATATCAGCAAAATTAATCGCTGCGCCGAAAGGGCTTGCGCCGGATTAGACGGAGTTTCCGCTAGTGAAATCGTAATTGACGCCAACGTACAATTCTACGACAAAATCCCCACGAAAGAAATCGACAAGGGGTTGATAATGTCGGCGAGAACCAAAATCGTAAAAGAGCCAAACTATTCCTATGTTGCTGCAAAGCTATTATTAGGCAATATACACAAAGAGGTTTTTGGAAGTAGCGTAGATAAAGATGCTTTTGACCATCAATATAGATTCTTTTTTGTAAAAAACATTAAACTTCTTGTCGACAATGGTATTTTGGATAAACGCCTTTTGGATTTCGACATGAAGCTTCTTTCGGAAAAGTTGGTGCTTGAAAGGGACTACAAGTTCAAATATCTTGGGCTACAAATTATATATGATCGCTATCTTCACCACATAGACGAGCGTAGGCTTGAGTCTCCTCAATCTTTTTGGATGAGAGTGGCGATGGGACTAGCTTTGGGAGAAAAGGATAAGAACAAGAAGGCGATAGAGTTTTACGATGCTCTTTCTACATTCAAAGTCTGCCCTGCTACTCCAACTCTTTTTAATAGTGGTGGTGCTCGCGCACAGCTATCTTCGTGCTACCTTAATACCTTTGCTGATTCTATAGATGGTATTTTTGAAGGTGCTTGGCAGGAAGCCAGAAAATCAAAATATGCTGGGGGATTAGGGTTCGATGTGTCAAATTTTAGATCGGCTGGTTCTTACATTAAGGGAACGAACGGGACTTCCAGTGGGTTAGTTCCTTGGCTTAAAATCTATAACGACATGCTTGTTGCGGTGAATCAAGGTGGAAAGCGTCCGGGGGCAGGTTGTGCGTATTTGGAGCCTTGGCATTTAGATATTGAAGATTTTCTAGATTTGAAGAAAAATACTGGAGACGAGCGGCGTCGTTGCCATGATTTGAATACGGCAAATTGGTTGCCCGATTTATTTTTCAAAAAGGTTCTGAATGACGAAAATTGGTATCTATTTTCTCCATCAGATGTGTCTTTGCACTCCTGCTGGGGGGAAGAATTTAATGAAAAATATGAAAATTATTGCAGGATGGCTGACGAAAAGAAGCTGAAAAACTATAAGGTTATTAAGGCGAAAGACCTTTGGAAAAAGATGCTTCGTTCTTTATTTGAAACTGGTCATCCTTGGATAACTTTTAAGGATAATTCTAACTTTAGATATTCTAATTCCCACGAAGGAATTATTAATAGTTCTAATCTTTGCACGGAGATATTTCTCCATACTAAAGCATCAGAATATAAAAATGGAGAGAAGTCTGAGGTTGGTGAAACTGCTGTTTGCAACCTTAGTTCAGTAAACCTTAAAGAACATATTTCCAGCAATGGTAAACTAGATTACAAATTACTCGCACAGACAATAGCTGTGCAAATGAGAATGTTAGATAACGTCATAGACCTGAACTTCTACCCAACAAAAGAGGCCGAAAAGTCTAACACTAAACACCGTCCAGTTGGAGCGGGAACAATGGGGTGGGCAGATGTTTTTCATTCTTATAAATTAGATTATTCCAGCAAAGAGGCTGTTCGTTTTTCTGACGAATTGTATGAGTTTATTTCTTATCATTGTATATTAAACTCTAGCTCTCTAGCTAAAGAAAGAGGCCCATACAGTACTTATACGGGATCCTTTTGGGACAAGGGCAAGCTACCGATTGATACGTATAAAGACTTAATGAAATTCTTAGATAAGAAACCAATTAGCCATACGAAAAGAGATTATGCACCAGAACTTGATTGGAAATCTTTACGAGAACATATTAGATGCAATGGGATGCGTAACAGTAACACTATGGCTATTGCTCCTACTGCTACTATATCTTACATCCAAGGCTGCTCTCCTTCTGTTGAACCTGATTTCTCTACCCTTTTCGTTTATGAAAATAAGTCGGGCAATCTAATTATTATTAACGAGTGGTTTGTCGATGAATGTAAAAGTGCGGGGATATGGAATCAAAATTTAATTTTGAAATTAGCGTCCGTCGATGGGGATATTAACAGACTCAATGGAGAGATCCCACAGCAATTAAAAGAAAGATATAGAACTGCTTTCGACCAAGACCAATTTAATTTGGTCGACTGCGCGGCAGCAAGACAGAAATGGATAGACATGGGACAATCTCTTAATCTATTTAACAAAAGTAATTCATTAAAATTTTTAAATGACCTTTATTTCCACGCTAGAGATAGGGGTCTTAAAAGCACTTATTACTTAAGAAATAAATCAGCAAGCCAAATAGAAAAATCTACGTCTGAGGTTAGGTCGCCACAAGATAATAACGAACAAGTCACAGTTTGTAGTATTATGAACGGGGAGAGTTGTGAAAGCTGTCAATAATTATGCACACTAAAACAAAAACCGGGCTTCTTTTAGAGGAGGATTCAGTTGGAGTAAATCAAATTCTTCCTCACAAGCACAAGTTTGCTTGGGAGTTGTTCTTGAAGGGCGTGGCTAATAATTGGTCGCCCTCCGAAGTAAACATGAGCGTAGATGTTGATCAATGGAAAGGACAGGACATTTCTGATGACGAAAAGTTGTTAGTAAAAAGGTGTCTTGGTTTTTTTGCTGGTTCAGAATCTTTGGTGGCAAACAATCTTCTTCTATCCGTTAATCGTTTTGTAACAGATGCGGAATGCAGACAGTATATCCTTCGTCAAGCGTATGAAGAATCCTTGCATAACTGGACTGTGGTAACGTGCTGCGATTCTTATAGTCTAAAGACTAAAGAGGTTTACGAAGCATACATAAATATCCCCTCAATCAAGGCTAAAGACGACTTCTTGATGAAGATTACCAGCGACATTAATAGAAGCGACTTCAGCACTAAAACGCTAGAGGGTAAGAGAGAATTTTTGCGCAATTTAATAACTTATTATATTGTTTGCGAAGGAACATTTTTCTTTAGTGGATTCGCAATGCTTTTGGCGTTAGGCAGACAAAACAAACTTCCCGGCTTGTCTGACCAAATAAGATATACATTGAGAGACGAGAGTTTACATATCCAATTCGGAGTTTACCTAATTAACACAATAAAAAAGCAGTACCCCGGAATTTGGACTAAGAAATTTGAAGAAGAAACGGTTGAGCATATAAAGACAGCGGTAGACCTAGAGGTAGCCTACGCTCATGATGTTCTACCTAGAGGCGTTTTGGGCCTTAATGCAGAAATGTTTATTGATTATATGAGGTACATTGGAAACCGTAGGCTTGAGTCTATAGATGTAGACTTTCGTTTTGAAAGTGATAAAAACCCTTTTCCTTGGCTTAACGAGATAGTGGATATACGGGTTATGACTAACTTCTTCGAGAGGAAGGTAAAGGACTATCAGCACGGAGGAAATTTATTAGATGATTTTTAATAAATTTTCCTTAATCTAGTATATAATAAAAATATGAAGAAGAATAAAAAGACAGATAAAAAGGTTAAAAACACAAATAAGTCATCATCTAAAACCTGTGAGCACACGAAAAAAAGTTGCTGCGACCACGAAAAAGACAAGTGCTGCAAAAAACCGAAAGAAAAAAACAAGGCAGAAGAGGTTGATGAAGTTGAAGATGTAGACGATACTGATTTGGATTCATTCAAGGATACCCATACCGAAGAAGAAGATAGTGAAAATTATTAAATAAATGAAAGATAACCTCTTTGAAGAGTTATGTAAATCAATCAACTCTCTTGCAGCGGAGATAGGCAGAATTAGGGGGGAATTTGATTTTTTATTGGGAGAAATAGACAGGTTTAGTTCTATAAATTTAGCTTACTGGGATAAGAGGCTTTGCGAAGATCCCGAAGGAGCTAAGTTTATTATTTCAACGCTAGGAGAAGATTACCTAAAAGAATGTACCAAGAGTGCGCAAGACGTTCTTGATGAGATTCCTATAGATAAGGAAAAGCTAAAAGCTTCATTTAACTGGTCGGTAGATGTTCTTATAGGGCTGCACACACAACAAATAAAAAATTATTCTAAATTATTTATTGAGATTAAAAAGAGTCAATATGAAGATGTCATAGGCGGCTCTTACGAAAAGGGGGTACTCAAGGAAAATATTAATAACTCCTTAAAGAAACACAAAAAAATAATAAATTCCTACGAAAAAATAAGAACAGAACTTTTAGCTTCATTAGAAAAAATTGCTTCTCATACTTATTGATTGTTGACAAGAACCGAGGCTCATGGTAAAATAAACCCAAGCGTCGGTAACTCAATGGTAGAGTAGTGGCCTTTTAAGCCATTAGTTCGGGGTTCGAGTCCCCGTCGACGCACCAATTTCAATTCGGTAATTAATTAGTTCTTAAATTAAGAAGGTTCTAACTGCTTATGAAAA
>SXGR01372021.1_pt1 | contig 27181 bp, 19 predicted proteins | sample 3174711 | NCBI WGS metagenome assembly SXGR01 (sample SAMN11356860, study PRJNA531348) | freshwater metagenome | isolation source: freshwater sample F1-60 | place: China: Fuxian Lake, Yuxi | collected 2017-12-25
AAACTTTCCCTCGGCGACCAGGGTATCCAACGGGCGATGGGTGGCGGCGATCAAGCGGATCTGTACCGTTCTTGCGCGGGTTTCCCCTACCCTTCGAATTTCGCCCTCCTCCAAAGCCCGATTGAGCTTCACCTGCAGAGGAAGCGGTAAATCCCCGATCTCGTCAAGAAACAGCGTGCCTCCGTTGGCGGCTTCAAACAAGCCAGCCCGATCCGCGGACGCTCCTGAATACGCCCCCTTCGCCGCCCCAAACAGCTCCGCTTCCAGCAGGTTCTCGGGAATGGCTCCACAGTTCACCGCGATGAACGGGCCCTTGTGGAACCGAGCCCCAAGTTCCTTCGCGACGACCTCCTTTCCAGTGCCACTTTCGCCGAGTAGGAGCACGGTCACGGGCATCGGCCCAATGCGCTCGACCATCCGCCTTACCGCCAGCATCGCTGGAGATTGCCCGATCAGAGGGCTTTCCCGTTCGTCGAGCAGGGACTCCAACTCGCGAGTGCGTTGCACCAGGGCGTACCTTTCCGCGGCGCGTTGCACGACGCGCACCAAATCCTCGGGTTCAAACGGCTTGGAGAGGTAATCGTACGCACCGGCGCGCAACGCCCGCACTGCAGCCGGAACCTCCGCAAAGGCCGTCATCAACACCACTTCGGGCGCCGGGCACCGACGACGCGCCTCCATCAGCACCGCCTCGCCGTCCGCGCCGGGCAGCTTCACATCGGAAACCACCACCACATGGTTGGCTTCCGACAATCGCACTATCGCTTCGCGACCATCCGAGGCCTCGTCGACCACGAAATGCGCGGACAGCGCTTGAACCAGCACTCTTCGCAGGTTTTCGCGATCTTCCACCACCAGAATGCGCGCGGTCATGACCACCTCCACACCGCGTCGGTGCCGCCACCCGGCCGATCCCGGTGCTCCAACCTCCCCCCTACCGCGGTGACCACCCGAGCCGCGATCGCCAACCCAAGACCGGTACCTCGCGCTTTCCCAGTGACAAAGGGCTGATACAAGCGGTTTCGAACTTCCGCAGGGATCCCCCCCCCGCGATCGCGCACGTGGATGGTCGGCCCCTCCGACGCCACTTCCACCTCGACCGTCGTTCCCGGGGGCGCAGCCTCGATCGCGTTGCGGATGAGATTGTCAAGCACTTGACGAATTGCCGAGTGGGATGCCTGTCGATGCACGCTTTCTCCCTTGAATTCTAACGTAACCTCTCTGGTATCCGCCAAAGGAATCAACCGTTCCACGGTCCGGCGCACCGTCTCGCACAACTCCAAGTCCGCGCGATCGTCCGGTTGCGGTCGGGCAAACCCCAACAATCCCTCGACCACCCGTTGGGCGTGCAGAGCCTCCTCACGAATCGCCGCCAATTCTGGGTTCGCCGGTTGTTTTGACTGCGCCAAAATCACCGTAAGCGGATTCAACAGTTCGTGCGCCACCGCCGCACTCATTTCGCCAAGCGCCGCAAGACGCTCCGTTTGAATCCGCTTTTCCTCGGCTGCCGCCAGCCGGCGCGACACCGTATCGAAGGCCGCAGCCACCTCAGAAAGCTCATCCCCCAAAGGCGAGTTCGGATCGCCGTATTGTTGCGCCGCGGTTCGGATCGCATCCACCGGCGCCAACACGGCGCGCGTCAGCTCACGGGCCACCCACACCGCCGTAAGGAGGCTTGCAACGGCCATCCACACGGTCACCTGTCCCGTGCGCTCGGTGCGCTTTCGAGCGCGTTCTCGTTCCACCGCTTGGGTCCGATCCAACGCCAACGACAATTGATCGACCGCATCCGTGAGCTGCTTCGTCAGCTTTTCGGAGACCGCATGGAGCTCCATCGACCGCGCCCGATCGAGGCTGCCCGCGGTGGCCTCCGGCACCACCTTTTCGCGAAAGTAGGCGTTCAAAATGGTTTGATCCTGCCGCATGCCCTCAACAATTCGGCGTTCCTCAGCCGAAAACGGCAGTTCGAGCAGGCGATCCATTGCTGCATCGGTGGCCGCTTCCACTCCGGCGCCATGCGCCAAATGACCCGTTCCCCCTTCGATGTAGGTGTGCGCTTGATGGACGTATTGTTCGCGCACTGCAAAGCCGAGTTTGGCGACCTCAGCGCGCCATTCCGCGAGTTCCTGCTCGCGTTCCGACCCTTGACGCACCAATTGCCAACTTCCAACCGACAAGACGGCGCTCGACAGCTGAAGTCCGAGCAGGAGGCCCACAGCGAGGAGAAAGCGTTGACGGAGCGACAACCTCGACCTCCTAGCTCCTGGAGTTCTAGCTCAAGGTGTTGACGGCGGCGATAAGCCGGCACTCACACCCAGCGCCCGCCCGCGTTTAGGCGGAAGATACCATGGGTTCCAGCAACGTAAATCTCGCGCGCGATGTCCGAGCATCGATTCGTATCTGGGTGTGTTCTGCCAGCGTCAACATCGGACTGGTGTGCGAACAATCGAAGCCTGTGACGACTGGATATGGCCTTTCCCCCACGATTTCCTGAACTAGTCCATCGTAGTCGAATGGCGCTCCCTCGGGATCATAAATCTCCGGCTTACCCACCACCAAGCCACGGATCACCTCCAAAACACCCATCCGCTCCAACTGTCGAAACAATCGTTCTTCCTGCGAAAGGCCGGCGCGCATCTGTTCCACGAATAGGATGGTCCCTTCCAACGCTGGGAAGTAAGGGGTTCCCGCCGCCGCCAGGAGGGTGTTCAGATTCGCGATCACCAAAGGGGCCTCCGCCACACCGTGAGAAAGCACTCTCCACCCTTCGTTCCGCTGGAATTCCCGGGGCAACGTCCGCCACTCCTCGGTGGACGCGTCCCGAAGGTGCCGGCTCCAGCGATCCGGTGGAGTCAATTCTCGGGGGAAGGGATTCGTCACGGCACTGTGGAAAGAAGCGAACGTCTCCGGCAGGATTTCGGGCCACTCCCCAAAACTGGGAACAAGCGCCGGTCCGTAAAAGGTCCTAAGCCCAGAAAACGCCAAGATCGCCAAATGTAGTGATGTGACATCGCTATAGCCGCACACAATCTTCGGCGTAGCGCGAATTTCGTCAAAGTCGAGGTATGGGATCAGACTGGCGGAGTTCATTCCACCGATCGTAGACATCAACGCGTCGACGTCTTTACGTCGGTACAAGTCCATGAACTCCGCAGCGCGCTCGCGTGGACTGCCGGACCGATACCCCTCGTGCCGCTGCGACGCGGTCAAGTCGCCTTCGACGACGGTGAACCCCCGACTCCGCAAGACCTCGAGACCATGCTGGTATTTCGCGCGGAACTTCACATGCGCGGGCGCAGAAGGCGTAAAAATGCCAATCGTGGCACCTGGGCGGAGGGCCGTGGGCTTCTCGGTCATTGCTCCTCCGATTCGTCAAGTCCTGTTACTATTTTGCTTGCGTGTCACAAAAAACATCTCAAGCTCCCCCCTGCCTTTTACAGCCCGTTTTCCCCGCGGCGTCCCGTCAAACCGATCCTTCACCCGCTCCCAAGTGGCGGCAGACACATTCACTTCGCCAGGTTCACCGGCGGATTCCATGCGCGCAGCGATGTTGACGGCATCGCCCCAAATGTCGTAAGCGAACTTCCAGGTTCCAACGACGCCCGCGACAACGGATCCGGTGTGCAAACCAATCCGCAGCCCAAAAGGAGTGCGCGCGGTGCGTTTGTTGCGGGACTCCAGCCAATCTTGCATTTCCAACGCCGCTTCCACCGCATCGCACGGATGGGTGTCGTTGGGGACAGGCACTCCAGCCACCGCCATGTAGGCATCGCCGATGGTTTTCAGCTTTTCCAATCGGTGTTTTCGCGCAATAGCGTCGAAACCCGCGAAGATCTCGTTGAGTTCATGCACCAATTGTTCGGCAGGAAGCTCCGCACAGGTGCGGGTGAACCCCTCAAAATCGGTGAACAGAATGGTCGCATCGGCGAAGGTCTGGCTCTCCGTTCGCCCGGTGTTTTTCAGGCTCTCCACGATCGGCGCTGGAAGGATGTTTTGCAACAGACGATCTGAGCGTTCCCGTTCCTGGGTCAAGGCTTGGGTGCGATCCGCCACCACTTGCTCCAATTCCCGCTTTTGACGAACCAACCATTCCGTCCGCACCCGGTGCAAACCACCCAGCGCGAGCAAGCCGACCAAGCCCAACAAGCCTCGAAACCAAGTACGTTCCCACCAATTGGGCTCGACCACGAACGTCCATCCGCGCTGCTCGGACCACACATCGTCGTCATTTCCAGCGATCAGCTCAAAGGTGTACTCCCCCGGCGGAAGTTTCGGGTACCTCGCCTCGCGGGTGGTAGCGGTCACCCAAGCCGATTCGTGGCCCACCAAGCGGTACCGAACCACCACGCCCTTGGAATCGGCGATCGAAACGGCATGAAAACGAAACCGAACCGGGCTTCCGTCATGGGGGAGCACCACCGGGCGCGTCCAGTCGAGGCGCTGGTCTCCCGCCCAGGCCTCCAAAGATAGTCTTGGTGGCTCCAAATTCTTGGGGATCTGAAGTGGATCAATGATCGCCCAACCGCCGGCCGTGCCCGCCCACAGCCGGCCGTCTCGCCAAAAATACGCGCGAACGTTGGTCTCCCCATCTGGAAGCCCGTCATGCTCATCGATCAGCCGCCAGCGGTCGCTTTCCTGAACGTAGACGCCTTCGTCGGCGCCCACCCATAGGCGCCCGTCCGGGGCCCGCGCCACCCAATTGACGCTCCCGCCGCGCAATCCGGCGCGCTCACCCCAGAACTCCGCTTTGGAGCCCGAAATCCAGCGCAACAACCCCACATCGGTCGCGAGCAACAGGCCATCTTCGTCGGGAAGAACGGCATACACCGAACAATCCGGGAGATCGTCCCTGGAGTCCAAGGTCAGCAACACCTTCTCCGAGCGCGGGTCCCACCGAAGCAATCCGTCGCGGACCCCCAGCCACAGATCGCCGTTCTCAGCGCGGGCGTGAGAAAAAATCCAGGGCTGTCCCAGATCGATCCGGCGCCACCGATCCCCGTCCAGCGCAAACAGGTCGTCCGAACCGGCGAACCACCGCCCGTCAACCTCAAAAAGGGAAAGAACTCCTTGACTACCGACTTCGGGAACCACTTCCGCGCGATCGCCCTTCACTTCAAACAGGCCATCGGAGGTCGCCGCCCAAATTCGGCCGCCTGCCTCGGCTACCGTCCACACGATGCTCGGCAGGCCTTCGATCTGCACCGACGGCTGCCCCGGCTCATTCCGCCACAAACCGCGATTCAAGGTCGCAATCCAATCCGCTCCACCGATCTGACGAAAGCCCCCCGCGGCGTAGGGTCGGCGATCTGAGAGCTCGTACGACTCGATCCCCGGCTTCGGACAGATCGCCAGTCCATTCCCATCGTCGCCGACGATCAGGTTTCCCTCCCGGCCCACGAGCGCTGCCCACGCCCCATGCGGAAGTTGGTCCGTCTGCGCGACGACCCGTTCGACGCGTGCGACATCGAGCGAAGCCACCCCTTCCGCACCCGACATCCACAATACACCCTCTGGGGACGTCCACATTGACGTCAGCGCCCCACGCGCGACCACCGAAGTCCCTCTCGAAACCAGATGATCTCCTTGCGAGTGAAACAAGCCGCGGCGGGTCCCCACCCACACGCCGCCCAGCGGATCCGCTTCCACATCCGTCGACGGCTCAGCGGATAGTTGTGTGACTTTACTGTCTGGTGCGATCCTCCAAACACCAGGATTGCCCCCCACCCATACGGTACCGTCCCGGGTCACCGCCACATCGGTCAGCCCGCCGTCGAGCGCCGCGGGCACGGGTTGCATTTGCCCCGCCTCCTCCCTCCACAACCGGCCATTCTGAATCGCATACAGGCCGTGCTCGGAGGGCGCTACGGAAACCGCGTAGGAGGATGCCGCTGAAGGGTGGGGTTCGATCCGACGAAAGCGCTCGCCGTCTCGAAAGTACAACCCTTGCCGGGTCGCCGCGTACACCTTTCCTTCATAGGACGCCAAGTCCAACACTCGACCGGTCGACAAGCCACGTTCGGGGCCCCATTTCTCGAACTGCTGCCCATCAAAGCGAACTAAGCCCGCGTAGGTTCCCACCCACAGAAAACCGTCCGGATCCTCTTCCAAGGCCGTCACCTGACCTTGGGGAAGACCCTCCTTTCGGCCGTACCACGTCGGAGAACCCGCTTCCGCGGTCCACTCCAAGAGCACGAGCACCCAAAACACAGACACCGCGCCCCCAGGGACACGGCGTCAGTGTACGCGAAACCCGAACGAAATCCCAAGGCGCCAATCAAAAGCCTCGGCGCTAGGCGAAGACGAGACCCTATTCGTCGTCGTCGTCGTCGTCCGCATCGTCGTCGACCTCATCTTCCTCTTCGTCGTCGCTGTCAGAAGCATCGACCTTCAAAAACCAGTTTTCTTTTGGGTCTTTGGTGACGGCGGAAACATCCTGAACTTCCAAAATCCGTCCAGAGATCGGGGAATCGACCTCCACTTCCCGGCCCTTTGGAAACCCGAACAGCGCCAACGGGCCACCGGCTTCAATCTTTGAACCCACCCCAAGGGTCTCAATGGAACTCAATTTTCCCAGGGCGACCAGATCCTCGGTCACGCCGATCGTGACGATTCCGCCGGACGATTCGAGCCACAGGCCCTGCTTGATCTCACGCGCCACGCAACCTCCATCGACATCCAGTCGGACATGCAATGTAACCGTTAGCCCGGCGCACGCCGATCGTCGATCGCGTTAGGTCGCGGCGGGACGCGTAGCGGTCGCCGTAGAGCGAAGCTCGAAGGCGACGGAACTCCCAAAGCGACCGACGGCGGAACGCCGGAACGCCCAACAAATGAACTGTTGACGCTTCGCTGACAGACAATCGCCGACCCACCGGAAACGCTGTGCCGCAAAGGGGTGAGCATGCTCGGAATCGTGTTGATGGCAGCGGCGTTTGCGACCGAACTGGAAAAAGACAGTTCCTCTGGAAATACGGGCGAAGGCCTCGGCGGAGGATGGGGAGAGCCATCGAACATCATCAACGGGGAGGATGCGGCCGCGGCCGATTACCCGATGGCGGGCGCGCTGCTGATCGATGCAACCTTGGATTTCGGGTCCGATGGCCAGTATCCAATGCAGATGATGCTCTGTTCGTCGACGTTGATCGCGCCCGATGTGGTGATGTTGGCGGGGCACTGCGTCGACGAGGAGACCTTGACCTACGGTTATGGGTCCCTGGAAAATCTGCATTTTTATTGGACGCGCGCGGCCGATCTCACCGAATGGAACGGGATGCAATACGACCCCGATTTGCCCGACGACGCGGTCGAAGCCTCGGACTGGGTGAAGAACCCCGGATACGGGGGTGAGTTTGAGATCGGGCTGGCGCAAAATGATGATATCGCGCTGTTGTTCTTGAGCGAACCCGTGACGGACGTTCCGTTCGCGTACCTGCCCACCGCGGATGAGGCGACCCAACTGGAAGAAGAGCTGGAGGTCGTGATCGTCGGGTGGGGGCAACAAGGGGCGGATCAGAACGCTCCCTACGCGGAAAAACAGCAAGGCGTGTCCCACATCGCCGAGCTCGGTCCTACCGAAATGAAGATCGGAGAGGAAGTCGGCGACGTTCGCAAGTGCCATGGGGATTCCGGTGGTCCCACGTTTTTGGAGGTGACCACCACTCTCAGCGAGAGCTTGCGGGTGATCGGGGTGACCTCTCACGCGTACGACATGAGCGACTGCACCCAGACCGGCGGTGTGGACACCCGGGTGGACGCCTATTTGGAGTGGATCGACGAGGAGCTCACCTCCCGCTGTGAAGACGGGACCCGGGTATGGTGCGAGCAGGCAGGGATCCCGAGCGTCGAGGACGTCGGGCATGAAGACGCTTCCGAGGACGGGGACGACGAAACCCAAAAGAAAGCATGCGGTTGCTTCACACCAGCGGGAGGAGCAGCTCCCCTGCTCATTTTGGGCGCTTTAGCAGCGTTAACACGTCGTCGGCGGACTGCGCTCACCTAGGAAACCCTCGGCTTCACGCGTTGATCGACGCCGAGCTCGCCGCGGTAAAGTAGCAGCTGCGTGCAGGTTTGGTGCAGAACCAACGGACATCCGGTGGGGACGATCGCCGTTCACCGCCACAACGCTTAGGCCTTGGGTGGAGGTCCCGATGCGTCCCTGCGAACAGTGCCAACGACCGATCCGTGTCTCCGAAACCCGCTGCCCTTTCTGCACGAAAACACACCGTCCCTGGCCACAATGGATGGTGGCGGCGATCACGCCGATCGTACTCGGGGCGTGCTACGGGGGAGCCCCGATGCCGTGCGGACCGAATGACATGGAGGATTTGGACCACGACGGTGCATTCGTGTCAAAGCAAAAAGGCCCTTCTGAATGCAGTGTTTTTGGACCCAGGGAGTGCGACGACCACAATCCGACGGTTTTCGAAGGCGCCCCAGAATTGGCGGATGGCCTGGACAACAACTGCGAAGGCACCATCGACGAAGGAGCCGTCGCATCGCCCCCGCCGGTTCCGACGGGCGCACCGCCTCCGGGGCAGCCGGCGCCCGAAGGCCTTCAACCACCCGGGTAACAAGTTGCACGACGCTGCAACATCGCTTGGTTTCCGAAGCGCAGGGTGTCACGGTACTTCTACGTACCCCACATGAGGGGCGAAGGAGGGCCCGTGAAACCCTGGTTCCCAATGTTCCTGGTGGCAGCGGCATGCGACGGCGGCGCTTTGGACACTTCTTCGCTGGATACTTCCGACTCCGGGGACTCCACAGCTGAGGAAACCGAGGGTCCAGAGACGGATCCGATCGACACGGAGGATACCGACGCCGTGGAAACCGATACGGTTGACACGGATCCGGTCGACACGGCCGACACGGAAGCGCCTCCGCCCACGGCCGTGTTCTACCAATTCGTAGGGATTGGCGAAAACGCCGTTTTTGCCGGCTCTACCACCGACGGTCTGACGATCGACAGCGCCGGCTACGAATCCCTCGCCTGGGAACAGACGATGCAGACGCTCGCGGTATTCGGGGATCCGGTGATCTCCCTTCTCCCCAACGGAGAATGGGCGATGACCGCCTCCACCGGCAACGCCGATCCAGACGGCGTCGGAATGTTCTATGCCGAGTCAAGTTGCCCGGACTTTCCAGGGCTCGGCGAAGAGGGCCTCCATCGAATCGAAGCGTCCTCCGACGAAGGCTGCGCCCCCGGCGAACTGCAGGGCGGCAAACGTTCGCAGATCTTCGAAGCCGATGGTGAATGGTACCTTTTCCATATGGTCGGCGGGGAAATCTGGCTTAGTCACCTCGGAAACGCCGCCTACAGCCCGGCGGAGCTTTCGGAGATCTGTCTGCTGAACCAAACTCCGAATTCGCTCGCCGATCTCGCCATCGGCCAGGGGATCCGCGTGATCAGCCACCAGGACGAGCCCAACCTCTTAATGAGCGATACCGCGATCGCGCGGCGCTCGGACAACACCTGGGTGTTGTTCGTGAAGGGCATTCCCGCGGGAGAATGCGACGGACCCGGATTGTGTGAACTGTGCGCCCGAGGCGTGTACCGGGCCACCAGCACCAACCTCCAGGATTGGAGCCCCCTGGAGAGAATTGTGGACCAAGCGAGCATCCCCGATGCCACCGTCGATGCCGACGGGAAAGTCTGGCTGTACTGGCAGGACTTTTCCGAAGTCTGCGATGCCCAAAACGAGATGCTCGGTGTTCGTGCCCCCATTTCCGCCGCCTACGAGGACCTCAACGGCGACCTCGTGGCGTCAACTCAGCTGACGTTCCCGGACGAAGCGTTTGAAACGAACGAAATGATTCACTACGCCACCAATGCGAACCCCGTGCACCTCCCCACTGAGGACGCATGGCTCGCTTTGCAGGAGTGTTTTCCGTAGGACTAAGGCGTTGTTCCGTTTGGTTTGCGCACCGCGAACCAACGTTTTCCCCACCGTGCGTACGCAAAGCCGATCCCCAGCAACATTACCCCCAAGGCGATGAATGCAATGATCCGCTCCAGACTGCCGAGCAGGAACACATCGTTCAGAAACGCTTTTCCGATCGCGCCTGCGAGCAACACCAACCCAAACCAACGCCGTGACAGCTGATCGCGCCAGAACCCCACGCCCAGGAGGCCTACGCCGTACAGGGCAAGTCCGAGGGTGATCGTCAAACTGCGCTCGCTGGCCGACGCGCGGAGCGCCGCTTCCACCACCCAAGTGTCCGCAATCGTTGGCCAAGCAGTCACCAGATCCTGCACTTCCAAGATTCCAATCAGCAGCAGCCAAGCGTGACCCATAGCGGCGATGGCACCCGTCACCCACGTCAACGCGACCGCATCCAGCGCCTTCGGCGGCGTTCGCTGCAACAGCCACGCAAACGCAAGCAAGGCGGCGCCCGCGATCCCGCCGCCCACCCCGCGCGGCTGAAGCAGAAACCGCACCGGGTACTGCCCATGTGTCCCGCCAGAAACGAGGTGCAACTCTCTCGCCCGCTGCGGCCAGTCCAAATCCGCGACGCCGCTCAACCAGGTGCCAAGCAACAACACCGCCGCCGCAAACACCAATGACGAGCGCGAAGAACGCAAGCCGATTCCCGCCGTGCCGAGCGCGAGCACCGCGTAAAAGGCGGTCACCGACACGCCGTCGAAGCCGACCGGGACTGCGACCGCCAAGAGACCGATCCCCAATAACGCCGAGACTTCCGGCAGCGGGGGATTCGCTTTCCAGGCCACGCCGAGGTGCCGCACACCAAAGGCCGCGATCGCAGCAGCTTGCACTGGGTTGCTCAACCCCGGCAAGAACAACACCGCCGCAACGCCGATCGCCGTCAACAGCAGATCAGAGCCCGCTTCCAACGCCCATCGCTGCGGTTCACGCACGGTGCGGAACGACGCTAGTGCGCTTCCAACGAAGGTGATCCCGAGCAGTTCCGCCTGCACCGCGGCCGACCAGGGGTGGTTCATGCCCAACAGCCACAAGGCCGCTGGCACCGTCCACACCAAGGTGGTCGCCCCGCCAAGGGCGAGCCCCACCGCGGCGAGGCCTCCCGCTGCCCACAGAGGGTCCAGCGGGGCCGCCCCATGGAACCACGCGGCCGCCACCGGCACCACCGCGAGACCCGTCAACAACTCGACGCCGGGGATCCCATACGGCTTGCCCAACGCTTGCAGCTCCTCGGGCATCGACCTCCGCAACCAGAAGATCGGAAAGGCGACCGTCGCCAGGCACATCGCCAACGCAAACCACGGGAGATAGCGTGGTTCGGGCGCGGGAACATACCAGACGGTGGCGATGACGAAAGCGGCAATCCCATTGGCAGCGCCAAGCCACCCGCTCAAGCCGCGCCAACGCAACGTCGTTACCAACGCCCAGGCAGCGATAAAGGCCAGCCCGATCACCGGCTCGCGGTCCCAGAAACCCAGCGCCCACCACGAGAACGCCAGACCAGGAAGCACGGCGATCGCCGCGGGCTCCAGCAGCCGCTCCGGGATCCATTGGACGGCGTGGGCGTGAATCGCATTCATCCACAACGGCGAAATCGCCACCCATGCGAGCGAGGCGGCGGCCAGAATCCCAAACGCAAGGGGGCTACCGTCCACCGCGAGGCCGATCGCCGCCAAACCGCCCAAACCGAGGACCATCGCCGGTTGGAGCAAAGACGGCAGCGAACGCAAGTTCCACGTTCCCACGGCGAACATCGCGGCGATCACGCCCGCCAACGCCAACGGGGTATCCGCCCAAAACAACACCGCCGGAAACAGCAGGTAGAAGGTCGATGCATCCCGCCAGGCGGCCGCGTCCACCAAGGTGGTCCGCTCACGCACCCGGCCAAAGGCGAGCCAGGTCACCCCAATCCCGGCGATCAACCCGGCCGGCCCAAGCCTCGTGGCCCACCAGTCGTAAGCACCCGAATACCCATAACGAAGCGCCCATCCCGCGGTGAGCATCGCCACGCCAACAAAGCTCACCCACGGAATCCATCGGAAGCCCTGTTTGAGCGAGGTGCCCAAGGTGAGCGCACTCAAAAACAACAGGTATCCGAACAGAGCGACCGGATGATCGGTTCCTGTCGACAGCAGGAGCGGATTGGCAAAAGCCGTTCCCACCGCAATCCCGAACAAGATCTCCGAGCGGTGTCGGAGCGCCACCGCACCGCCGAGGCAGGTGAGCGCGACCATCACCACGGAGGCCACGGGCGTCGAAATCAACCCGTACCACGCATACGAGGCATACCCAGAAAGGTATAAAATCGCGACGCCCAGGCCGGCGAACACCTGCACCCAAGCAGGTTGGGTGCGCTTTTTCGCAAGTTCCGAACCCGCCAACGTGGCGAACCCGAACAACGCTCCCGTCGCGACCCTAGCCCAAGGTCCGATCCACGACTGATCGACAGCAAACTTGTAGAACCAGGCGATGCCGAGGACGAGCACAAACGCTCCGATCCGCGTGAACCAGGTGACCCCGATCCGTTCTTCCAAGGAAGGGGCTGATTCAGGCGACGGCTGGTGGTCAACCGTCGGCACCGCCGACGGGATGGACCGTTCTGGTTCGGTAGAGGCGGAACCCACAGTGGAGGTGTGGTTCGCAGGGAGATTCGCGCCGCGCTGTTGGTTGAGCCGGGAAAGGAGTTGATCGATCGGTTTGCGGCCGGGCGCAGCCGGAACCGGCGTGGAGGGTTCCAACGGTTCCACAGCCAGGGGTTCGCTCACCACGGGGGCGGGAGCTGCGGGCTCGGAGGGCTCCGGAGAGGCGTTCGAAGCTGCCAAGGGGGGTGGAGGCTCCATGGGGCGGGTCTCCAGTGGCGGCTTCACCGCGGCAGGCGATTCCCGTGGCACGGCGGGTTTTGCCGGGACGACTGCATTCGGTGGCGTATCCAAGACGGTTTCGGACGGTGCAACGAGCGTTGGCGCGGCCCCCTCGCCCAACCGCTTTTCCAGACCGAACAGCCGCTGCTCCAGACTCACCACTTCCGCTTGAAGTCGCTCCACCTGCAGCATCCGCCGCTCAAGGCCCACAAGCTCGGAGAGGAGGCGCTCCATCTCACGTTGATCCGGGCGGCGCTGGTTATTCCACACCACCATCCACAGTACCGGGGCCGCAACCATCCCGACCACAATGAACAAACACGCCCATTCCATGCAGCCTCGGGGGTCGAACGTTCGACGCACCGTACAGGAGAACTCGGGAAATTAGTTCAACGCGATCGGGTTCCGCCTTTTGCACCAAATCCGAGTAAGTGGTGTGCACGGCTTCAGCGCGTTCTGAACCACGTCGCGGAGCGCCTGCGGGATGATTCCGTGCTTCCATCGCGCCAGCGGGGATACCATGCACTTTGACTTGAAAATCGTCGGGGGAACCGTTGTCGACGGCACCGGCGCCACAGCGTTTCGCGCCGACGTCGGGATTATCGGCGGACAGATTGCGGCGGTGGGCCTCGATCTGGGTCCGGCGGATCAGGCGATCGACGCCCGTGGAGCCCTGGTCACCCCAGGCTTCGTGGACATCCACACCCACTACGACGGGCAGGTCTCCTGGGATCCCCAACTGGCCCCCTCGTCCGTTCATGGGGTGACCACCTGTGTGATGGGTTCCTGCGGCGTCGGTTTTGCCCCGGTTCACGTCGACGACCGCGCCACCTTGATCGCGCTGATGGAAGGAGTGGAAGACATCCCCGGATCGGCGCTCGCCGAGGGCATCCAATGGGAGTGGCAGACCTTCGCGGAGTACCTCGACGCCCTCGACCGCAAACCGCGCACCATCGACATCGGCTGCCACGTTCCCCACGACGCCCTCCGCCTGTGGGCGATGCGGGAGCGGGCCGTCGCTGGAGAGCCTGCGACCGCCGCCGATCTCGCGACCATGGAACAGGAATTGGAAGCAGCGCTACGAGCGGGGGCGCTCGGCTTTTCGACCGGCCGCACCGACAACCACCGCTCCACCTCGGGGGCCCCCACGCCCGCCTCAGAGGCGGCGACTTCCGAGTTGGTGGCGCTGGCCAGCGTGCTTCGAAAACTCGACCGAGGCGTCGCCCAGGTGGTGTCCGACTTCGACATGGTGGCGGGAAGCGAGCCGTTCGACGGCGAGTTCGATGTGATCGAGGCGATGGCCGCCGCGGCCTTCCCTCGGCGGACCTCGATCTCGCTCATGCAGAGAGATGGTGCTCCCGACCAATGGAAACGCATCCTCGCCCGCGCCACTCCCGCATCGATCCACCTACAGGTGGCGCCGCGCGGCATTGGGGTGCTCCTCGGTTGGGGTTGCACCTTTCATCCGTTCATCGGGAAACCCAGCTACCAGGCGGTGGCCAAGCTCCCGTTCGCCGAGAAGATCGCCGCCCTCCGCCAGCCCGAACTCCGCGCCAAAATCCTCGCCGAACCCAACGTCCCGGTCACCGGCGACGGCAGCCCGATCCCGCCGCTGGTGGACAAACTGCTGGCGGCACTCGATTTCGCCGTGTTCCGCATGTTTCGAATGGGGGCCGTTCCCGACTACGAAGCGCCCATGTCCGCGTCCATCGGCGCGCAAGCCATGGCCCAGGGGATCCCCGCCACGGCCGCCCTGTACGACGCGCTGCTCGAGTCCGACGGCACCGAGCTGATCTACTTCCCGATTTTCAACTATGGGGGGTTTGACCTGGAAGCGGTCCGCGAAATGATGGAGCACCCGCTAGCGCTTCCAGGGCTTTCCGACGGCGGCGCCCACGTGGGAACCATCTGCGATGCCAGTTTCCCGACCTTTTACCTCACCCACTGGGCCCGGGACCGGGAAGAGGGACGCTGGTCGGTCGAAAGGGCCATAGAGTTCCTCACTTCCCGACCCGCGAACTTCATGGGGCTCGCCGATCGCGGGGTGGTGGCTGTCGGCAAAAAGGCCGACCTCAACGTGATCGACCACCCGAACCTCCGCCTGCACCGGCCGACGCTCACTCACGATCTTCCGGCGGGCGGTACCCGCTTGCTCCAAGCGGCGGAGGGGTACATCGCGACCATCGTGAGCGGAAAGATCATTCGACAGAATGGAGCGTTTACCGGGGAGTTGCCCGGACGGTTGGTGAGAGCCTGAGCAACCCAGGGCAACAACGGATCGGGGGAAGCTCGGTGGCAGACCTGACCCGCACCCTCGATTCAGAAAACACGCTCTGACGCCCACTGGCGCTCCGACCAACCCGGGAACACCGGCGCCGCCTCGCGCTACTCGATCGCAAACCGGTCCAAAAACACCCCTCCGCCGTCGTAACTCAGCAGCAACGTGTCCTCGACCACCGCCAGATGCGGGCGCGTCATCCCGGGGCCGGTCACCTCGTCGGCCCACAGCAGTTCAAAATCTTCGGTAAACGCAGCCAATCGGATGGTTGCGTCGGTATCGGCGGCCTGCCCGTCTTCCATGTGGTTGAACGCGAGAAACCACACACCTCGCTCGACATCGAACGCGGAACCGCTCGAAAACCAATTCCACTCATTATTCTCGGACGGAACGACCACTTGGGCGAACTCCTCCTCTGGGGCATGATCGGCATCCCACCGGGAAACGATCAGGTTTCGTTGGGGCCCATCCCCGGTGAACTTCAGAAACTGGCCATCGTGCCAGACGGTACTTCCCAACTGCGGGATCGGCTCCAAGGGATGTACCGCAAACGCCTCTTCCAAGGGGTTGAGATCGAAGTCGTACCGGCGAACCCAGTGCTCGAACCCGGAATCCCCCCACCACACCGTGATCGATTCGCCATCGGAGGCGAGGTGCATGTCGTTGGTCAGGCCCGTCGCGTTTTCCGCCACCGCCGCTATCGATCCGACGCGTTCTCCCTCGGCATCCACCTTGAGCAAATACAGATTGCGGGCATCACCGGTGCAATACGCGACGTAAAGGTGGTCGTCGATCCACAGGTGCGCGTGATCCGCGATCCCCTGGCCTTCCGGGGTGTCCTCCGAGGTGGTCAATTGGACCACCTCTCCGACCGGCTCCAACGCCGCATCCCACCGATGCAATTGCAGCTGGGTCGCATTCATGGTCGTGAACCGAACCGTTTCACCGTCGTAGGACAACCCGCTCCAAATCGCCGCCGGATCCACCCGCCGGGAATCCAGAAACGACAGGGTCAATGCGGTAACGCCAGTATCCACCTCCGAATCTCCGATTTCGGAATCGCCCGGTGGGGAATCGTCCACCACAGAGTCTGCGGAATCGAGCCCTTCCGCGTCCTTTGGCTGGCACGCCAAAAACACCATACCCACGAGCCACATGGAGCCTCCGCGCTGACGGTCACTGCCGTTTTAAGCAGTCCTTGTACCGCTTTTCCACCCGCTCCGCGAACCACTTGGTCGACAGCCCCTGCTTCAACTTGGGACTGTCGAGCGCCACGGTCGGCAACACCGCATAGGAAGGGTCCTTCCCCTGTTTCTCCTTGAAGGTCGCTCGCACTCGCCGCCACGTCTCAGTCTGCTCAAACTCCAGCGTTTTTTCTAACCGAACGTCCTTGCGAAGCTGAACTTCCGCCAGATCCGGCGCAAACCGGGCCCGCCACACGAGCAAGGCGACCAACGACTCCCCGTCGGTCTTGCTCGGCGTTCCCGGCTTCTTCCAAATCATCAGGTCCCCATCCGGCGCCAACTCTCGCCCGGTGATCGTGGCCAACTGCCGTTGGAATGCTGCGTTACGGGACGAGTACATACCGGCATTGTAGTCAGCAAACCGGTATGCAGGCTTTGCATAGTCCGCCTCGTGCGCGAACAACCGGGCGATGCCGTATTTCACGCCCCCCTGAATCGTGTACAGCCGATCCCGGACTTCGGTCGCGTCCAAGCCCTCTTCCGCGCCTTGTTCGATCGCAAACCCTACGCTCACCTGCATCGAACCGGCGGTCGTGATCGGGTTGAACTTTTCATCCAAGCGCGGTGCAAACAGGTCAACGCTTTCCGCCAGCAATGGGATCCGTTGTTGGTGAAAGTCCATCATCTCGCGAAACAAGCGGTCCACATCTTGCTCGGTCTTGACCTCTTTCAGCCGTTCACCGAACGATTTCGCCTGCCCCGACGGGGTTGCGCTCAACAGTTCTGCGGCGGTAAACTTCCCCAAAAAGCCGTACTCCTCGACCTTGGCGTTCAACTCCTTTTCGACGACTTCCGCGAGATTGGGCACCGGAGGATCGGCTTGGTACGAAGACTCCTGCTCGATGATCGCCAACACCTGGCAGACGTGGTCCTCATTCGGCATGCGATCGACGTCCAGCAAACCCTGCCGAACCGCCGCCGCCCACGCCGGTTTGTCGTCCACGCCGGCGCGGATGAACCCCGCAATCTGGTCCACCGAGAGCCCAGGATCGGCGGGCTTTCCCCACAGACCACCGCAACCTGCCAGCCACAGCACGAATCCCAGTGATCGCACCATCGCCCTCCAGGCCTCCTACGTCCACGCCGCCAAAGTATTGCACGCCTACACACGCTGTTCGCCGGCGCGGCCGTGATTACATGCACCCTGGGAGGCAAAAATGCCGATTTATTGGGTGGGCGCAGCCGGAATGCATCACTACCCCACGCTCGGTTCCGGTGGCGTGCCCTCGGTTTCCAGAGTCGGCGGCGCCCCCGCGGTCCAACCGATCGGGTCCCGTGTGGACAGTTCCGCCGGGCTGCACGCCCGGATCGCCTACCAAAAACAGCAGGAACACCCTCCCCCAAAGCCGGTGTTTTATGTGGCGGACGTGATGACCTCACCGGTGACCACCTTGCCGGTGACCGCGACGATTGAGGAAGCGCGGGAGTTTTTCCGCACCCACCGGTTTCGGCACCTGCCGATCGTCGACGGCGGGCCGTTGGTCGGGATCCTATCCGATCGCGACATTCTCCGTGGCACGCCGAACTCGGAGCACCGGGAGTTCACCGACGGCACGGTTCCCCAAGTGGTAGCCGATCTGATGTCGACCACCCTGCTCACCGCCACCCGCGACACCCCCATCCGCGAAGCCGCACGGGTGATGGCCGACGAACGCCTCGGGGCACTGCCGGTGTTGGACGACGATCACCACCTGATCGGAATTGTGACCACCTCGGATCTGTTGAGGTGCATCGTGCAGCAGCCCGGGCTGGAGCTCTGGGCCTAGCCACACATCGTCAACTGGGTTGACGATCGGGTGACAGCACCGATCGGTGTTGCACTTCGCTGCCCGCGCGGCAACACTCAGGGGACTCCAATGCCGAATCGAAGCCGACAGCGCTCCCCCCTGTCCCCGCAGCACATGTCCGCGGCCGACCTGATGCGTCCGTCGCCCGAGACGGAAATGTCCGTTCTACGGGAGCAAATGGGGGCGGTCCCCGCCGACCTGTTCGATTCGTACCTCCATCCCGGCCCGGAACGTCCCACACCCGGCCCCTTAGAGAACGCCCGCGGATTGCCGCCCGCTCTTCGAGAATGGTCCCCGGAACGTCCCGATCCATTGGATGAGCCCACCCCGTTCGAACGAGAAACCGGCATCGTGAACGAACAAAACGGCACCCGCCGGGCTCAAACGCCTCGCATCCGAATTCCGGGCAGTTGAACGTACCGATCCCCATCGTTCGGCGCTGCGACTGAACTCCAAGAGCGGGCGTTGTGACGGTGGTTTTTGAGGCGCATGCCTATTGGTACAAAGTGAGGCAAACGCGTCGCCGCTTAGCGGCATGGTGAAGGGGTCTTCCTTTGGAGATCCCATGCCGCGTTTTCTCTGGTTTCCGTTGTCGCTCGCTCTGGGTTGCCAACACGCCGTCGAACCGGTCGCTCCGGACTCCAACGAAAAAAGTGTGGTCGCGACGGCTCCTCCACCGTTCGAACCCGTGGCCGGCATCGACCTGCCTACCCTCGGAAACTCCAACCCGGATGCAGATTTTCTCCGAGCGCCCTTTCGGGTGGGACTCAATATGGTTCGCACCCGAGGGGCCTCTGACGAGGTGAACTCGATCACCGCCGTGAACACCGACATCGCCGCCCTCGGGGCCGGCGGGGTTCGGCAGCTCCGGGACTGGGATGTGGGATGGATCGCCAACGGCTTCTGGGACGGATCGGGTTTCGACGCGGACGATTTCGACTTCACCGACCCCGATCGAGCGCTCACCAACAACGCCGGAGTGTACGCCATTCCGACCTTCTTCCAGGTGGGGCCCGAGTCGGTCGTGGACCGCTTGGTGGCTGCAGGCGTCTCCGAAAACGACGTCGACGAACAGCTGTACACCCCCGACGGCGTCGAACTGGACATGGACGACAGCTACGCCAAACAGGCCGTGGAATCCTACGTCACCGCGATCGTCGAACGCTATCAAGGCACCCTGTACCACTATGAGGTCGCCAACGAAGTGGAGCATTACTACGATACCAACTGTTTTCTCGACGGCAAATGCATCAACGACAAACGCTACGTCGATCTGCTTGAGGAAGTTGCTGAAAGCGCCCACGCCGTCGATCCCGACATTCAAATCGTGATGGCAGGCCTGGCTTGGCACGAAACCAACGACGGAGGCGTCGACAACGACCAAAAGAGTTGGCTGAAAGGGGTGATCAACGAGGGCGGCGACGAATACATCGACGTGTACAACTTCCACTACTACGGGAAATGGACCGATCTTCCAAGCTACATCGGCGAACTTCAGGCGATCCTCGACGACAAGGGCGAGGGCGACAAGCCCCTATGGATGACCGAGGTAGGGTCGACCTACTTGGCCGGCGATGGGGGCTCTGAGAGCGGACAGGCCGCCGATGTGGCGCGAATGCTGGCCATTGCCCACTGTCACGGCGTCGAACTTTCGATGTGGCACACCCACATCAGCAGCACCGACGACACGGGCGAGGCGTTCGCCGGATACGGACTGCGAAAATCGGACGGCGATACAAAAGCCAAGTCGTACTACGCCTTCCAAGCGATCACCGAAGTGCTAAATGCCTCCGTACAATGCACTCGCCGCGCCGAAAACAGCAACGGCCGCTATGTCTACGAATTTCAGGACGAAAGCGGGGATAAGACCTGGGTGATGTTCACGACGGGCGCAAGCACCACCTACAACCTCGATCCATACACCAGTGCATCCAGCGTTTCGGTGACGTCGGTGATCGCCAACGGCAACGGCAACCGCACCACCACGACCGCCTCCGCGACCGCAGTTCCGCTCGGTAGTTCGCCAACGATCGTGAGTTTCTGATCCGTCAGACGGTGATGCTCAGCGCGACCCGGTGAGGCTCCAGCAGCCGATACGGCCATCTTCTCGCCGAATTCCGCGCCGACATCGCCAAATCCAACGCATCGATGTCCGCTTTCAGTGCCAACGCCGCGGCCTTCGAACCCGCGTCCGGCATGTGCCGGGCGAGATCCCCCGTGATCATCGGCGTCGGAAGCCCTGCCGAGCAGAACAGCGTGCACAACGCATGCAGCGCTTCCTTGTTGGCGCGGTTGATTCCGGGCACCAGCCTCGCGCTAAAAAACGCCGGATCCCGAAGGTAAGTTCCCGCATTCTGCGCTTGCGCATGAAAAGCCGTCGCCGTGCAAAACAGCTGTCCAAGCACGTCGGCGAGTCCGTCGGCGAGAGTCCTTCCCGCGGTCATGTCCGGCCCCAGCGCCCCCCACCACGCCTTAACGGCGGGATCGTCCGCATATCCGTTGAAACCCTCGGAATCGCGTACGATCGCATGCGAGAATTTCTCCAGGATCTCCCACCACGCCGTTCCCTCCGTAAAGAACGCGAGATCCACGCCCGGCGCCTGCTCCGGATGCACCCGCTTCCGCCGTAAATCGTCAACAAAGTTTACCATCGGCCGAGGCGCAAACGCATCTTTCAACAGGTGTTGAAAGCCCGCCCATGTAAACGGAAAGGTCCGGTGCAACAGCCCCCACTCGGGAAACAGCAGCAGCGGGGTCGCGCCGTTTGCACCGGGCGTATGAAACAGGAACGGTTTGATCACCCTTCGCAAGGGATGCGTCGGCGGTAAATGTTGTGCCGACGCCAACACCGCTTGATTGCAGATCGTAAAATGCGCTTCCGCAAAGTGGTCGACGATCGCGGCCCACACCGCAGAGGACGACCGCACCACGAACTTCGCGCGCTCCCACCCGGGTTCTCCAGGGCGGATATCTTTTCCGTGCAGGTGAATTCGGGTGGGTTTTCCGGTGGCGTCAAACCACGCATCCCCGCCAAACCGTTCGAACGGGGCCCGCACTTCATAGTCGGCCATGAATTCATTGCGAAGCACGAAGCCATCGACTTCATCGGGTGCTGCACCTTCACCCGCTCGTTCCAGGCCTTGGGCGCACATTCCATGCGTAGCCCACCGCCAGAGGGCGGCATCGGACTCGATGTCCTCCCACACCACCTCGGCTTCCGGCAGCAACCGCCCATACCGCTGCAGCCACGCCTCATAGGCGCGCGAATCGGTCCAGCAGGCGGTGTCGTCCGCCTGCGGCATAATCCGGTGATTAAACGCGATGAACAACCGCAACGGCGGCGGAACCCCGGGTTGATCCTCGTCCACCCCCAGGATGGTCAACCCCGGCCGCAACGGAAGCGGGATTTGGGCGACCTTCGGATCCGCCGCCTTCGAAGGCGCTGGGATCTGCTCCGTGGTGGTCACCGGAGCGATTTTCGCGTTCAACTTAAACAACGCCAGGAAATTCTCGGTGTACATTCTCATGTGCGGGCCGCATCCATCCGCAACGCCCACATCGTCCACAGGGCGCCAAACAGATCCGCAAATCCCATCGGAATCAACGCCAAGGGCGCCCATTTCGCCATCACGAACGCGCCGAAAAACAGGGGGACGGCCAACCGCAGCGGGACCGACATCCGAAAATACGCCGTCCACCCTTCCATCGCCGCCAACACGTCGAAGCAGCCCATGAAGAACATCATCATCCCGCCGACCCGGATCCACACATCCGTGGGAACCGGCAGCCCCAGCAGAGGCAGGAGGATCCCCGGAAATAGGACCAACGTGAGGCCCAAACCCATCACATAGACTCCGAAGGCACCCACGCTGAAGGCTGCCTTTCCCCACGAGAAATTGGGATCGTGTTCCACTGGTTCCCCTTTTTGTTCGCGAGCGTACCACAATGCGATCGATGGAACTCACCCGACCTCAATTCGCCTCGGTTCGCGGAATCTTGTACAAAGATTCCGGCGTTTACATTACCGAAGCGCAGCTCCCCGCCCTGGTGGAAAAGATCCAGGATCGCGTTCAGGAGCTTCGGCTTCCCGACCTCTCCGCCTACGTTCGCTACCTCGATTCTGGCGTTCATCGAGAAGAAGTCCGCGCCTTGATCGAGGTGAGCACCGCAAACCTGCGCGCCACCAACCCTCCCCGGTTTCAAGCGTTGTGCCGTTCTCTGCTCGAGGACATCCTCCGATCCCGAAAAAAGGAAGGAGTTCGCCGACTTAGGCTGTGGAGCGCCACCTGTCGCACCGGAGAAGAGCCGTTCTCACTGGCGATCGCCCTGCGCGAACGCTTGGGCGACGCCTTCCCCGCGTGGGACATCTCCATCCGAGGTACCGATCCCTCCCCAAAGGCGATGGTCCGCGCCCGAGCCGGGATTTACACCGACGAGAGCATCCCGCAACTGTCGGCCCACTCCATGCTCACCTTCGCGGAACCCAGGGGAAAGGGGCGTTGGCAACTCGACGCCGCCCTCCGTGACGGGGTGCAGTTCGAGCAACGCGGACTCCTCGGGGCCAGCGGCGACGTGTGCGACGCGGACCTGATCCTGTGCCGACATGGCCTCGCCGACGTGAGTTCGCCCGATAAAGTAAAGGTGCTTGACGAGTTTCACCACGCCCTTCGGGTGGGGGGCTGGCTGGTGCTGGGCGCCCAGGAGTCCCTGCAACGCCTGCACACTGGATTCCGGCTGGTCCTCTTCAACGACGGCATCGCCTACCAAAAGTCGTGCCCGTCCAACATGGACGACAGCTCCTTGCCGCCGATCGCACCCCACCCCACCTGATCGCACCTATTCGGTCTCCCAGGACCCTTCGCCGTCGCCGACAGACCAGCTGTCCTCGCAAGTCACATAGGAACCGCCTGACTCGATCGTCCACTTCGTGGGCTCGGTATCCGCGCCGTCGTAGCGGTAAGTTGTGGTGGAAACGCCCCCCTCCGAATTGGTCACCGTATCGATCACCGGGCGTCCCGAACCATCGTTCGTGTAGCTGTGATCCTCGGAATACTCGCGCACGCCATCCCCATCGCGATCCTCTTCCCGGTGCGTGCTGACCCGGACGCCGTCCGCATACGCATGCGTTGCCAACGTATCCAAGATACCGTCGTTGGTACCGTCGTAACCTTCCAAGGTCAGGTGATCTTGAGCATCGTATTCGTACGATTGGCGATCGGTGTGGTCATAGACCCCGTCCACCTCGTAGGTCCCCGTGATGCCAACGAGGCGTTGGTCTGCGTCGAAATCCCGCGTCCACGAAACCTGCACCTGCGCCAATGGCTCGTCGTTCCGCTTGGAGGCTCGCCGTTCTTCCACAATCTCGCCGGTTTCACCGCACTCCCGTTCGATCGTGGAAATGACACTGTCACCGGCCTCATTGCCCCTGTAGACCTCCAGAATCGGACAGCCCTCATACCAGTTCGTCTGAGTTTCCCAAGAGTCTTCCGGGAACATCCCCACTTCACGGTACTGGTGCCCGTCCGGGTCAAAATAATACTCCTGGGTGAAAGGCTCATCGCCGGCGCACTCCCGCATCAGCATGCGATAGCTCCATTCGGCCTGGGGTTCCTCGACCGCATCCGGTTCGGACCCCGAATCCGCACCCGTACACCCCTGCAGCAATCCCAACACCAGCGCAATCATTGTGCCTCCTCGCCATAAACAAAGTTTCGTCCAACAGGATACGCGTAGCTGGTGTAGCTCGCGTACCCGTAGGCGGTGACCGTAAATGCCTCCCCATCCGTCGACTGCAGACGGTGGGCACCGCCAGCGACCGGGATGCGGGCCGACCAAAAGGAGGAACTGCCCACCGGCGTTCCTGGAGCAATTTCACTGCCATCCAGCCGAATCCCAGAACCGTTCGGGACCACCACGTTGATCCAGTTTTGTTCGTAGGTGTCGGGGGTCAAAATCACATAGGTGTCTCTCGCTTGCGACATCGGCACGCCACTGGACATGGACGGGTCGCCGAGATCGCTCATCGAATACTGATTCGTGAGCGCAGCGCCGATCAGATATTGCATAGGGAGAATCGGACTACTCGCAGTCACCACAAAGTCGAGATCGGTGGTGAGTTCCAACACCTCTCCGGCATCCAGCGTTTGGGGCTCGGCCACCGCAGGCGAGAACTCCAGGTGAGTCCCGTCTTCCAGGGCCACAACCCGATAGAAAGCAACTGCGCGCTGAACGGCGTCGGGATGCGCGGGGGCGGTCATCACGTATTCGGTGCCCCAGGTCCCAGACGGCGCGATCACTTCCTCCAAGTGGTCGCACGCATCCCATGCATCGGGAACGTTCGCGCAACTATGGCCACCGATCACCGAAATCGGCCGATCGGAGGTCACGACCGAGCCCGTCAGATCGTTGTCCCACAGGACCGCCGACAGAAGCTGTAGCACTTCACCGGCGTCCAAATCGACCGACAGCGTTTCGCCCGCCTGGTAACGCGAAACATCGCCCGGCAAAGTGGAGGCCGACAGCACCACCTCCACATGGGTGTCATCTTGCGTTGCGACGATCGCCGCCAGACCGGTGCTTCCCCGCATTGCGCTGGAGGGATAGGCAGCGACAACATAGTCTGTACCCAGAACATGCTCAGGGATCAGCAGCGATGCGTCGTTCGAAAACGAATACTGCGAATCGCTCTCAAAATGCAGCGGATTGAACTGGTAAGCCGCAACGGGAAGATTGGACTCCACCTCGTAAGCCGCGTCCTGAACAAGCACCGACTCGCTGTACTCCGCCGAGAGTTCGTCGATCATCGGAAGTACCAGCGCCCTTGACTCGCCGGCGGGCACTTCGGTCCAGTTCACGACCACCCCTGCGCGTTTCACACTGACGGTTGCCAACCCCTCGGTGGGATTCGCGATGACAATGCCAAAATCGTCTGAAAATGCTGGCTGGTCGACCAAATTGCTGGTCGTCGTCGCCCAAAAACGCGTGCCATAGTAGTCGTCGTTGAGCGCGACATCCACCGGCGGCGGCGGCATTTCGAAGTGTTCGCTTTCGCCATGCAGTTCGAATTCACTACATGCACACCCAACAAAACACAGCAACGCTCGAGGAGCGAAACGCAATCGCCGATTCATGACGACCTCCCACGGAGACGGTGCGGCCGCCCCCACGGAGGATCACCTGCCCCTCAAAAAAAACTCACGCCTCCCGCGCGGCCAACAGCCCCCGCAACGATTCAAGCGACTCTACCGACAGCTTCCGCCCCCGCCGCACCGCTTCCACCACCTGTGCAACGGTGGCATCCTCCGGCGTGCGCTCCAAACCCGCGGCCCAGTGCTGCACCGCCACCGCGCCAATGGAGCCCGAAGCGCCCTTGATCGCATGGCCGATCTCCCGCACTCGAGCCACATTTCCGGCTTCGGCGGCTTCCTCCAACGCCCTCAGTTGGGTCTCCAAATGCGCCGCATAACGGTCGAGAAACCCTTGCGGCTGCGCCAAAACGCCAACCACCGATGTCCACACCTCACGATCGACCGGACGAATCGGGGTGTCCAGCTCCCGAACCGGCGGCACACCATGCCCCAAAACCAATGTCGCCAAACGCTCCAACGACAACGGTTTGGACACGAGGTCCACCATCCCCACCAGACGAGCGCGCTCCCGATCGCTGCTCGAAACCGAAGCGGAGAGACCATAAATCACAAACACTCGCTCCGGAAATCGCTCCAGCAACGCCCGCGTGACCTCAAAACCGTCGGCCTCCGGCATGCGCAGGTCCATCAAAATCACGTCGACCTCAGCCTGAGATACCGCTTGGCAGGCATCCTCAAGCCCGCTCGCTACGGAAGCTTGAGCCCCCAAGTGCTCCAGCATCGCCTGCAACACATGCCGATTGATCTGCTCATCATCGATCACCAATACCGATAATCCTCGCAGGGTCGGCAAGTCCTTCCGATCCGACGCGGGCATGGACGGTTCGGTGGGGATGCGCACCACAAAACGCGATCCTCGGCCCACTTCGGAGGTTACCCGCACCGATCCCCCCATGGCGTTCACCATGCTGCGCACCAGCGCCAATCCCAGACCCGTTCCGCCGTGCCGCTTGCGAACGTCGGAATCCGACTGTTCAAACGGTTCAAAAATGGACTCCCATTGGGAGCGTTCGATGCCAATCCCGGTGTCTACCACCGCGACCTCCAACGCTCCGTCAATGTAGGAGGCATCCACCACGATCGAGCCCGACGCTGTGAATTTGGCAGCATTGCCCAAAAGGTTGGACAACACCTGCCTCACCCGCTGACCGTCCAGCAGCAGCCATCGCGGCAGTGCATTCCGCACCAACCGGAGATCGACCGCAGGCTGCACGCGCGGACGAAACAATTCCACGGTGCTGTACAAGAGATCATCCATGCAAACCGGACGCGGATCGATCGAGAGTTTACCCGCCTCAATGGTAGAATAGTCCAGCACCTCATCAACCAAACCATGCAACGAATGCGCCGCGGACAGTGCAATCCGTACCCGCTCCGCGGTCACTCCCGATAGTGCCTGGCCATCAAGGAGCTCCAACACCCCTTCCAGCCCGACCAGCGGTGTTCGAATCTCGTGCGCAATCTCTGCAAACATCTTTTCTTTTGCATGCAACCGCTGCTGGACCTGCAGCTGCGCTTCCCGCAGCTGATTCTCCAAATCTCGGGTATCGGTGATGTCCTCAACCAACCAAATTTGTTCGTGGCGCTCGGTATGGTGGAGCTGTTGCGTTTGGACTTGCAACCACCGACCCGCCAATGTTGGGCTCGGGACCACATGCGAACCCGCATTGGGGGGCTGCAATCCCGCCCAATATTCTCCCACCATCCTCTGGAAGGAAGGATTCATCCAATACAACTCAAGCGCCTGGCCCTCTGATGTCCGAAACACGGCAAGGCCTTGGTCGAGGCGACCAAAAGCGCTCGCCAACGTTCGCAACTGCCGCTGTGTGGAGTAAACATGCGACGCCACCGCAAGCGCGAGCACCCCGAGCAGATTGCTCAGCACCAACACTGAGGTGGTCGCCCCGACCGCCACCCACCGCTCG
>SXGR01358420.1_pt1 | contig 27150 bp, 29 predicted proteins | sample 3174711 | NCBI WGS metagenome assembly SXGR01 (sample SAMN11356860, study PRJNA531348) | freshwater metagenome | isolation source: freshwater sample F1-60 | place: China: Fuxian Lake, Yuxi | collected 2017-12-25
GATTCGATCGTGTCCGGGTAGATAGTGCCCTGGCCAAGGATCCAGTCGCCTTCGAGATAGTGCCCTGATTGCAGCACACGATCCTGTACGGCAACGAACATCTCGCCGATGATCTTGCGTTTGTGTTCCGGCTCGACCGCGCCCGCAAGCGCGTCCAAAAAATCCTGCCGCGCATCGACGATATCTACGCCGAGCGATTCGCGCACGAACTCGGTCTCACCTTCGCGCATGAAGCCGGTGTCAACATAAGCGCCGCGCACACGATCTTTGCCGAGCGCGTCAAGACACAAACGGTAGGCCACCGACGAGTCGACTCCTCCGCTGACGAAGAAGAAAATATTACGCGTGCCCGCCGTCTCGCGGATCTCACGCTCCAACGCCGCGATGCGGCCGCGCGGGTCCCAATCCTTGACGGCGCCGCAGATGTCGAAGACGAAGTTCGCCAAAATGCGCTGGCCGCCCGGCGTATGCACGACTTCGGGATGGAACTGCACTCCGTACTGTCGCGCGTTCGGGTTGCCGATGGCTGCGACCGCGCACGTTTCCGTGCTCCCGATCACGGTAAACCCCGGGGGCGGCGTTTCCACCTGATCGCGATGGCTCATCCACACCTGCTGTTCGGCTTCGAGCCCCTGGAAGATTGGCAACGCCGGATCGATGCGGGCTACGGCATGGCCGTACTCGCCCTTCACGCCGGGCCTGACGTGGCCGTGCATCAGGTGAGTCATCAATTGCTGGCCATAGCAGATGCCCAGAAGACCAGACGAAAGCTGAAAGACGGCGGGATCCATCGTGGGACTGCCGGGCGTATAGACGCTGGCCGGGCCGCCGGAAATGATGATGCCTTTACGGCCCACCAGATCGGTGGCGGGCACGTCAGAATGTTTGACGTCGGCAAAGACGCCCAACTCACGAACGCGCCGGGCAATGAGATGGCAATACTGACCACCGGCGTCGAGCACGGTGATCTGTGGCGTCGAACTCGGGCTGTTCAACACTAGAGGCTAGCGCGTGCGGCGCTGCACGAGCAACTGGCGCGCCTTGTCGAGCAGTTCCTTGGCTTTGGGCAGAGCCTCGATCGCGTTGAGCACGGTCGGGTCCGTCTCGATCGTAAGCTTGCGCGAACGCTCGACATCGAAAACGTTCACGAAGACTTCCTTGCGGAGCTGCTGGCGGATAAAGGCGTCGTTCTCTTTCAACTCGGCTTCGGTAATCTCCAAGCCTTGTTTCTTGAGGCCGGCCTTGAACTCATCTATGAACGCTTCGGACGGGACCCACGCCTCGTTGATGCCGTCGCGCGAGTGGGTGGTGAAGTGTTGCGTGACAAAGTTCAGGAAGGCATAGCCGCGAATCATCTGGCTTTGTACCTTGTTGCCTTTGGCCTCTTCAAACTTTTCGTCCGGTGCGATCCCGCCGCCGCCATACACTTTGCGGCCCGTGTCGGTCATGCCCACGTCGTTCAGGTTCTTGGCTTCGAGGTTCTTGCGATAGTAATAGTCGAAGAACGAGGTATTGGCGTAGTCCCGTTGAATCAGGCGATTGCTCGGCGTGTAATAGCGCGCGGTGGTCAAGGCGAGGCCGGTGCTCTCCGCCATCGGGAAGACCGTCTGCACCAGGCCCTTGCCGAAGGTATTTTCGCCAAAGATCCAAGCGCGGTCATGATCCTGCAGAGCGCCAGCGACGATCTCGGCAGCCGAAGCGGAGAAGCGATTTACCAGTACCACGATCGGATACGACCGGCCTGAGCCGCCGTGACGAGCTTCGTAACGGCGCTCTGGCTGCGCGCGTCCGCTATGCTTGACTACCGTCTGGCCGCGCTCGAGCCAACGATCGGCCACCGCAACGCCTTCGTTGAGGAGCCCACCGGGATTGTTTCGGAGATCGAGGATCAATCCTTTGATATTCGATTCGCCGAGCGTCTTGAGAGTGTCTTCGAGTTCGGTCGAAGTATTCTCGTTGAACGACTCGACCGACGCGTAGGCGGTACCGGGCTTGAGGAAGAAAGCCTCGGGCACGCTTTTGCGCGATATCTCGCCGCGCGTGATATTGAAGGTCAGCTGATCGGGTTGGCCTTCGCGCGCCACCATCACTTGAACCGGGGTGCCTTTGGGTCCCTTGAGCAAGTCGGCCACTTCGTCGGTGCGCAGGTTCTCGGTCGACTTGTCGTTCACTGTCATGATGACGTCGCCTGGCCGAATGCCTGCCTTGTAGGCGGGCGAACCGGGAAACGGCGCGATCACCATCGTGCGGTTGTTCTTCGGCGCAACCGTCATTCCAACGCCGAAGTAGTGACCCTTCTGATCTTCGCGCAGTTGATTAAAGTCTTTGGGGTCGAAGAAGCTGGAATGCGGATCGAGGGTGCGCAGCATACCCGGGATCGCCCCCCGATAAACAGCTTTATCGGCGCTTACCTTGTCGGCAAAGTTTTGTTCGACCAGGCCGTAGACCCGGCTGAAGGTCTTTATGGCCGCGTCGACGTCATTGTGATTCGTGGCGGCTGACACGCCATTCAAGCCCGGCCCGAAAAATCCGCCTACAATGGCCCCGACGGCCATCAGCGAGGGCAATAAAAGATAGCTGCGCCAAGTAGTTTTCAAACTAGGCCGACCTCCCGGCCAATTTTAGTATATCTCTGTTGACGTTTCCCGTTTCGAGACGTTAGTTTCGCTGGCCTCGAGTTGGTGGAGATATCCTATCTCCAGTGAGGACGGAAGGAACGCTCTCGATCCAGCCAACGCTGGACGGCCCGCCCCGCGCGCTCTGACAGCAAACCGATGGCGGCGTTCAGGTCATTCTGGCCATCCTCACCCTGAACAATTCCCTCGGGCAATAGATGCACGGTGATCCGGCAGATCCCTCTAGTAGGGAGGGCACCGCGAGTTCGAGCCACACCACGTATGTCGATGGTCACCAAACTGATATTCGGGCTGAACCGGCTGAGGGCAAACTGCAACCGCCGCACGGCGTGTTGCCTAAGCGCTTCAGTCCACTGGATCTGCGGCGCGCGCACTTGTATTTTCATACGCACGACACGTCCCGGGATGCAGTGACGGCGACTTGGTTTACCGGGCCTCTCTCGTTAGAGCGGTTCGATGAAGAGCTGGCTTGTTTTGACATGTTGGCTACTCCTCATCCGAATCCACACTCGCCGGCAGAGGCAAGGTACTGAGTGGTTCATCTCACCTCCAACTTTAGGGCAGACCCAATTCATCGACAAATAGGTAATCTGAGGCGGACATCGTGGAAAAACCGAGGTACGATGGGTTAACGTCGACTGGCTCAACTACCATCACCTCATGTATTTTTGGATGACGGCGCGGGAAGGCAGCATCGCGCAGGCAAGCAAGCAACTGCGGCTTGCCCAGCCCACGATTACGGGCCAGATACGTGCCCTCGAAAACACTCTCGGTGAGAAGCTCTTCGCCCGAGCTGGACGGAACTTGGTGCTGACCGATGTGGGCCGCCTAGTTTATCGTTACGCCAATGAGATTTTCTCGCTGGGCAGTGAACTAACCGACGTGCTCAAGGGGCGGCCAGGGGGAGGCCGTCCCGTTCGCCTGGTCGTAGGCGTGTCGGATGCGCTGCCGAAGCTGATAGCCTACGAGCTACTCACACCCGCCCTCGCTCTGGCGGAATCCCTTCAGATGGTTTGCTATGAGGACCAGCCCGAGCGGCTGCTGGCGGAACTCGCAACGTCCGGGCTCGATCTGGTCTTGTCGGACGCCCCCGTCGGCTCCTCGGTCAGAGTCCGCGCATTCAATCACCTGCTTGGTAGCTGCGGAGTTCCATTCTTCGGAAGATCGTCCCTGGCCGCCAAGTATCGAAAGCACTTCCCGACTTCGCTCGATGGCGCGCCGTTCCTGCTACCGCTGGAGGGTTCCACGCTGCGCCGCTCGCTGGATCAATGGTTTGAGTCCCAGCAAGTTCGTCCGCGAGTGGCTGGGGAGTTCCAGGACAGCGCGCTCCTCAAGGTCTTCGGGCAAGCCGGGATTGGTATATTTGCCGCTCCGACTCTGATCGAGAAAGAGGTTCAGCGACATTACGGGGGTTCCGTGCTGGGGCGAACCGCAGCAGTGATCGAACGGTTCTACGCCATCTCCGTTGAACGAAAGCTCAAGCACCCGGCCGTAGTGGCGATTTCAGAAGCAGCTCGCCAAAAACTATTTCGGAAACCGGCGTTGGGCTAATACTCGGGTATTCCGAGGCATAGAGTCGAAACTAACTATTTGTCGATCTGTTGTTCCCAGTGTACTCTCGGTTTGTCAGATCAAACGCACTGAAGTGCTTGTTGCAGCATCCCAGCGCTTGCTGCGGTAAGGCGCACGCGAGGCCGTAGGCGCGGGGGCGGCCTGTCACGAACCGGCCCCCGCGCTCCTAACAACACGAACGAGAGAATTACATAGGAGACTCACAATGGAGAAAGTAGTATCAGGTCTCGCCAAGTTTCAGGACGCGGTTTTCCCAGAAAACCGCGATCTGTTTGAGGGTTTGGCTTCGGGGCAGAAGCCCGAGACGCTCTTCATCACATGCAGCGACTCGCGGATTGATCCCTGCTTGCTCACCCAGACCAAACCGGGTGACCTCTTCATCTGCCGGAACGCCGGCAACATTGTGCCTGCGTATGGGGAGGTGATCGGTGGCATTTCAGCCACGATCGAGTATGCCGTACTGGCCTTGGGAGTGAAACATATCATCCTCTGCGGCCACTCGGACTGTGGGGTGATGAGGGCGCTGCTGAATCCGCAAAGCGTGGCCCAGATGCCCGCGGTGGCTGGGTGGCTGCGTTTCGGAGAGAGTGCCCGGTTCGAGGTTCAGGAAAACCACTCGCATCTGAAGGGTGCGGAGCTTCTCACCGCGATGACCGAGCAGAACGTTCTCGCGCAGTTGGACAATCTGCGCACCCATCCTTCGGTGTCCGCCAGACTGGCGAAGGGTCTGTTTAATCTCCACGGCTGGACTTACGACATCGGATCTGGATCGGTGAAGACGTTTGATGCGGGCTGGGTGCGGCTTAGGCTAAACCCGGGACATTTCAGATTCAACCCTTAGATAGACCAATAGATAGGCCAAAAATATGCTCAAACATCTGAATCGGGAGAGCCTGGCGAAAGACCTGCTGACTTCCATCGTTGTATTTCTGGTCGCCCTGCCCCTCTGCATGGGCATTGCGATCGCTTCCGGGGCTCCGCCCACCATGGGTATTATCTCCGGCATTATCGGCGGCCTCGTGGTCGGATCAATCGCAGGGTGTCCGTTACAGGTGTCCGGTCCTGCAGCCGGTCTGGCGGTGATGTATACGAGTTCATTCAGACTCACGGAATCGGAATGCTGGGGCCAATCGTACTATTGGCCGGAGCAATCCAGCTTGTGGCAGGGTTGTGCCGGGTAGGGCAGTTGTTTCGGGCAATCTCCCCATCGGTCATCTACGGAATGCTGGCGGGCATCGGCGTACTGATCTTCGCGAGGCAGTTTCATGTCATGGTGGACGACAAGCCTAAGGGGAGCGGGCTGTTAAACCTGCTCTCGATCCCGGAGGCCGTTTACAAAGGTGTCTTGCCGGTGGATTGGAGCGCCCATCATCTGGCGGCTTTCATCGGCCTTCTGACGATTGGAACTCTTATAGGCTGGAACAAGTATGCGCCGGGGAAACTAAAACTGATCCCCGGCGCAGTGGTGGCTGTGGTGTTTGCGGCGGTGGTCGCAGCCGTCGGGAAATTTCCGATTCAGTTTGTCTCTATCCCCGAGAATCTCTGGAGCACAATCCAGTGGTCAACCCCGGACAAATTGGTTGGGTTATGGAACACCGAGATTCTGGTGGCGGCATTCGCGCTGGCCTTCGTTGCCAGTGCGGAATCACTGCTTTGCGCCACCGCTACCGATCAAATGCACGATGGCCCACGGACCGACTACGATCGCGAGATGGCCGCGCAGGGCTTCGGTAATCTCGTGTGCGGCGCACTGGGCGCCTTGCCGATGACCGGCGTAATCGTCCGCAGCACGGCGAATGTGGCCGCAGGAGCAAAAACACGCCGATCGGCGGTTCTCCACGGCGTATGGCTGCTGGTATTTGCCGCCGCGGTGCCTTTCGTGCTCAAGCTGGTGCCGACCAGTTGCCTGGCGGGCCTGCTGGTCTACACCGGATACAAGCTGATCAACCCCGCCAACATTCGGCGGCTGTTGAAATACGGTCAATTGCCGATGGCGGTCTGCGCGGCAACGGTAGTCACCATCGTTGTCACGAACTTGCTGACCGGCATCCTCGTGGGCCTGGGGCTGTCGGTCTTGAAGCTGATCTACGCGTCCTCGCACTTGTGTATCCGGGTCGAAAGGATGGGATCGAGCCGCGTGGGTTTCTATCTGCAGGGTTCGGCTACCTCCATCCGTCTGCCAAAACTGACCGACGCGCTCGGAAGCGCGCCAGCCGAGGCCGACGTTCATATCCACTTCCAGAACCTCAACTATATCGATCACGCTTGTCTGGACGTGATTTCCGGCTGGGAACAACAGCGCTTGAAACAGGGTGGGAAAGTGACAGTGGAGTGGGATGAGCTGATGAAAATGTACCGCGACAAGAACAGTCTTACCCCCATTGCATCCCGGCCCGGCGATGCGGCCCATCAAGCGGTGATGACCGGTGGGTCATAGGCCGCTTCGCCAAGGCGGCCCCATTGCGCGATGCGGCGTCCGGGCGCGCGCCGGACGAGACGCTATCCTCAGTCCCGACGCATTGTTTCCCGGGCGGATGGCGTCATCCCCCGGCCGATGCTCGCCACGTGGTAAGATCTTCAGCCGTATGCGCTGTATCCAACCCATCCTCGTCTCTCTGGCCGCCGTTGTGTGCCTGGCCGCGCAGCCTGACCCGGCCAGCGACCCCGCCATCGTCGACCAGGCCGCGCGATCCGAGCAGATCTTCTCGGGCGGCATTCTCACCGAAGGCGTGACGTCCGCACTTGACGGTGCCATCTACTTCAGCGACATCACCTTTACGCACCAATCGAAGATGCGCGCTGGCGACATCTGGCGGTTCGACCCCCGCACACGCGACCTGCGTATCTTCCGGTCACCGAGCGGCATGTCGAACGGCCTGAAGTTCGATGCCCAAGGCCGGCTGCTTGCCGCCGAAGGCGCTGACCACGGCGGCCGCCGCCTCACGCGCACCGACATGACCACGGGCAAGGCCGAGATTCTCGCGGCGTTTTACGAGGGGCGCCAGCTCAACTCGCCCAACGACCTCACCATCGACAACCGCGGCCGCATCTACTTCAGCGACCCGCGCTATCTCGGCCACGAGGCCATCGATCAACCCGTTCATGCCGTCTACCGCGTCGACCCGGACCGCTCGATCCACCGCATCATCACCGATGCGGGCAAGCCAAACGGCGTATGCATCTCGCCCGACCAGCGGACGCTGTACGTGGTGTCAAACGATAACGGCATGACCGGCGCGGGCCGCATGCCCGACACGGCGCCGGTGCTGCGCGGTCGAATGGCGCTGCTCGCCTACGATCTTTCGCCCGAAGGCACGGCGAAGTTCCGGCGCTTGCTGGTGGACTATGCACCCGAAGACGGTCCGGATGGGCTCGTCGCCGATGTGGACGGCAACCTGTATGTGGCGGTCCGGCGCGCCAGCCGTCCCGGGATCGTCGTCTACAGCCCGGAAGGCAAAGAACGCGCGTTCATCCGTACCGCCAATCTGCCGACGAATGTTGGCTTCGGGCGCGGAGCCGAGGCTTCGATGCTCTACTTTACCGAAGGCGGCAACGTCCACCGCATCCGAGTAAAGAAAGCGGGCTTTCAGTTGCCCTAGACTCTGTAGAGCAGAGCTAAGCCTTGATGTTCACCCAGGTGTGGACGTGCGGATGTCCACGGAAGTACCACACCATGTTCGGACTCTCCAGTTGCCACACATCCCACACTTTGTCCACGCCAAGATCGAGATTCTGGTAGAACGCCATCGCCAGCGCGTTCACGCCGCCCGCCGCCTTGATGTACTTCATGGCCTCGTCGACGTCCTTCTTGCGGAACGGCATCAGCAAATCGGCCAGCACCTGCTCTACGAACTTCTTCTGGTCCTTGGACATTTCAGAAACCGGTAGTCCCTCCAGTTTGTCCTTGGTCCTGAGCGCCACGGTTGCCGTCTTTTCCTCTTTGCGCGGATCACCCAGCAGGGCCAGCTTGCGCTGCTTTCCGTCGAGCGCCGCAAACACCTCATTCGCCCGCTTTCCCTGATACCAGTAGATATTCCCCGGATGGTCCGGCTTCTCGGAAAAATCCGCACCCGCCTGGTGACCGTAGAAGATCGGGCCGCCAAACGCAACGCCCTCGACCGAATCCCCGTCGCATCGCGCCGTGCAATGCCGTCCCGTCAGCACAAATTCAAACTCCCCGGTTCCTGGCTCGCCGAATAACGCCACCGAATAGTTCCCGAATGTCTTGTCGTCTTCTTTCATGTGCAGCATGACCTTGTCGACGAAATCCGGGTTGTGCAGCCCTCTAAAGATCTCCTCCACCATCGCCTGTTGCTCCGGCGTGAAGAACTGCGCAATCTTCGTGGGGGTGATGTGCCAATTGTTGTCCACCTTCGAGCGCAGTTCATGCTCAAACGGGAAGCAGATCACCTTCTTCTGCTCGGGCGTGAGCGTCTTGTACAAAGTCGCGACGAGTGTTTCCGAAGCCGGTGTGTTCCTGGCGTTCGCTTCGGCGGCCAGAGCAGCGGCGCCGAGCGCAGCCGCCTTGAGGAAGAGGCGGCGATCCGGCCGGTTATGGCTGGTGCACTCTACAGATGCTCCGTCAACTGAATATTGAATGTCCCTTGACATGCTGACTCCTTGGATGGGCAAACGATCGCCTCTATTATGTATGTTTCCCGCCGCGAGGGCAACCGTGGGCAGTTGCGGTGCCACGTTGGCTCAACGGCTACCCGGCCTTGGCCCGGTCGCCACCCGGCTCCGGTTCCCATTCACGCCATCCGCCTAGCAACGGGTAGTAAAGACCGAGACGGATGGGTCGATCCTCAGTGGCGCGGAAGTAGCGGACGTAGCGATTCATGCGCGCGCGGTAGCGTTCGCGCTCGCGGTCTAGGAATTGCTCGATGCCGGCTCCTTCATGTGAGCCGGTCTTGTAGTCGACGATCCAGCGCATGCCTTGCGCGTCGACAAACGACCGGTCGATCGAGCAGTGGTGAATCGCGCCGTCATCGAAAACGCTGACTCGCAGCTCGACGGCGGACTCGGCGTGGGGCTCCAGGATCCAACGGCCGCGATTGTCGGCGAGGGTGCGCGCGAGAGCCTCTTCCACAATGACCACCGCTCCGGCCACTTCGTTCTCGCCGAGCCCCAGGCCTTCGATTGCGCTTCGGATCGCCCCGCGTTGTTCAGGCACCCGGCCCGCCGGCCAGGCCTCGAGGCCCTCTCGCGCGATGCGCTCGAGCCAGCGGTGGGTCACCGAGCCAGCATGGCGAAGCATGTCGCCCGCCCAGTCGAAAGTCACTTTGGTTTCTTCGGTGTCGCGCGGCTCCCAGGGCGGCGCCGGCGCCTCAGCAGACGGCGGTTGCCAGCCGGCAGGCAGGCGGCGGATGGTCTGATCGAGCGGCGAAACAATCGCAACAGCGAGGCCGGGTGAGAATGAGCCGGGGGCCGCGAACTGCTCCTGTACTACCGGCCAGAGCAGATGAAGCAGGGTACCAGAGCGAGGCTTGACCTCTCCCTTGGCGTTCGGCTCAGCGTGGCCCAGCAGATGAAGGCACTCTCGCGCGCGCGTGGCCGCCACGTAGAGCAGGCGCGCGGCCTCATACCGCGAACGCTGCCGCTCCATGCGGGCCAGGTACGCAAAGATGGGATCGGTGTGCTCCTCACGCGTGGCTTCGATGGGAGCGAGTAACAGCCGGGTGGAACCGTCTGGCAAGGGCGCTTCACTCCAGCGCAGCATCGTTTGGCCGTCGCTGGCGGCTTCGCGGCCCAATCCCGGGACAATCACGGTGTCCCACTCGAGGCCCTTGGCCTTGTGAATCGTCATCAGTTCGATCGCGGCACCTTCTGCCGGCGGTTTCACCCCATAGAGTTGACCGAGGCGCCGGTGGAGAAGATCGAAGTCCGTTTCGCCGCCGTGGTCCAACTCGTCCAGAAGATCGAAGTACCTTGCGCAATCGGCCGAGTCGGTGGTGGATGTCAGACAGTCCCTGCCACCTAGACGCAGCCAGGCGGTCTCGACGCTTTGACGCAGCGGCACTCGGCGAACCTGCGACAAAGGTGCAGCCAACGCCTCCCGAAAACGAAGCAAGCGTGGCGGAGGCGACTCAAGCGCGGCCAGTTGTAGCCAAAGAATCGCGCGGGGATCGGGGGCCGCCAGTTGATGAAGTTCGTCCAGCGTGAGTCCGCACCAAGGCGCGCGGAGGATGGCCAGCCAAGCCGCGCGATCACCCGGATGAAGCAGTGCGCGTGTGAGGGCCTGGAGGTCCAGAATGGCGGGGCGCTCGGCCAATGGATCGAAGTCGACTGCGCGAAACGGAATCCGGCGGCGCGCCAGTTCAGCTACGATCGCAGTGGCATGCGAACGTGCTCGCACCAGTACCGCGGCGCTGGCGCCGATGGCAATGGCATCTTCGCAGATGCGCGCTACAGCTTCGGCCTCCGGCCGTTCGTCCGGGTCAGAGTAAGCATGGACGGCGACCGACGATGAATAATCATGAGGGCGCGCGGGCAGGGAATCGCTGAAGACCACTGCGCCCAGGGCCGCATCTTCGGTCTGCGGAAAGATGCGCGAGAAAGCGGAGTTCACCCAGTCGACCACCGCCGGGCGCGAGCGGAAGTTCGAAGTCAATCGCAGGGGTTCGCAGCGGACCGCTCCCACGCCTTCAATACGCGCCCGCAAGAAGAGCCCGACTTCGGCTTCGCGAAAGCGATAGATCGACTGCATCGGGTCGCCCACGAGGAACAGCGTTCGCGCGTCGCCATCATCCCATCCGGCCACCAGACGCCGGGCGATTTCGAGCTGGCTCACCGAGGTGTCTTGAAACTCGTCGATCAGCAGATGCTGCACCCGATCGCCGAGGGACAGCGCGAGGTCCGCCGGACGGTCCGGTGTTCCCAGTGCAGCGCGCGCGGCCTCCCCGAGCTCGACAAAATCCACCAGGCCATATTCGCGGAACGTGAGCTTCAGCTCGGCTGCCGATACCGGTAACAAAGTAAGGAGCGCTTCCAGAATCCGCCACTGTTCGTCCGGGAACCGGGCGTCCGGCAGCTTGCGAATTTCGGTGAGTGCCGGGAGGAGGGCCTCATCCGTTGCAAGCGACGCCACAAGCTCCAGAAACTTGCGCTTCTCCTCGTTGAACTGCGGCGGGAAGCCTTGAGCCGCGTTGACGGACCTGCGCCAGGCATCGCCCGTCGTCAGGAGGAAGGCGGCGATGGATTGCCAGGCGCCGAGGTCTCGCGCCGCTGTGCCAGGGACGCATTCGAGGCGGGGGCGGGCAGGCTCCATACGGGGGCCGGCGAAATTGTGCAGGTCGACAATGCGTCCGAGCTCCAGCGGGAGAATGCGGCTGGCCGCCTTGGCGAGCCCGTGTTCGACCACTCCGGCCAACGAGTCTTCTAATGTTGCGCGCAGGGCCGCGCCCCCGGAGCCCACGCCGATATGCCTGAGCCATTGATCGCGCCTGGGCAGAAGTTCCTCGAACATCGCCCGCACGGTGCGATAGTTGTTGTCCAAGTGGAGCAGCAACCGCTCCACGGCGGCGCCGGCCGGCCCGCCCTGAGTGAGATGGCCGAGCGTGCGTTGCGCCGTTTCGCGATAGAGCTCCCGCGCATCTTCCACGATGCCCGGCATTCCGCCCGTGCGAGACATCCACGGCATGCGCTGCACGATGGAGGCGCAAAGCGAATCGATGGTCTGGATGCGCAGCCGGGCTGGGTGCGAGCGCAGCTCCCAGCCAAGTTGGCGGTCGCGTTGCAAAGCCGCGCGTGCCGCTTCGTAGGTGATGCGATCGTGACAGCTGGCGCCGGTTTCGCCGGTGTTGGCCCGTTCGAGTGCGGCGACTATGCGTGCGCGCATCTCCGCGGCGGCCTTACGGGTGAAGGTGATAGCCACGATGGCCTCGGGCTGTTCGACCTGGCTCAGCAGCACAAGGAATCGCTGCACCAGCAGGCTCGTCTTGCCCGAGCCAGCCGGGGCCTGCACGATGAAACTCGCGCCCGGGTCGAGCGCGCGTTCACGTGCTTCGGCGTCGGACGGCGCGCGTGCGGCCGCGGGAGAGCTCATTTTTCGTCCACTCGGCAAAGCGCCGAAAGATGGCAGTACTCACACGTCGTGAAGCGATCTTTCGGGTCGACTTCGGCCCGGCCCGCGCGGAAATCACTGCCCAGCTTGTCGAGCACGCGACGCCACTCGCCGATTGTCTCGTTCAGCTGCGCTGGATCGACTAGCCTGGCACCGGGCAGGGCGCCCTCGACGGTGCTGTAACCCCTGAAAAAGTTGTCGCCCGTGCGAACCTGTGCGAACGCAACCGCCGCCAAGGGCTCGCGCGCTGTGACCGCGTAAATGGGCAACTGCGGACTATCCGGCCGATCGCCGTCCCAGTCCCCCAGCTTGGGCGCGCGGCTCTTGTAATCCACCAGCGCGTAGGATCCGGAGGCGAGTTTGTCCAGGCGATCCAACCGAACCTGCACGGTCAGACCGCCAATCTGGACCGTACGTTCCTGCTCCGGCTCCTCCACCGTGAACTCGACTTCCCGGCGTTTTTCCAGATCAATCCAACTGGTGAGCAGCTCGATCAAACGGCCGCGCTCGAGTTCGATCAGCCGGGCCGCCAACGCGTCGTCGCCGGTCTGGTGGCGCGCCAAAGCCTGGTCGACGCATTCGCCTAGCGCAGTTGCGACTTCCTTCCCCGGTGCGATCCGCAAGGCCGCGCTCGAGGGAAAACGCTTCCAGAAGAATTCGAGGGCCGTGTGCAGGAAGCCGCCGCGCTCGCGCGGGTCCAGGCCGGGCTCAGGCGTGTCGAGTTCGCTCGCCCCCAGCCGCAACTCGGCGAAGGCGCGAAACGGGCACTTGGCTTGCATTTCGAGCGCGCGTGTTCCCCCGGTGCTGATGGCCCCCGCGGGCACCGGCGGGCCGATCGCTTCGGAAACGGTTTCGAACGCTATGGCTTGCACGCCGGGCAGGACGGTCTGACTTGGCGGCGGATTCCACGCGGGCAGGCTAGCGAAAAGTGGACTCGGCGCCAGTTCGCGCTCGGCGTCGGTCTTGGCGTAGCTGACTACGACCTCATCGGCGGACTGTAACAGCCGGCTTGTTATGCGACTGGCGTAGGCGAGTTCTCTCGCCGGCGACGAATGCGGAATAGTGTATTGCCGCTGCAGCGCGAACGGTACGAAAGGGTTGGGCTCCGGCCGGGCGGGCCACACCTCGTCGTTCATCCCCGCGATCCAGAGATGATCGAAGCGCGTGCCGGCCGATTCGGGCACGCTCATGATTTGAATCGGCTCGCCGGAGCTTTCGATTTCCGAGCGCTTCTCGTGGGCCAGGCGGCGCAACAGGTCGAGCGCCCTGTGACGGCTGATCGCCGGCAAGGTTACGTCCGCCGAAGCGAGCTCGGAAAGAGCGGTCCGCCACGCCTCCACCATCTGGTATTCAGCGGTGGCCAGCGGGGCGGTTCCCGGCCAACCGAACGCGTCGAGGAGCCCCGCGCAAGCGCTGCTCCACGCGCCGGGTTTCTGTTCGCCGGCAAAGGTCCGGCGCAGCGTGTCCACCTGCCAGAGAGCGCGTGAGAGAATCGGCGGGCAAGCGGAGTGCCGGGCCACTGTCAATGCCGTCAACTCGGACGCGCGCCGGCGGCGAAGCGCCACTTCAGCGGCTGCGCGCCGTGCACCCTCTGCCTGGAATCCGCCGACCCACGGGGACAGCAGAAGAGAACTCACCGCGTCCCATCTTACGCGTTCGGCTGAGAACTCGAGCAGTAGAAGCGCTGCAGCCACCAGCGGGCGCGCCGTGAGAGGCGGCCCGAGCGAGATGTGATAGGCGCCGGGAACGGTGAGCCTAAATGCGCGATCGAACTGGTGCCGTCTCTGCTCGAGATCCTGCACGACGACCCCGATTCTTGCGCGAGGGTTGGCAGCGAGCCGCTCCCGGCACCACTCGGCGCATGCTTCCATCTCCGCCCTGCTGCCGGGGAAGGGCGCTAGCATGGCAGTCGCGGGGCCGGCCTTTGGCGCAAGCGCGTTGATGCGGGTCACCTCAGTGCCGGACTTCTCCAGCGCCGAAATCAGTTCGAGTTGGCGAGGCGTCAGTTCGTCGAAGCCGGCCAGCCATAGTTCACCAGGCCCGGTCAAAGAGCCGCTCAATAAGGACTCAGGTAACCGCGCGGAGTCCACCCGATCCAGCCATCGCACGTGGAATTGAAATTGGTTTGCCAATCCGAAAAAGGCGCTCGTCGCGGCGGTGGCTTGCCAGTGGGCGGGCGAATGTTTGCGACCGGCAAGGGGGATGCGCCACTCCTGAACCAATCGCCACGCCTCAGCCGCCAACCGCGCCGCAGCCTGCGGTTGGATGAAGTTGGACGACTCGGGACTGCCTTCGACGATCGACTCCCACAGTGTTCGCTCTTGCACCGCAGTCAGCGGCGGCGCTTCGCCATCGCGCGGGCGGCCGTCCCAGAGGCGGCGCACCAGGGCGCTCCACGGCAGGATCGAGGGCGTGGGCCATGCGCTACGTCCGGCAGCCAGTTGGAGAGAACCGAATTGGTGGCTGAGAGAACGAGCCAGGCGCGGCGTGGATGTTGCCAGGGTTGCCCCTCGGGTGAGAGCGGCGAGCAGGGTTTCGGTCATGGTGGGGCGGCCTCTCCGGGCCTACGGCGGCGATCCCGAGAATGCACTATCGCCAGAATTGGAACCACTTCTTCGAACTCCCAGAGGCCGGCTTCGGTCCGGGTATCGCCGGCAGGTCGCGCGACCCTGCGAGAATTGCCCGGGGCGTGGCAGCGGTAAGCCGCTCGGCCGCTTCGGCTCCGTACTTTTCCGCGAGATATTCACGCACGCCGTCGAGCACCGGCGGCCGATGCTCGACGGCGTGCCCGTCGCTTGCCACAACGTGCACCAGGCCCCGCTCCATCATAGCGTCGGAAAAAGCCTTGGCGCGGTCGCCGAAATTGCCCAGAAACTAACCACTGGTGATCTGTAGCAAGCAACCCATCTCGACCCACCTGGTCAACTCCGCCACGCGCTGGCGCAGCAGAGAATTACGTTCCGGATGCGTGATCACCGGCACCATGCCGGCGCCCATCAGCCGCTCGAACATTTCGGTCGTAGTGGGAAATATCGTCAGCTCAGAAAATTCCACCAGCAGGTGTCGCTTGTGAGCGATCGTGTACTTGGCCGGATGGGCGATCGCGTCCTGAATGTTGTCGTAGGCCAGATGGAAGTCGCAACCTTGATGGATGCGGATCGCCGATCCGACCGCTGCCTGGAGTGCTGTGACGCGCCCTACGACCACCTCCGGCTGGAATTGGTACTGTAGATCGGCATGCGGCGTGGCCACGATCTCGGTGGTGCCCGTCTGGGCCGCCAACCTGACCATCGCCACACTTTGTTCAAACGTTCTGGCGCCGTCGTCCACCCCGTGCAGAATGTGGGAGTGAATGTCGATCAGATGAACATTTCCTCGTCCGCCGTCGCTTGCGCCGGGGTGGGACGGTTGGCGTGAATCAAGTGACGCACGGCGGCTTTTACACCGCTGGCCATACCGCTCACTTCGCGCACGGGCCTGACCACCGCCTCGTTGACGGCCACCACGGCGTGATGAACGCGCTCCACTGTGTCGCCCACGATCAACTCCAGCCGCTCCATCTGAACTCTGGCCCGCGCCGTCGCGTCTTCCACCAACGTATCCACACGCACCAGGTTCTTCTGCGCGCTATCGAGTACGTGCGCCGTGCGGGTAGTGATGTCCTTGATCTGCTGCTGGTTGTCCGATAGCGTTTTGGTGGCGCTACTCACCAGGGTCTCCACCTTCGGCACGACGGTGGTCATCTGCTCTCGCATCGCCTTGAGCGCTTTGAACATGCCGAACACCATGGTGGCCATGGCTACCATTGCGATCGCGGAGATAACCACCGCGATCGTCATGACCGTGACTAGGGATTCAGGAGCCATGTTGTTGGTCTACTAGATTCCTTCGGCTCCGGAGGCCGTGCGCCTCGGGCTGTCGTCCTCAACCGACACCGCTTCGCGATACGCCGCCTTGCCTGCGTCGACCGCCGCGGCGATGTTGTCCCGTTGTTGGCTGATCACGGTCCGGCCTTTTTCGACAAACCCGGTGGCGGTCTCGCGCAAGTCCTCAGTCCGCCGCTTCAGGAACTCGCCGCTTTCGTCAACCTTCTGCCGGATAAACTCCCGAGTCTCTTCGCCGGACTTCGGGGCGAACAGAATTCCGGCCGCCATGCCAATGCCTAACCCGAGAAAAAAATATGAGAGTCGCTTGTCTTCGTCCATTAGTTTTCCTTAGCTTGCTTCTGCTTTGAGTGTACTTCAGTATCCTTAGGGAAGTCACATCCCATGTCAGATCGTCCCCGGCCTCGCACGATTCCGAAAAAAAAGGATGCAGCCCAGCTATGGGAATACGCATTGAAGGCGCTGGGCAGGCGCGCCATGTCGTTGGCCGAAATCCGCCAGCGCTTCAAAGAGAAGGCGAGCGAGCCCGGCGATATCGAGCCGGTCATGGCGAAACTGCAGGAGTATGGATACCTCAACGACGATCGCTTCGCGGAGGAATTTGCCAGTGCGCGGCGGGCTAATCAAGGGTTGGGGAAGATGCGCGTACTGATGGATCTCCGGGGCCGCCGGGTGGGATCGGAAGCGGCGGGGCAGGCGGTGGAGAAGATCTACGCCGATACGGACGAGCTAAAGCTGGTCGAAGCATATGTGGCAAGGAAGTTTCGCAATCGGAACCTGGCCGAATATCTGGCCGATCCGGCGCACCTTGCCGCGGCCTATCGCAAGCTGCGGTATGCCGGGTTTGGATCTTCGCCTTCTATTCGCGTGTTAAAAAAATATTCAGAGCGGGCCGAAGAGATCGAGGACGACCCGGTCTTGGAATAGACCGCGCGTCGAGGGGGATTCAACGAGTGAACACGACCAAACGGTATGTATGAAACACTCGATGAATTCGATTATCCTGCTCGCGTTATTCGCGGCGATGCTGCCGGCACAAGAGGCCGCGCCGCGTCACGAGATTGGGCTCACCTTAGGGCGAAGGCAACCTTTGACCCGGGCCAAGGGGCCGAGTGGCCTTGAGCTGCAATCGGGGACGGCGCTGCAAGCCAACTACGGCTACCGTCTCACCGGCGGCGACAAGGCGGCGCTCTATGGCGAGGTTTACTTTCTGTCGACCCCGCAACAGCAAGTCTCATCCGCCGATACCTCACTGACGCGCGATGTGGCCACCATCTTTTTGACGCCTGGGGTGCGCTTGAAATTCATGCCGGCCAGGGCCGTGTCTCCTTATCTGGCGATCGGCGCCGGCTGGGCATTGTTTGAACACAGCACGCTCACTCTAGGCGGAAGGCCGAACCCTGCGCCACGCAGGGTAAGCCATGGGGTTGTTTCGTAGGGTGGCGGCGTAGACGTTAAGTTATGGCGATGGCTTGGGCTGCGCGGCGAGATCCGCGATTTTTACGCGGGAAGCCCGGCTTACAACGCCGCCGGGTTGAGCGGCGGGCAACATAATATTGTCGCGGGCGGAGGAATTGTACTGCGGTTCCGCTAAGCGATAACCTAATAAGCGGGATGCCCAACCGCTACAACTGGATGTCGGACACGACTCCGGAAGCTTTCGCGAAGTTGGTGGAGTTGCAAAGGGCGATGCCGCCAGGCCGGAAACTGGAGTTGTCGATGCAAGCGACCGGCATGCTGATGAAAATGGCTGAGGAGGACGTGCGCCGCCAATATCCCGAGGCGAGCGAGCGGGAAGTTTTCCTGAGAGCCGCCTCACGCCGCCTTGGACGCGATCTGATGATAAAAGCCTACGGCTGGGACCCGGCCAAGGCATGATTGCGCGCGAGGGACTGCTTCGCCTGATTGAAACCTTCGACCGTCTGGAAATCCCCTACATGTTGGTGGGTTCTACCGTCAGTTCCGTCTACGGTTTCTATCGCGCGACTGCGGATGTAGATGTCGTAGTCGATCTCTCGACTGAAACCGTTGAACAGTTTGTTGAGCTGCTCAAGGATGAGTTTTACGTCGATGCCGGGCAGATTGCCACTGGCCTAAAATTCCGGCGCTCCTTCAACGTCATTCATCTTGCGACCGCTTACAAGTTCGATCTCTTCCCGCTGAAGCGGGACGCATACTCCGTAGTCCAGTTCTCTCGCCGCCGGCACGAAGGCACCTCGATTTTCGGGGATGATCCAATCGAATTGTCGCTTTGCACCCCCGAGGACATCATCCTGAATAAGATCCTTTGGTACAACCTCGGTGGGCGGGTTTCAGACAGACAATGGAACGATATCCTGGGCGTTGTAACGATCAAGCGTGATGTTCTGGACTTTGGATATCTGAGAAAGTGGGCCGTTGACCTGGCGATTGAGGACTTGCTTGAGTCTGCGCTCGCTGAACGGAAAGTGAACTGAAACCGGCCCGGCGCCGGCCGCATCACAGGAATCCGAATGGTGCTGGCGGGATTGTGTATTGCGGCGTTGGCAGGCCGCGATGACTGGGCCGTGGACGACGTGGCGTGGATCATTACCGCGGAGGAACGCCGTGCCTGGCAGACCCTGCGCGACGACACTGCGCGCAATCAGTTCATTGAGGGCTTCTGGCTTCGCCGCGACCCAACACCGGATACTTTAGAAAACGAATTTCGCGATAAGCACTATTGGCGTTTGTCGAATGCGCGCCGCCGATTCCCGCCAGGCTCGGACGAAGAACGGACCTTCGTCGTTCTGGGCCCGCCCGACCGCATCGAAGAGGATGGCAATATCCGCCGGAAGTGGAGCTACAGTTGGATTGAGGGCATTGGCCACGGGATTGACATCCAGTTCGTCAGATCGAACGGCGCGTTTCGGCTAACGCACGACGCTGACGCTGCCCTGTTCGGCCCTTTCGCCCCTGTCGAGCCGAATTTGTTCGAGCGTCTGTCACGCACCGCGCGCAAGCGCTCGGAACCTCGCCTACTAAGGGACGATCGGTGTGGCAGTCCGATCACCTCGCTGACGGTCAAGGCCCGGCCGGTGACGGGACTAATCGGGTTGGTGGAGGTCACCGCGACCCTACCGTTTCAATGCAAGGTGATGGGACGCGTGGAAGGGCTCGACGGCGTGATCGTGACCGATTGGTATTCGCTGCATCGCGGCTTGTCGGGTCCGGTCTACACGCGGCGCGTAGCGCTTGAGAAAGGTATCTACTGGCTGACACTCGTGGCCAACGACGAATCGCCGGGGGCGCGCTATCGGCAGACCTATTTACTCAAGGTTGAATAGCACGCTATCCTGACAGACAGCCACACCGATGACCAAAGTCGTCACACACTTCACCCTTGCCCGCGCTCTCGATGAGACGCTGATGAAACGCATCGCCGATGCCCACTCGCTGTTCGGACTCCAGCACGTGCAGCTTTCCCCCGACCTGAAAGAAGTAATCGTCGAATGGGACTCCTGCCGCCTGACGCCCGCACAGGTGGACAACGCGCTGCAACGGGCCGGCATTCCCGCCGTGAGGAAATAGCCGCGTGTCCGCCGCTCCTTCCGCCGAAGAATTTTTCAATGCGGCCCGGCAGGGCGACCTTGCCCGGCTCCAAACCTTGTTTACCGCCGACGCGACGCTGTTAACCGCTCGCAATCATCTTGGCCAAAGCGCGCTGATCCTGGCGAAGTATCATCGGCAGCAGGCGGCGGTGGATTGGATACTCGCCCAACTTCCGGTTCTCACGCTGCACGAAGCGTGTGCGGCGGGCGTCGCGGCTGTCGTCAAGGAAATGATCGGCGCGTAGGGCAGCAAGGTCATCGACACACACGCGCCCGACGGATTTACGCCGCTTTCACTCGCCTGCTTTTTTGGCTACCGTGAGATTGCCGCTTACCTGGTGGATCAGGGCACGAACGTGAACCTGACGGCGACCAATTCGATGAGAGTTGCGCCCTTGCACGCCGCCGTGGCCGCGCGTCAGCCGGAAATCGTGAAGGTCCTTGTACAGGCAGGAGCCGACGTCAATCAGGTGCAGCAGCAGGGCTGGCGTCCGTTGCATGGAGCGGCTCAGAATGGCGACGAGGAGACCGTGAAGCTTTTGCTCGAAGCGGGGGCCGACCGCGCGGCGCGGGCCGACAACAACCAGTCGGCCGCGGATCTGGCGATGCTGAAGGGCAACGCGGCTATCGTGGCGTTGTTGGATGGCTCCGCGGTTTCACTGCCCTATAATTAGGGACATTGACTCAGACGATCCAGTTACGACCTAACGCGCACCTCAATATCCGCGCCGGCTTCCCGAACGCGGTGACCCAGGCTATCGTTGCTTGACGCGCTCTTGTCCCGCCATTTTATTGGCTATCATTCCGTTGTCCGCGGCTCCGCACGTGCGAGTGGGAATTGCCTCGGACAACGGCCGCCACGGTGTAACCGTCGAAGGGCTGGCGGCAGATACGCCCGGACTTCACGATGCTGTGGCGCGGCTCCTCGGTTGCCCGGTTGAACTTTCCTTTGGGGGCTTCCGTTGCAGTGAGCGGAAACTGGTCGACGGGCTTAAATTTTCAGGCCAGCTCGACTTCGCTCCGTTCCTGACCCTGCCCGGCATGTCCGGTGCGACGGCAACCGTGCTTCTTCCGGCCAGCCCATTGGCTGCCGTCTCCGGCCTCGTACGAAAACCGCCAGCATGGTGGACGGCTCGCGCCGAATTCAGCGGTGTACCGCCAGTGGATGCGCCCATCGCCTACCAGCTGGGCTTTTCCTGGATGATCTTGCTGGCCGATCTGGCGCCGCTCCCTTTGCTCCTTTGTTGGCTCATCCAGCGCCCCGAACCGCGTTGGGGTTTCGCCGCCGCGATGAGTGTCTGGGTGCTCTGGCTCGCTTCTTCCGGCACGCTGGCTCTCAACTTGTTTTTCTGGTCCGTGCCCAGCGTGGAAGGCGCCTTTCTCCGGTGGATCAGTTGGCTGCCGCTCGGTCTTATGATCGTCGTGCAAGCGCGTTGGATGGGGATGCCGTTGCTCAGTGGTGTGTGGATTCCAATGGCCGTGTTGATACTCTTGCGGCCCCGCTCGGCGCAATGGATGACTTTCGGCGAAGCGACGCTTTCCGACGTTGTCTCCGTCGCTCTGCTGGCGTTGGTGGCCGGCCCCATGCTGATGCGCGGAAGAAACGGCGCGCTACTTCCCGAACCTCTATCCGCCGCATTGCAACGGCGCGGGCCGCTGGTATCCCGATTCGATGTACGGCTTGATCGGCCTGCACTCGACGGCCAAATATCGCCGCCCAGGCTTGGCCGCCTGGTCACGATTCCCGCCGGATGGCTCGAACGCGTCAGCGGCCGTACCCTCGAGTCGGCGGTGCTCATAAGCTGCCTCCGCGTTCACTATGCACCGGTGGCCAGAGCGCTCGGTTTTCTGGTGGCCGTGTGGATTGTACTTTCGCTGCCCGCGCAGCGCCTGCCCTGGCTGATCGGCGTTGCCCCACTCATGGCCTGCGCCGGATACACATGGTTCGAACGCCGATGGGACGGCAGGGTAGCCGAGGAAGCCGTCAAGTTGGGCGAAGAGCCGCCGGTGATTCGAGATGCCTTGGTGAGTATTCGGCCCGAATGGGGCGAAGCGACCGTTCGCATCGCGGCCAGGCTCCCCCAATAGGCTTGACCTAGCTACCATGCTGTTCACTTAACGGAGAACGCGGGTTTCCTGATCGCCGGTGTTTCCTGACGTCTGGGGGGAGCGCTGGCGGAGAAGGCGAAGTTCCGTGGCGCATTTCAGGAACAACTCTTTTGGTCCATCGAACTGGATCGCTTGCGCCGTCACCGGCGAAGCCAGTACGTGCCGTCGCAGCTTACCAGTCCTCTACCGACATCGCCGTCAGTGTGGAGCCATGCCAGAAGCCTCGCCTCGCCTGTCGATTCCGAACACCTTGATCCTCGATTCCAAGGTCCCAGGACTGATGCCTAGCAGTTCTGCCGCGCCCCCTTTGCCCGACACCTTGAAATTCGCCTGGCGCAGTGCTGCGAGGATATTGTCACGCTCGCGATTTCGCCATTCCTGCTCGGGAATCACCGCCTGCGATACAGCGGGCGGTGGAGGGGGCGATGCGGTCTCCCGTTTCCGGCCAGTATTGGATGCAGGAAGATCGAAAGCCAGCTTCCCTCCGCGCGACACGATGACCGCGCGCTCCACCACGCTTTGGAGTTCCCTCACGTTGCCCGGCCAGTCGTAGAGCTGAGCGAGTTTCACCTCTCCATTCGGGACGCTCGGCTCAGAGACATGGAAGCGCAATCCCGCTTGCCGCACGAAGTGAGCGATGAGCAGAGGGATGTCTTCTCTGCGGTCACGTAGCGGCGGCACTTCCATGGGAAACACGCCCAACCTGTAGTAGAGGTCTAATCGAAAGCGCCCCTCATCCACTTCTTTTCGCAGGTCACGATTGGTGGCCGCGACCACGCGGACATTGACTCTTCGCGTGGCCTCGTCGCCCACGCGCTCGAATTCTCCTTCCTGCAAGACGCGCAGCAGTTTGGATTGCAGATCCAAGGGGATTTCGCCGACCTCATCCAGGAACAGAGTCCCGCCATCGGCGAGCTGAAATCGTCCCTCACGGTCGCGCACCGCTCCGGTGAAAGAGCCTCGAACGTGGCCGAAGAATTCGCTTTCAAAAAGATCGTGGGGAATCGAGCCGCAATTCACCTTGACCAGCGGCTTGCGCGCTCTCGCGCTGCGTTGATGGATGGCCCGGGCGATCAATTCCTTGCCTGTGCCGCTTTCTCCCAGCACCAGCACGCTCGCCTCCGTGGCGGCAACCATCGCCACCTGGTGTAGTACGCGCTCCAGGGCGGGGCTCCGGCCCAGAATCTCGCCGAAAGAGCCAGTGGTTTCGACCTCCTCGCGCAGGTAGTCGCGTTCCAGTTCCAACTGGCGGCGCAATGACTCGGCGTCTTCGAACGCTCTCGCGTTTGCTATGGCAACGGCCGCCGCGTTTGCCATCGTGCGCAACCAATTGACGCCATCGTCGTCGGCTGGGGTGCGGCTGAATACGGCCAGGACGCCAAGCGACTCCCCCCGGAACACGAGCGCATGACCGATGAAACTCGCCAGGCCCTCCGTCTGAACCCACGCCGGATGGCGGACCCATTGTTGATCGTCAGCCAGACGCGGAATGCGGATGGACTGGCCGGTGGCGGCCATGTGCGCGATCTTTAACTTGCTCGTCGAGAGAGGAATGCGGTGGAACGTCCCGTCGATGCGAGTCCAGTCGGCGCCCTCGGTAGTGGATGTTCCGTCGCTGGCCCGCAGGTGGAGCCCGGGCTCGGTGTTCCATTCGCCCACGCGGCAGACCGGACAGGATTGGTCCGGCTCCGAAAGCCAGAGGCGCGCCAAGGCGACGCCGGGCTGCCGGGCGACGGCGTCGATGATCGTTTTCAAGACGGCTGACAGCGAACGTTGCTCGGCCATCGCCAGGATGATTGCCGGAAGAGGCTCAAGGTCCACGGCTCCCAGTGTATCCCGAAAAATGCAGAATCCGTTCGCGATTTTTCATGAATCGCGAATTTTCGCGATCTGGCGTGCGGTAGATTTTCGTCTCATTTTCAATGAGTTGCGATGCTTTACGAGATGGCCCGTTGGCGGCACTTTCCCTGGTGTCGCAACAAGCGCGACAGAAAAGGACCACCAATGCAAAGACTCGCAGCTATCAACCCCGCCGAAGCCACTGGCAAGGCCAAGCAACTCCTGGACGGAGTGCAGGCCAAGATCGGCATGACTCCGAACCTGATGAAGACCCTCGCCGCCGCCCCGGCCGCGCTGGAAGGCTACCTGAACTTGAGCGGCGCCCTGGCCACCGGCGGCCTGGATGCCAAGCTGCGCGAGCAGATTGCGCTGACCGTGGCGCAGGCGAATTCGTGCGAGTATTGCCTCTCCGCCCACTCGGCGATTGGCAAGATGGTCGGCTTGAAGCCGGAGGAAATCGCCGCCAGCCGGGAGGCCCACTCCGCCGACGCCAAGCGCCAAGCCGGACTGCAATTCGCACAAGCCATTGTCGTGGAGCGTGGCGAAGTCTCGAACGAGGCGTTGGCTCGGGTTCGCGCGGCCGGCTATACGGATGGCGAGATCACGGAGATCGTGGCCAACGTCGCCCTCAACATCTTTACCAATTATTTCAACCACGTGGCCCAAACGGACGCCGACTTCCCCCGCGTCGGCGTAGCCTTGCCGGCTCTCGCCCGGTAGGCGAATAGGAAAGCCCATGCAACCCATCAAGCCACCGTTTACCCGGGAGACCGCGCTGCAGAAAGTGCAACTGGCGGAAGATGCCTGGAACTCCCGCGACCCTGAGCGTGTATCGCTGGCCTACACGATCGACTCCGAGTGGCGGAACCGAAGCGAGTTCCTGCGCGGGCGGGACGAGATCAAAGCGTTTCTGCGGCTGAAATGGGCCAAGGAATTGGACTACCGGCTGAAGAAGACGCTCTGGACGTTTGGAGACAACCGCATCGCCGTGACGTTCGAATACGAATGGCACGACGAACGCGGCCAGTGGCATCTCTCCTACGGCAACGAGCTTTGTGAGTTTGACGAAGCCGGGCTGATGCACCGCCGGCTGGCCAGTATTAACGATGCAGAGATACAAGTTGCCGAACGGCGCGTCGGCAAGAACCCCGCAATCAACTGTGAAGGACAATTACCATGAACAACGTAATGAGAACCATCGCGGCCTCTGCCCTCCTGGCATGGGGCGGGCTAGCCGCACAAGCGGCGGATGCCGGCATACCGAAGACCAGTTACCGCTATCAGAAGGCGGGCGGCGTGAACATCTTCTACCGCGAGGCAGGCTCGCCCGCGCGCCCCACGGTCGTGCTGCTACACGGCTTTCCGTCGTCGTCCCACATGTATCGAGATCTGATCCAAAAGCTCGCCGGCCGGTATCACGTAGTCGCTCCCGACTTTCCCGGATTCGGCCATAGCGACTAACCGGCGATGGCGGACTTCGCCTACACCTTCGCCCACTACACCGACATGATGGACGAATTTCTCACCGCGATCGGCGTCCAGAAGTACAGCATCTACGTGATGGACTACGGATCGCCCGTCGGCTTTCGCCTCTTCGTGAAGCACCCGGAACGGATCCAGGCAATTGTTTCGCAGAGCGGAAATGCTTATCGCGAGGGCCTCGCCCCCTTCTGGGCGGAATTCCTGGTGCCCTATGGGAAGGAGCGAAACCCGGAGACCGAGAAGAAGGCCCGCCTGTTGCTGACGCTGGACCTGACGAAATTCCAGTACTCGAAGGGCTTCCGGCATCCGGAGAACGTCAATCCGGACAGCTATACCTTCGACCAGATGGGTCTGGATCGCCCGGGCAACGCGGAGATTCAGCTCGCGCTGTTCACCGATTACCAGACCAACATCGACCAGTATCCGCAGTGGCACGAGGCGTTGCGGCGCGTGCAGCCGCCGGTGCTCGCCATCTGGGGAAAGAACGATCCCATCTTCATCCCGGCGGGCGCCGAGGCCTTCAAGGGCGATGTGCCTAAGGCCGAGGTCGAGTATCTCGACACGGGTCACTTCGCGCTCGAAGAGGACCTGGATGCGATCGCAAGCCGCATGTTGGTCTTTCTGGCCAAGCACGTTCGGTAAGACAGCCCGGCGGAACCAATCAAAAACATCTAGGAGAGAAATCCATGACCACGCAGAACCAACTCAGCAGCGAACTGGCGGCCCTCGATGCGATGGCAGTCAAACCCATTAACTTATCGATGCCCCTCCGGCTTACCTACCTGGGAGGACCGACTTATCTGATCGAGATCGGTCGATTCCGAATCGTAACTGACCCTGGCTTTGATCCTCAGGGCACGGAGAAGAGCGAGGGGCCTAGCCACCTGTTGACCAAGGTGATGGGCCCGCCGGTCCCCGTCGACAAGATCGGCGACATTGACGCGGTGCTGCTCACCCACGCACAACACCTCGACAACCTCGACAACGAGGGGCGCCGTCTATTGGCTAGGGTCGGAACAACGATCACGACTCCCGCCAGCGCAAAGATGAATCTCCCCGGGAAGAATGTTCAGGGCCTGGCGACGTGGGAAAGCACGGAATTGACGAATGCATCCGGCGAGCGGCTGAAGATCACGGCGACGCCCGCGGTCCACACCAGCAATCCCGATTTGCGTGAGGCAGTCGGCGAGGTGACCTGGTTCATGCTGGAGTGGGAGGGGCAAAAGGCCGGCGCCTTCTACATCTCCGGAGACACCGTCTGGATCGACGAGATCCTCGAGATCGGCAAGCGCTTTAAGGTTGCTTCCGGTATTCTGCATCTGGGCGCCGCCAACGTTCCGGCGGTGGGAGAGAACTACCTCACGATGAGTTCCGCCGACGGCGCGCGCACTGCCAAGGCTCTCAACATGAACAGCGTCTACCCGGCCCATTTCGAAGGCTGGCGCCACTTCACACAGGGCAGTTGGTCACACAGGGCAGTTGGTCGATCGAGCGCGAGTTCGAGAAGGCCGGCCTGACTGCGGCGCTCGTGCTCTTACGCCCGGGCCAAGCCCGCAACGTGGCGGTCTAAGCCAACGTATGACCCAACTAGCGCCCGGGCTCACAGCCGAAGAAATACAGGCTTGCTTTCGACGGCTCAAGCTCGAGCGCTACCCGATGCTCCATCGCATGACTCGAGATGAAATCTACGATCAAGGCTGCTGGATGGCGCCCGGAGGGCTTCTTCTGGCAAGCATGATGGCCGAGCGCTTGTCGCTCCGCGCAGGTGAGCGGGTTCTCGACCTGGGATGTGGGCGCGGGCAATCGTCTGTGTTTCTGGCGTCGAGGTTCGGCGTCGAGGTGGCTGCCCTGATCTATCAGCCCGTGGTTAAAGTGCGGCGAAGAGCCAGAAAACAATTGAAGCGGGAAATGTGCCGCCGTAGAATTGGCTATGGCTCTTGGGAAACGCCGCCGGGAACGACAAGAAGAACTCTTCATCGCCAGCGATCAGATCCGTA